>VOFE01000890.1_pt1 | contig 44001 bp, 68 predicted proteins | sample 5384071 | NCBI WGS metagenome assembly VOFE01 (sample SAMN12384724, study PRJNA508395) | human gut metagenome | isolation source: healthy gut D | host: Homo sapiens
TTAGAAAGGTGCCGGAGGAACGGCTTTTGCAGGAATTGTTAAAAGAAATCGAATCGATGGACTGAGATAACTGAGGTGTCGTTTTTGAAAAACTTTGGCGAACTTTTTCAAGGCTACTTAAAAGACGAGGAGCTTTTATCCCAGCTTGGGCCGGGCGTGGTTCAGGCTATGAGAATTGACTCTAAAAATAGAAGGATGGAGCTGGATGTGGCGTTTGACAAAATTGTGAAGCGCCGCGTCCTTTTGATGTGGAGAAAGCTGCAAAATCCGAATTAAATTTAAGCTTTGTCACCATTCAGCCCCATTTTCCGGAGGAATCCTTTTCGGAGGATTATTATCCGGAGCTTGTGGAGGAGCTTCGGCGCCGGATCGCCAGCCTGAACGGCACCGTCAAAGATTCCACAGCCAGAGTGGAGGGCGAGCGCTTGACGGTGACCTTAGCCCATGGCGGAGCGGAGATTCTGAAAAGCAAGAGATTCGATAAGGAGCTGTCAGCAGGCTGATTCGGGAGGAATTTGGAAAATCCTTTCAAGTGGAGTTTGACGGCGTAACCTCCATTGAGGCGGACAGCGCTGTTTATCAGGAGCATAGAACCATCCGCCGCGTAAAAGAGGAGCGGAAAAAGGTTGTAGAGGAGATCGAGACCTACGAGAGCAAAAATTTTGAGGGCAAGCGAAAGGATACCGCGCCGATCAGCATCCGGGAGGGGGACAGCCTGTATCCCCAGGTAGCGCTGTCCTCCGCGAAGGTTCTTTACGGCAAGCCAATCAAGGGCCAGCCGATCCCGATTGCCAAAGTAACCCCCGACGCCGGAAACGTCACCATATGGGGCGAGGTGTTTGCCGCCGAACAGCGGGAAACCCGGATGGCAGCAAAAAATCTATTCGATCAATGTGACGGATTACACCGGGTCGCAGACCTTAAAAATCATTGAGGCTAAAAATTTGTGCAAACCCCTCGATACCATTTCCAAAGGGATGTGCCTGCTGATCCGCGGCGAGGTAAGCTACGATAAATACGATAGGGAAGTGATTATCCGTCCCCGCTGCCTGAGCACGGTGGAAAAGGTAAAGGTAGTGGACGACGCCCCGGTAAAAAGGGTAGAGCTCCACTTACATACCAATATGTCCTCCATGGACGGCGTGACCCCGGCCGCGGATTTAATCAACCGGGCCTATGCCTGGGGCCATAAGGCTGTTGCCATCACGGACCACGGTGTAGCCCAGGCGTTTCCCGACGCCATGAACGCGGTCAACGCGATCCGCGGCAAGGGCGGGAAAATAAAAGTAATTTACGGTACAGAGGCTTATTTTGTCAACGATATGGTGCCGGTGGTCAAGGGCGAAAGCGAAATGCCCTTTGACGGGGATTATATTTCCTTTGACCTGGAGACTACCGGTCTCAGCGCCGCCAACGACCGGATTACGGAAATCGGCGCGGTGCGGATCCACAATGGCGAGATTACCGATGTATTCAATACCTTTGTCAATCCGGAACGTCCCATTCCGGCGAAAATCACGGAGTTGACCGGGATCAACGACAGTATGGTGATCGACGCTCCCAAGGAAAAGGAAGCGGTAGAGGCTTTTCTGGAGTTTTGCGGGAAGGAGCCGGTTCTGCTGGCCCATAACGCGCCGTTTGATACCTCCTTTATCCAGGCGGTAGCGGCAAGGCACAATTTGGATTTTTCAATACCTATTTGGATACGGTGCCTATGTGCAGGGCCATGCTGCCGGGGATTAAAAAATCACAAGCTGGATACGGTGGCCAAGCATCTGAAGCTTGCGCCCTTTAACCACCACCGGGCCAGCGACGACGCTATGGTTCTTGCTAATATTTTCCTGGTGCTGCTCCAGCGGCTTCAGGAGGATTATCAAATCGGTAAGGTCTCCCAAATCAATACGGCTTTGGCTGGCGGCGATATAAAAAAACTGCGTTCCTATCACCAGATTATTCTGGTAAAAAATTCACAGGACTGAAAAATCTGTATAAATTGATTTCCTACGCTCATCTGGATTATTTTTATAAAAAGCCGAGAATCCCGAAAAGTGTGCTGATGAAGCACCGAGAGGGCCTTTTGATCGGCTCCGCCTGCGCAGCAGGGAGAGCTGTTCCGGGCCATCGTTTCCGGCCAGCCCTGGAATGAACTGGTCAGCATTGCGAAGTTTTACGACTATCTGGAGATTCAGCCCTTGGGCAACAATATGTTCATGCTCCGGGACGGCACCGTTCAAACAGAGGAGCAGCTTAGAGAGTTTAACCGCACCGTCATCAAGCTGGGACAGGAATTGAACAAACCGGTGGTCGCTACCTGCGACGTTCATTTTATGGATCCCCATGACAGCGATTACCGGAAAATCCTGATGGCCGGACAGGGCTTTACCGACGCCGACCAGCAGGCGCCCCTTTATTACCGTACCACCCCCGAAATGCTCCAGGAGTTTGCTTATCTGGGCAAGGAAAAGGCTTACGAAGTGGTTGTGGAGAATCCCAATAAAATTGCAGATATGGTGGAAGAGGTCAGCCCGATTCCGCCTGGTGTGTTTCCGCCCTTCATCGATGGGGCGGAGGAGCAGCTTACCACCATAACCTGGGAACGGGCAAAAAAAATGTACGGCGATCCTCTGCCTAAGATCGTGTACGACCGGCTGGACCGGGAGCTTTCCTCCATTACGAAGCACGGCTTCTCAGTGCTGTATATGACTGCTCAAAAGCTGGTGGCGGACTCGGAGGCCCACGGCTATCTGGTAGGCTCACGTGGTTCCGTTGGTTCCAGCTTTGTGGCCACCATGTCCGGTATTTCCGAGGTAAACCCATTGTGCCCTCATTATGTGTGCCCAAAATGCCATCACAGCGAGTTTATTACCGACGGCTCCGTTGGGTCGGGCTTTGACCTGCCGGATAAAAACTGTCCGGAGTGCGGCACTCCCTACCACCGGGATGGCCATGATATTCCCTTTGAAACCTTTTTGGGCTTTGACGGAGATAAAACCCCTGATATCGACCTGAACTTTTCCGGTGAGTATCAAAGCGACGCTCATCGGTATACAGAAACCCTGTTCGGCAAGGATAACGTGTTCAAAGCCGGAACCATTGCCACGGTGGCGGAGAAAACCGGTATCGGCTTTGTAAAGAAATACGCCGAAGGCAAGGGTACTATGATGCACAGGGCTGAGGAGGAGGCCAGACTGGCGGCGGGATGTACCGGCGTCAAGCGCACTACCGGCCAGCACTCCCGGCGGCATGGTGGTTGTGCCAAGAGGAATGGAGGTCTACGACTTCTGCCCGGTGCAGCATCCCGCAAACGATCAGAAATCCGATAACATCACGACGCACTTCGATTTCCATTCTATTCATGACACCATCTGCAAGCTGGACGAGCTGGGCCATGATGTTCCCACCATATACCGCTATTTAGAGGATTACACCGGTATAAACGTTATGGATGTTTCCATGAGCGACCCGGAGGTAATGTCCCTGTTTACCTCGACCAAGGCCTTGGGAGTGGAGCCGGAGGATATTGATTCCCAAACCGGAACCTTTTCTCTGCCGGAGGTAGGAACCCATTTTGTGCGCCAGATGCTGATCGATTCCCAAGCCCAAAAACCTTTTCCGACCTGCTGCAGGTTTCCGGCCTGTCTCATGGCACCGATGTTTGGATCGGCAACGCCCAGGATTTGATCGCCAATAAGACCTGCACCATTTCAGAGGTGATCGGTACCCGCGACAGTATCATGACGTATCTTCTCCATAAGGGGCTGGAGCCGAAAATGGCTTTTTAAGATTATGGAGATCACACGTAAGGGAAAGGCGAAAAAGCTGCTGACCGAGGAACATTACCAGGCGATGCGGGATCACGGCGTGCCGGAATGGTATATTGAGTCCTGCCTGAAAATCAAATACATGTTCCCCAAGGCTCACGCCGCCGCCTACATGATTTCCACTCTGCGGCTTGGCTGGTATAAGGTTCACCGCCCGGTGGAATATTACGCCGCTTATTTTACCGTTCGGGGCGAGGATTTTGACGCCGCCGTGGTAGTAAAGGGAAAGGAAGCGGTTCGGGCGAAGATGCTGGAAATCCAGCAGAAGGGAAAAGAAGCCAGCGCATAAGGATAACGCCAGCTACGCCACCCTTCAGATCGTCAATGAAATGCTGGCCAGAGGCATCGAGGTTCTTCCTATTGATATTTATAAATCCGACGCCAGAAAATATTTGGTGGAGGATGGGAAAATCCGTCTGCCGTTTGGCTCTCTGCCGGGAGTCGGCGGAGCTGCCGCCGCCTCTCTCGCGGCAGCAAGGGAAAACGGTGGAGAATTTATCTCTGTAGACGATTTTCAGGCCCGGGCTAAGGTGGGTAAGGCCGTGATTGAAACACTGAAAGCGGAGCGTTCCAGGGCTTGCCCGACAGCTAGCCAAATGACCTTGTTTTGACCAGCTTTGGTAAAAGGTATGCAGCAATGCCGGAAAATAAAAAATCCCGTGGTTTCCGAATGGAAAAGCAAGCAGGAGAGGCCGGCGGGTTGCGTATCAAACGTGGTTTTGCAGGAGGTTAGGCAGTCAACGCAGGGAAAAGAGGTCCTGCTGCTTACCCAGTAGTTTGCTGGCAGGAATCCTTTTAAATTGAGCCTCGGCTTCAGATCAAGATAAGCCCATGGCAAAAAAGTTGACACAATTAATTTATCGTGTTATTATAGTAGCACGCTAAAGCGATTAACGCAAATAAATCGCCTTAGTTGAATTACTTTTTTTCTTGGAGAGTTTAAGCTTATGAAAAAATATTGTAAAATTACTGCCGGAGGGAACCGGGACCTTCTTTTGAAGAGTGCCTGACCTATCGGAATATTGAGAAAAAGCTGCTTTGGCCGGCGTGTTTCAATCCCGCGGCTTTCACGAGGTGATCACTCCCGGTCTGGAATATTATGATGTATTTTCCCAGGGGGACCAGCATTCCTCAGGAGTTCATGTTCAAGGTCACCGATAATAAAGGACGCCTGATGGTGGTGCGGCCTGACTCTACACTGCCGATCGCCAGGCTGACCGCGACTAGGCTGCAAAACGAGCTCAAGCCTCTGCGGCTGTTCTATACCCAAAAGGTTTACCATAATTATCCCGGCCTTCGGGGCCGGAATAACGAGATCAATCAGAGCGGAATCGAATTGCTGGGAGCCAGCGGGGTGCGGGCTGATTTAGAGGTGCTGTCCACGGCGGTGGAGGCCTTGAGCCGCTGTGTGCCGGATTACCGGATCGAGCTGGGGCACGCCGTTTTTTCCGGGCTTTAGCAAAGGAGCCTCCCGATTGATGATGAGGTTCGGGGAGACCATCCGCAGTTCGATTGAGCAGAAAAATTACGCGGCCCTGGATACAATTTAGACCGTTTGGAGCAGTCACAGGCGGTACTGGCGATCCGCAGGCTGCCCCGTTTGTTCGGCGGCGAGGAGGTTTTCGACGAGGCCTTCCGCCTGTGCTCTGCGGCGAGGAGGCCCAGGAGCCTTTGGAATATTTAAAGGACTGTATCAAAAGCTGGCGAAGCTTTGGCATGGGCAATAAACTGATGATAGACCTGGGGATTGTCCATCGAAACGACTATTACAGCGGTATCGTGTTCAGCGGTTATGTGCTGGGCTCCGGAGACGCGATTTTAAGCGGAGGCCGCTACGACCGCCTGTTGAAGCGTTTGATTCTGGCTGTGCGCTTCCAGCGATTCGCTATTGACATTAACGCTTTGACAAAGCTGATGATGGATCGTGGCAACCTCCCTTCGCAGAAGTCCGCGGATGTTTTGATTCATGGAGATGACGGCTACGAGATCAAGGCGCTGGATTACAGCAATTCTATGAAAATGAGCGGCTTGTGCTGTGAAAACAGTGTGCTGCAAACCAGAGAAGCCGCTGTTGATTACGCGAAAACGAAAAAAATTCCCAGGAGTCGATTTTGTCGGCGCTGAGATTGAAACAAAATTACTGTAAAGGTAAAGGAAAACGGAAATCCGGCAAGACCTCTCAGAATCGCGCTTACCAAAGGGCCGTTTGGAGGGATACCGTGGGATTATTCGAAGAGATGGGACTGGACTGCTCCGCTCTCCGGGAAAAGGGCAGAAAGCTGATTTTGCCGGTGGGAAACGGTGAGATCGAGGACGGTACTGGCAAAGGCCGCGGATGTGATCACTTATGTAGAGCATGGCGTCTGCGATTTTGGAGTGGTGGGAAAGGATACTATTTTAGAAAACGGCACCGGTTTTTACGAGATTTTAGACCTGGGCTTCGGCAAATGCAGATTCGCCTTAGCCGGACCGAAAAACAGGGATTTTTTGGCGGCTATTCCGCCAAGACCATTGCGACCAAATATCCCAATGTTAGAAACTACGTGGAAGAAAAGGGGATGGACGTCAGAATCATCAAGATCGAGGGCTCCGTGGAATTGGCCCCCTTGCTTGGCTTGTCCGATGCGATTGTCGATATTGTGGAAACAGGCTCCACCTTAAAAGAGAACGGTCTGGAAGTGATCGACGATGTCGCGCCTATTTCCGCCCGGCTCATTGTCAATACGGCTTGCATGAAACTGCAAAACGGAGATCGAACAGATTTTTCTGAAATGGGATCATCTGAATTCGGCTAAAGTATCGTCTTTAATCGGAAAAGGAGGTGGCAGATGATTCCCATTGTGAAAGCCGACGGAACGGTAGAGTTGAATTTGAATCCAACTGGAAAAACGAAGCGGAGAAGTGGACCGCCAGGTAATCGCGGCCGTGGCTCAAATCATCGGATTGTGTCAGGCAAAAGGGAGATCAGGCTGTAAGGGATTACACCGTAAAGTTCGACGGCAGAAGCACCGGAGCCTGTGGGAAGGAAGAAGGAACTAAATGGGCTTTGAAGTGCCGTCTCGAGGTGTATCGGGCGCTGGAACGCCGCGGCAGGAGAATATCGCGGATTTTCACCGCCGTCAGGTGCAGCAGAGCTGGCTGAATACGGCGGAGGACGGGACCGTTTTGGGCCAACGGATCCGGGACTGAGCTTGTCGGCCTGTATGTGCCGGGAGGCACGGCGGCGTATCCTTCTTCTGTTTTGATGAATGCCATCCCTGCACGCATCGCCGGCGTTAAGGAAATCATAATGGTCACGCCGCCGCAAGGATGGCGCAATGAACCAGGATGTTATGGCGGCGGCATTATCTGGCGGGAGTGGATACTGTTTATCTTTGCGGCGGCGCGCAAGCGGTCGCGGCCTGGCTTACGGTACCCCGCTTCCATTCCTAAAGTAGATAAGATCGTGGGTCCCAGGCAATATTTATGTAGCCACTGCACAAACGGCTTTGTACGGCACGGTGGATATCGATATGGTCGCCGGACCCAGTGAGATTCTGGTTCTGGCCGATGAAACCGCCGACCCGGCTTACCTGGCGGCCGACCTGATGTCTCAAGCCGAACACGATGTATTGGCTTCCGCTATTTTGCTCACCACCTCTGAGGAAATTGCGCGCCGGACGGATGAGGAAATCGAACGGCAGCTTACTACGCTTTCACGGGCGGATATTATTCGCCGCTCGCTGAGTGACTACGGCGCCGCGATTGTTTGCCGCGACATGGAGGAGGCGGTGGACTATGCCAACCGTCTGGCACCGGAGCATCTGGAAGTAATGTGTGCTGATCCCATGGAATATATCGGCCGCTTGGATAATGCGGGGTCGGTATTTTTGGGCAAATATTCGCCGGAACCGTTGGGGGATTATTACGCAGGCCCCAATCACGTGCTGCCTACCAGCGGTACCGCCCGCTTCTTTTCACCGCTTTCCGTGGACAGCTTCATCAAAAAATCCAGCTTCATCTATTTCAATGAACCGGCTCTGCGTAAGGCAAGCGACGATATCATCGCTATTGCACAGGCGGAAGGCCTCACCGCCCACGCGCAATCGATCACGGGTGCGCTTTGCCGGGGAAGTGGGGAATAACGATGCCGTATGCCTTGGCGCCCAAAACAAAGGCGTTTGTCCCTTTATGATCCTTCGGAAGGGACATATCGTGTCCGGCTGGATGCGAATGAATCCTTTTGCTGCCCACACGGGAGGACCGGATGAAAATGGCGGCCGCCGGAACCTTTGGCAATGTTGCGCTGAATCGTTATCCGGATCCGCTGGCGGAGGAGGTTTGCGGCCCTTTGCGCGATTGTACGGCATCAAACGTGAGCTGGTGACGGCGGGGAACGGGTCGGATGAACTGATTTCCCTTATTTTCTCTTCCTTTTTGAAAAGGGCGAAAGGGTGCTTACCTTGTCGCCGGATTTCTCGATGTACCGCTTTTATACCTCCCTTGCGGAAATAGATTGCGCGACATTGGAGAAGGAGGAGGGCTTCCGGATCAATCCGGATCGGGTGCTGGATACAATGAAGAGGGAATCCATCCGGCTGCTGATTTTCTCCAATCCCTGTAATCCCACCTCCGTGGGCCTGAGTCGGGAAGAGGTACGGCGGATTGTGGGAACTGACGCCCTGGTGGTGTTGGATGAAGCGTATATGGACTTTTGGGATCAGTCCCTGCTTCCGGAAGTGGAGAATTATGATAACCTTATTATCCTCAAAACGGTATCCAAAGCGTTGGGAATGGCGGCGCTGCGGCTTGGGTTTGCCATTGCCGCTCCTTCTCTGACCGCAATACTGCGGGCGGCGAAATCGCCTTATAACGTCAATGCCGTTACCCAGGCCATGGCCTCGGTGATCTTGAACAACACGACCTACCACGATATTTATCCCCAGTTGTTGTGTCAGTCCCGGGAGATGTTGATGGAGGGAATGCGCTGGTTACAGGCGGACAGCCTGATCGATTGGTATGCGAAAGCTGCACCAATTTTGTCTTCCTTCAGGTGCCGGATGCCGGGGAGCTGTATGGTGAAATGCGGGAGCTGGGGAATTTGTGCGTCTGTTTGGCGACAATCGTTTGCGCATAACAGCGGGTACTGAGTCGGAAAAAATTACTGGAAACGATGCATTTTTGCTGCAAAAAATCATCATCGGACGAAATAAAAGGGAATGTATACGACGGATCTGATCGATCGTTCCGGCGTTCCGGCAGCGCGAGTCGGACCACCAAGGAAACCGATATCGCTGTGACGGTATGTCTGGAGGGCGGACCTGTCCAGATCGAAACGGGGATCGGCTTTTTTGATCACATGCTGGGCGTTTGCCGTCCACGCCGGATACGGGTTGACCGTAAAGGCCAAAGGGGATTTACGTGTCGATGGACATCACACGGTGGAGGATACCGGCATCGTGTTGGGGGACGCTCTGTCACAGGCTCTGGGCAGAAAAACGGCATCGCCCGTTTGGAAGCTTTTATCTTCCCATGGATGAGGGCGCTGGCCTTTGCCGCCGTGGATATCAGCGGGCGTCCATTTCTCGTGTTCGACGCGGCTTTTCCGGAGGAACGTATCGGGGAATACGATTCCTGCCTGACCAGGGAGTTTTTCCGCGCATTGGCTTTTCATGCGGACATCACCCTGCACCTGAGGGCGAATACGGAAAGAACGCCCATCATATTACCGAAGCCTTGTTTAAAGCGGCGGCTCACGCTCTGGCTCAGGCAACGGCGATGAAGGGACCGGCGGACAAGGTTCTATCCACCAAAGGCGCGCTATAAGCAGAACAGGGAGGTCTCGGCATGATCATTTTACCGGCCATTGACATTCAAAACGGCGAATGCGTCCGTCTGTATCAAGGGTGATTTCGCAACGGCTCATAAGGTGGCGGAAAATCCACTGGATACCGCCCGTTCCTTTTACCCAGGACGGCGCCCGCTGGATTCATATGGTGGATCTGGACGGCGCCCGTACAGGCCGCCGGGAAAACGCCTCCGCTTTTTTGGAAGTGGCGGACAAGAGCGGCCTTCAGGTGGAGCTGGGCGGAGGGATCCGGGACCGGGAGACAGTGGTATTATTTGTCTCATGGCATATCCCGATGCATTTTGGCTCTGCCGCGTTAAAAAATCCGGCCCTGGTGAAGGAAGCCGCCGCTGCTTATGGCGATCGTATCGCCGTGGGAATCGACGCCCGGGATGGTATGGTGGCGGCGGAGGGCTGGCTGCAGGTTTCTCGAAGGTTTCCTATCTGGAGATGGCCAAGCGTATGGAGGACGCCGGGATGCGTACCCTCATTTTACCGATATTGCAAGGACGGAATGCTGTCCGGCCCCAATTCGCACAGCTGGAGCATTGCAGCAAGCGGTATCCTGCCGGATTATCGCCTCCGGCGGAATCCGGGAGCTATCCGATATTCAGAAGCTGCAGGCCATGGGATTGTACGGGGCTATCTGCGGCAAGTCGCTGTATAGCGGTACCTTTGTCCCTGCGGGAGGCCGTGGCCGCCGCGGGAGAGCCGCAGGAGAAAGAGCTGGACCGTTATTTTCAAAAGGACCGTCTGATCCCTGCGATTGTCCAGGAGGCGTCCACCGGTCAAGTGCTGATGCTGGCATATATGGATAAAACCGCCTTGCGCAGGACGATGGAAACGGGAACCGCCTGGTATTGGAGCCGTTCCCGGCAGGAATATTGGAATAAAGGAGCCACCAGCGGTCATTATCAGAAGGTGCTGTCTATTACGGGAGATTGTGACGACGATACGTTGTTGCTAACGGTGGAGCAAATCGGCTCCGCTTGTCATACCGGCTCTCATTCCTGTTTTTTCCAGCCTCTGTATTCCAAAGAAAAGTGAAAGGGAGTCCTTATGATGAGCGATTGCATCCGTGACGTATACGAAACCATTTTGGATCGTAAAGAGCATCCGTCGGAAAATTCCTATACGCGGTATCTGTTCGATCAGGGGATCGATAAAATATTGAAAAAGGTCGGAGAGGAGTGCTCCGAAGGAAGTACTGATCGCCGCCAAAAATGGAAAAAATGAGGATACGATCGGAGAAATCGGCGATCTGACCTATCACCTGCTGGTGCTGATGGCCTTGCAGGGGATTACCCCCGATCAAGTAGCCGCTCTGCTGGAAAACCGCCATGGAAAGTCGGGAAACTTGAAGCAATTCAAGCAGGTGGACAAAACAGCTGACAAAAAGGACCGGGCTTCTGTATTTTTAGAAGCCCGGTCCTCTTTTTGTATCCCGTTATTTTTGGCGTGCTGACAGGAGGATTTCCCGGAAAGATACTCGATATCCATACGCACTACGGCAGTATGGATCAGCATGGGACAGGCGGCGTCAATCCCTCCCGCCGCTTTTCTGCCGAGCTGTATTTTGCGGCACAATAGGTCCAGAGCGGCCCGGCGCTCATCCTCTCCATATACTAAATGGGCCGTACCAAAGGCCATAGCGCTTTCATATCGAAAGGTAAGCTGATCCGGGCAATTTTCCGCTAAGGTCACAACGGTAAAGCAACCCGATCGTCACAGGCAAGATTATCCAGTTTTGCCCTTGCAGGGCGCAATGAAAGTAGAGGGCGTTTCCCGATAGGGCATAGGACAGCGGCACCCCATAGGGAAGCCCGTCGTCGCAGCGACAGGACAGGACACCGAAAGGCCCTGAGCCAAAATCTCCCTCGCTTTTTTCATCCGTCGTTTTGCGTTTGCTGTTTCTCATACCGCGCATGGAAGCGCCTCCTTTTCTTTATGAGGTCCCATCCTTTTCCATCATACACGTCAAAAAAGCAAAATGACAAGGGACATTGGCGGAAAAGTCGCGCGGAGGGTTGTAGGCGCTGCCAAAATCCGGTATACTAAGGAACGGTCGAGGTATAGGGGAGGAAACCGTATGAAACAAGTAGTTGGTATTGACATCGGCGGGACTAAATGCTGATGTGCGCCCCTTACAATGGCGGGTATATCGAAAAGAAGGTGTCTACGGGACGGGATTGCTCCCCGGAACGGCTGCTGGCGGAATGGGAGGATTTCCTGGCGGAATTGCCGTTTTCGGCCCGATGGCGTGGGGGTGGCGGTTCCCGGGCTGGTGGATGGAGACGATGGTACAGCTGTCCGCCGTGCTTCCTCTGCTGGCGGGGGTCCACAGCCTCCGATTTCGGTAGGAAGCGTTTTCCTAGCTTTTTCTCAACGATGTCAAGGCGGCTGCTTTGGCGGAGGCGGCCCGGTATGAGCCGGAAAAGACAGTGGCAGTGGTTATGTCGGGTACGGGCATTGCTCTGGGCATTTGCCAAAACCGCGTTCCTTTTGAAGGCGGCTGCGGCTTTGCGGGAGAACTGGGCTACAGTGTCACCCGATACTCCGGACGGAATACAGCCGTTCTGTCGCGCCTTGCCGGTGGCGCCGCCATTTTGGAAAAGGCAGGATGTCCTCCGGAGGAACTGGGGAGCGGCTTCAAAGAGGAGAAAAGGAGGCGTCGGCGCTCATCCGTCAGGTAAGCCGGTATTTTGGCGTTGCCGTGACTAATGTGATTCATCTGTTCAATCCGGATATTTTGGTGGTGGGCGGCAGTACCGCCACGTATCCTGGTTATTGGGAGGCCGCGATGGAGGCGGTGGAAATGTATACTCTGCCGGATTTTCGTGCCTCCTGCACGATCACAAAACCCCGCGATGAGAAACGCATTGTCGCCTTGGGGGCTATGGGGAGTGTATCCGTCGGCGCCGGTAACATTTTGGGAATATAAGAAGGAAGGAACTCGCCTGTGAAATCTGTCAAACGATTGCTTCCGTATTTGAAGCCATATCAAAGCATTGCCTGGCCGGTCCGGTATTCAAGCTTATTGAGGCGATCTTGGGCTTTATCTGCCGTTGATTATGGCCCGTGTCATCGACCAGGGGGTTGCTACGGGGATTCGGCCTATATTCTGAGAATGGGCGGAGTCATGCTCGGCGTCGTTACCGTCGGCTTGCTTTGCGCTCTCGTATGCCAATATGTGGCCTCTGTCGCTTCCCAGGGATTCGGCACGGAGGTACGTAACGCTCTGTTTATTCATCCAGTCGCTGTCCCACCGGGAAATGGATCAATGGGGAACGCCGTCTCTGATTAACCGCGTCACCAATGACGTCAATCAGCTGCAATACGCCGTCGCCATGCTGATTCGCTTGGTAGTGCGCGCCCCTTTTTCTATGTATCGGCGGTATTGTGATGGCGATGACCATAGATTTGCCCCTATCCCTGGTGATCATTATCGCTATTCCTTTGTTTGTGGCGGTGATTACCCTGGTCATGCGCAAGACGATCCCGCTGCAAAGAGGGGTACAGCGGCAGCTGGATCGTTTGACGCTGGTGCTGCGGGAAAATCTTTCCGGTATCCGGGTCATCCGCGCTTTTCCCGGACAAGAAGGGAGGAGGAACGCTTCGGCGAAGCAGTGGAGGAGCACACTAAAGCGGCGATTCGGGTCGGAAAGCTGTCCGCTTTGCTCAGTCCGCGACGCAGCTGATCATGAATCTGGCGATTTTAGCGATTGTGGTTCGGCGGTCTGCGGGTAGGAGGCAGGCGGCATGACCACCGGTGAGATCATTGCCTTTATCAATTATGTCAATCAAATCCTGTTGGCCTTGATGGTGGTAGCTAATCTGGTGATAACCTTTACCAAGGCGTACGCTTCCGCAGGACGCGTAGCGGAGGTTTTGGACACCGTTTCTTCTCTGCCTCAGAAGGCCGATGAGGAAACAGGCCAGCCGGATCTTACCGCTCCGGAGGTGGAATTCCGGCAGGTTTCTTTTTCCTACAATGAAGGGAGGAGGAACTCAGTCATATTTCTTTCCAAATCCTTCCTGGTCAAATGGTGGGATCATAGGAGGAACCGGTTCCGGAAAGTCGACCCTTCTGCATCTGATGGAGCGTTTTTATGATGTATCGCAGGGACAGGTGTTGGTGGAGGGACGGGATGTACGAGACTGGCCTCTTACGCAGCTAAGACAGCGTATCGGTGTTGTTCCCCAAAAGACCGAGCTGTTTACCGGCACCATCGCGGACAATCTGCGTTGGGGCAACCGGGACGCCACGGAGGATCTGCTTTATGCAGCGCGGCTGGCCCAGGCGGCGGAATTTATCGAACGGCTTCCCAAAGGGCTTGATTCCCCCGTGGAAAGGGAGGCGCCAATCTTTCCGGCGGACAAAGACAGCGGCTGGCCATTGCGCGCGCCCTTGTCCGAAAACCTCGGATTTTGATTCTGGACGATTCCTCCAGCGCTCTGGACTATGCCACCGATGCGGCGCTTCGCCGTGCCCTGCGGGACGAATGCGGCGGGATGACGGTGCTGGTGGTTTCCCAGCGCGTGAGCGCGGTGGAATCCGCTGACCTGATTCTGGTTTTGGATGACGGCGTTTTGCCGGCGCGGGAACTCACGAAGAATTACTTTGCTCCTGCGCGACTTATCAGGAGATCAACCGGGTACAGAATCCCCCATGCTGAGGGGAAGGAGGCCGGCGTATGAAAAAGCGATCGTCCCTGTCCTCCCAAAGGACATTTTCACGTTTGATGGGGTATGTGGGAAGGCACGCCTATTGATCATCAGGTGATGCTGTTTTGCGCTGGTGGGAAATACGCTGCTCATGATAGCCCCCCGACTGGTGGGCGAGGCTATTGATTTGATCCTGCCGGGAAGCTCCGGCTCTCTGCTGGTTATGCTGGGGTGGATCGCCCTGTGTTATGTCGGCGGCTCTCTGCTGAACTGGCTGACCTCGCTTTGCGCCAATCTGGTGGCCAATCGGACCGTCTGCGAGCTGCGGACCGATTTGTTTCGGAAGCTGGGGAAAATGCCCCTAAAATATTTCGACGCTCATTCCCACGGGGATATGATGAGTCGGTTCTCCAACGACATCGACGCCATTTCGGACGGCCTTAACCAGGGATTGTACAGCTGGTCTCCGGCGTTATCACCGTGCTGTTGTCTCTTGGCTTCATGCTGGCGCTCAATCCGATGGTGGCTTTGGTGGCCGTATTGGTAACGCCCTTGTGTTTTGTGGTCGGATACCTGATCACACGCTATGGAAGTCCGCCCTTTCGGGAACAATCCCAGGCATTGGGCAGACTAAACGGATATACGGAAGAGCTGATCAGCGGCCAGCATACCGTGAAAGCTTTCGGTTATGAAGGCCAGGCGATCGAGCGGTTTCGTCAGATAAACGCCGAATTGTACGCCTGCGGGTATCGGGCGCAGTTTGCGTCCGCTCTTGTCAATCCCTCCACCCGTTTTGTCAATAATGTGGCGTATGTGCTGGTGGGAATGTTCGGGATTCTCGCCATATTGCAGAATACCCTGACAGTGGGCGGCGTGGCCAGCTTTCTGACGTATACGGCACAATACTCCAAACCCTTCAACGATATTACCGCTATAACCATGCAGCTCCAACAGGCGATGGCCTCCGCCCGCCGTATTTTTCGGTGATGGACGAGGAGGAGATGCTTCCGGAACCGGCGGAGGCACGGGAGCTTGGGAATGTGCGGGGAGAAGTGGATTTCCGGGATGTGGATTTTCCTATATACCCGAACGCCCGTTGATCCGGAACTTCTCCCTGTCGGTAAAACCGGGCACCACGGTAGCGATCGTCGGCCCCACAGGCGCGGGCAAAACGACCATTGTAAAGCTGCTGATGCGCTTCTACGAAACCGACCGGGGACAAATTTTGGTGGACGGCCTGCCGATCGATACGATCACCCGAGACAGTCTTCGCCGCGGTTTTGGTATGGTGCTTCAGGACACCTGGCTTTTGCCGGTACGGTACGGGATAATATCGCCTATGGCCGGGAGGATGCAACCGATGAAGAAGTCGAGGCGGCGGCCCGGGCGGCCCATGCTCACAGCTTTATTCGCCGTTTGCCCCAGGGATATCGGACGCTGCTGTCGGAGGAAGGCGGCAATCTGTCCCAAGGCCAGAGGCAGCTTCTGACCATTGCCCGGGCTATGCTTCTCAACCCCCTATGCTGATACTGGATGAAGCCACCAGCTCGGTGGATATTCTGACGGAAATGAAAATTCAGCAAGCTTTTCGCAGGATGATGAAAGGGAAAACTACCTTTATCATCGCCCATCGCCTGTCCACGATTCGGGATGCCGACCGTATTCTGGTCCTGGATAAGGGCAATGTGGTGGAGCAGGGTACCCATGATGAATTGCTGGCAAAAGGCGGTTTTTACAGCCGGCTATATCATTCTCAGTTTGAAAAGACATCCCGGTAACCGCTGAAGTAATAAGCAGAAAGAGCTCAAAGTGAGCTCTTTCTTTTGGACTGAAATAATCGCCGAAAGGGATGAAATAAATATATTTTTGTTTTTCTTGCATAAAAGCAGAAAACAAGTATACTGCTAGTGGATATTATTCCATTTTTGCTTGTGGATACTGAAGGAGGGGACAAGGGTGAAGACAAGGAATGCGGAGCGGCACTGTTGAGCATGTTACTGACAGGCGCGATGGTGTTGAATTTATCCGGCTGCGGCATGACGGCTAAAGCCGCTGATCTAATGGAGGGAATAACCGCGGCACGGTAAGCGGCAGATACGCCGATGATCTTTTTATTGCGTCACAAGCGGATTTTTGCCGTAAAACTATTTCAGAAGACCGCTACAGAGGATGAAAATATCCTTATTTCGCCCCTTTCTATGATGCTGGCTTTGTCTATGACGGCAAACGGCGCCAGGACACAGACCAGAGCCGAAATGGAAACGGTGCTGGGGTGAGAGATTTCCCTGGAGGATTTGAACGAGTATCTTTATACCTATGTCGACCATCTGCCCTCAGGAGAGGGCGGCCAGCTTCAATTGGCCAATTCCCTTTGGTTTCGGGACGAGGAAAGCATGCTGACAGTGGAAAAAGATTTCCTGCAAACGAATGCAGACTATTATCACGCGGGCGTTTTTAAGGCTCCCTTTGATGATCGAACCCTGGATGAAATCAATGGATGGGTAAGCAAGAACACTGGCGGTATGATCGATACGGTATTGGAGGATATACAAAGCGAGCAGCTCCTGTACCTTATCAATGCTCTTTCTTTTTGAAGCGGAATGGAGCAGGCCTTACACTGAGAACCAAATAGCAGACAGCACGTTTACTTCCGCCGACGGTATCCAAAGGACGGTCGTGATGATGGGATCAACAGAGTCTCGGTATCTCGATGATGGGAAAGCGACGGATTCATCAAAATTATCAGGATTATCAGTATAGCTTTGTCGCCCTCCTTCCCAATGAAGGGTGAATATCCACGATTATATAGCTTCTCTTACGGGCGAGGGGCTTCTGTCGGTAATCCGGAATGCGGAACAGGCGCCTGTTATATCATTATTGCCTAAGTTCAGCTGCGATTGCTCCATGGTAATGAACGACGCCTGATATCCCTTGGTATGCCCAGCGCCTTTAGCGATGAAGCCGCCGATTTTTTTCCAGGATGGGAAGTTCCAGGAATGGAAATATAGTTATCGGAGAGGTCCTCCATAAAACCTTTATTTCTGTGGATGAGCGGGGAACAAAGGCAGGAGCTGTTTCAGAAGTGGATATGCAAACCAGATCCGCTGTCATAAAAACTACAGGGTGACGCTGGATCGTCCGTTTGTCTATCTCATCATAGACAATACCCTCAATCTGCCGATTTTTATCGGTGCGACCATGGACATACAGAAATAAACAGGTGGGTATTCCAGTCCTCCTGCAAATTTTGTCCATATAACAAAAAGCAGCACAGCCGATAAGCGTGAGATGCTTATCGGCTGTGCTGTTACGCACACCGTCAATAAGAACGACGATACATATTCAAATAGGCCCCGCCTAGCCGTAAAGCGGCTGGAGTAACCTGCTACTAGTCGTACAGCAGGTGGGCGCCGCCCGGAATGTTCATGCTCCCTTCTTCCCGCCGAAGCGGGAGGTCTGCAGTCCGATCCCGGAGCCATGGCCCCCAATTTTACAGTGTAGTAGGGTTAAAAGCCGCTATACGCGGTAAGGCAGGGAGATACTCTAGTATATGCATATCGAAGAAAAAGAAACAATGGTTTATTCTTCCGGATCGTCTTCTACTTCTTCAATTTCATATAAATCGGAAAGACGTTCCTCAAAATCCCAGCAATATCATCAAAGACAGCGTCATCCTCAATGGGGCCAGGACTTCTTCGCCGCTTTCTTTCTTCCACAACCTCCAGAATGATCAATTCACCGTCGTCGTTTAAATTTTCCGCAGGATTTTCATATACGGGGAGGAGGGCAACGTAACGCCCCTCATCCGTTTCGATGGCGTCCACCAGTTCAAATTCGTGTCGATTTCCTTCGTCGTCAACTACCGATACCAGATCGGCTTCGTATTCGTCGGACATAGTTGTGTATCCTCATCTTTCTGTTTTTAAATCGGGGAAGGATTTCTTTGGCGTACCTCTATTGTATCCCGTCCGATGCTATTCGTCAAGGGAGAAGTAGGGAAGTATATTTTACCTATATTGTCGAATTAATAATTAAAAATACTATTGACAATCACAGCTATATCGGCTATACTATACACAACAAGAGAAATTATCATGAAAGACTAGATTTCGAGATGCGAGAAAGAGGTGATTCCCGTGTACGAGGATAATGAATCACAGCAGGCTGTTTGGACGGGAGTTGCTTGTGTTTCGAACGGTTAAACAGGCGGGTTTTTAGGGGAAATTGCCCCTGCAGCCAACCTTGTCGGATAAATCTGATCTATCCGGTAATTGGAGTTTCTGTGGAGAGTAACCCTGCGTATGCATCGAAAAGCAAAGCTCGTCAGCACTCCCGCGGATGGCGCTGTTGTTATACGACGCCGCAAGAAGAAAATTCAGAATCAGCGGTGTTGACAATCGAATAATTGATATAGATTGCGTTTCCTTAGATGGACCCGATTCTATGGAACAGAAGAAAGGTTGAGTCCCATGAAGTAAGCGGCTTTGTATAAAAGCAGCGAATGGAAGCCAGTCGAAAAAATGGATTCTAAAATGAAGAGCCTCCCGCGATTTTGCGGGGGGCTCTTCTGTACATCCATAGGATTAAGCGGATGTAGCTTTATTTTAACGCGCCGTGCCGATCCAAAAAAACAGTACATCTTGGACAAATTCTTCGCGATTCAGCTCATTATGCAGCTCATGCCGCGCGCCGGGATATAATTTTAACTGAAGATCAAAGCAGGCCGGATTCCTTCAGCCATCCATGGACCTGTTCTACACCTTTTCCATAGTTTCCTACTGGATCATCGTCTCCGGATAAGATCAAAAACAGGTAAGTCTTTGGGAACACGGTCGCTCCATTGCCTGCCGGTAACTTGATGGAGCAGACGGAACAAATCCGGAACCCGGCATTGGTGAAAGTGAAATGACATTTTGGATCATCAGCAAAGGGAGATATTGTTCGGCGTCACGGGAGAGCCATTCCGATCCGGTGACGGCCTCTCCGTAATGGCTGTTATAATCGCGGAAGGCCAACCGGTCGAGCAGTCGCCCGACATGTCTTCCTCCCTGAAAAAATACCATGAGATTGGACAGCGCCAGGGCAAAAGCCGATCAACGGATTACGTCGGCGGTACCGCAGCAAATATAACCGTTCAGACCGGCGGCATGACGGGTGATGTACTCCCGGGTGATAAAAGATCCCATGCTGTGTCCCAGTAAAAAATAGGGGAGGGAGGAAATTCCTTTTGTATTTGTATACGCAGCAGGTGTTCGTCTTCGACCAAATGATTCCAGCCGTCTTTCTCCCCGAAATATCCGAGATTCTGATCATCGGCGGACCGTCCATGCCCCAAATGGTCATCGCCGCATACCACAAACCTGTGAGGTAAGCTGACCGGCAAACCATTCGTACCTGGCCCATATGCTCCACCATGCCGTGGCAGATTTGGATGACTCCGCGATAAGGGTTCTGTTCCGGCAGCCAAAAGAAGCGCTCAGCAAGGTTTTTGATCAGAGCTTCGATATGTACATTCGCGCATCATTGTATTCCTCCCCCTTGGTACGCTTATCCCTTGTTATATTGTACTATTTCCCGCTGCGTTATGCAAGGAGAAGAGAAGGTCTTATAGAAATTGTACAGGCAAACAGTTAAACATTTATCTAATAACAGCACACTGCATATAGATAAACGTTTAACTGTTTGATATAATGGTAAATACTGAGGAGGAAGTTGGATAAGGAGGATCGTTATGCTAAACGATGAACAGCTCTCGGATCAGTTTTTTGATTTCATGGGACTTCATCGCAACTTGATGCAGAAGTATTTTCAGGGATGCGGCATGTTCAACGGCCAGCCGTTCATGTTGTTTCATATCCAGTGCAGCCCAGGCATAACACAAAAGGAATTGGCACGGGAGATGAATATCACGGCGGCATCTGTCGCTACCTCTGTCAAGCGGCTGGAGGCGGCAGATCTGGTGCGTCGTGTGCCGGATGAATGGGACGGACGGGTGCTTCATCTCTATCTGACCCCGGAGGGGAAGCGATGGACCGGCATTGCCGTAGGGCCAAGACCATATTGGCGGCTGTTCAGTTTGATGGATTTACCGATGAAGACCGAGCGGCTCTGGCCTGTTATCTGGACCGTATGAGTCGAAACCTTCAAATGCTCGGCCGTTATTATTTCCCGGGCAATAATTCAGGAAAGGAGCTGTGTCCATGTCTTCTGGTTCCTCATCACTAAAAAAGAGAATGTCCTATTGGCCCTATATACGGCCCAACCTTTTTGTGGATGCTGGCGGGACCAATCGCCATTATCGGAGACGGTATCTTGGAAATCATTCAGCCCCGTTTGATGGCCAAGATTGTGGATGACGGTATCCAGGCGCAGGGGAATCGAAGATGCCCAGCGTATGGAAGTCATTTACATACCGGCGGATGGATGATTATTCTGGCTCTGTTGGCTATTGTTTTGGTATTGCCGGCGTTTATTTTACCGCCAATGGTACGTTTCGATTCGGCGCCAGCCTGCGTCAAGCTCTGTTTCATAAGGTACAGACCTACAGCTTTCAGAACATTGATCATTTTTCCACCGCCTCGCTGGTAACCCGTCTAACCAACGATATTACCAACATACAGAATACCGTCATGTCCGCGCTGCGCATGTTTTACAAAAACCGGCGTAATGCTCATTGGCGCTTTGATCAGTGCGATAGCGATCAATCCAGAGCTGGCGGCTGTCACGGCTCTGGCCATTCCCCGTGCTGCTGGTGATTTATTTTGTTGGTGCTGAAGATCGGATTGCCTTTCTTCAATAAAATGCAGAAAAGCATCGATAATTTGAATCGGCGGGTACAGGAAAGCGTTGCCAATATCCGCGTCATCAAATCTTTTGTCCGCGAGGATTATGAAAAGCGCTTCCATCGTGCGGCCAGGGATCTATTCGATATCACCGTCAAGGCTTCCTCTATCATGATTACCGTGATGCCGATTATGACGCTGATTATGAATGTGACCACTATCGCGGTACTTTGGTTTGGGTCCGGTCAGGTGATGACCGGCGACATGAAAGGTGGGCGATCTGATGTCGTACAGCACCTATATCATGCATATTCTCATGTCCCTGATGATGATGTCCATGACGATTATGATGTTTTCCCGTGCGAAGGCCTCCTCTGATCGCCTCAAGGAGGTACTGGGGGAGCCCGATATTCAGGATCCTCTCCATTCCCAAAAGCAGCAGGTCACCAGCGGAAAAGTGGAGTTCCGCCATGTTACTTTCCGCTATGAGGGTTCCAGCGAACCTATTCTGCAGGATATCAGCTTTACGGTAAATCCCAGGGGAGATTGTGGCGATCATCGGTTCCACGGGTTCCGGCAAATCGTCTTTTGGTTCAGTTGATTCCCCGTTTATATGATGTAGAGGAAGGGCAGGTTTTGGTGGATGGTGTGGATGTCCGGGAGTATTCGCTGCACGGCCTTCGTCAAGGCATCGGCATGGTCCCCAAAAAAACGTATTATTTTCAGGCTCCATTCGGGATAATATCCGCTGGGGACGTCCCGATGCGGGGATCGGGGAAATAACGGAGGCGGCGCAAAGCGCCCAGGCGGATGCTTTTATCCGTTCTTTTTCCTCCGGCTACGATACGGAGCTGGGACAGGGAGGCGTCAATGTTTCGGGGGGCAGAAGCAGCGCTTGTGTATTGCCGGGCTATGATCAAAAGGCCTCCCATTTTGATTTTGGATGATTCCACCAGCGCCGTGGACTCGGATACGGAAAGCCGCATCCGCCATGCCTTTAAAAGAAGCTGGAGGGAACCACCGTTTTCCTGATTGCCCAGCGGATCAGCTCGGTTCGGTATGCCGATCGCATCATTGTTTTGGAAGACGGGCGTATCGCCGGGATGGGAACCCATGAGCAGTTAATGGATACCAACCCGATCTATCAGGAGATCAACCGTTCTCAGCAGAAGGGAGTGAGTGCCTAATGCCAGGACCAGGAGGGCCCGGAGGGCCTGGTGGGCCCAAAGGGGGATTTCAAAGGCCGAAAAACGCCAAAAACACCCTTTCCCGTCTGTTGGGATACTTGAAAAAGGATACCCATCTGCTTTTTTTGGTGGTGTTTTGATCTTGGTCAGCACCGGCTCCCAATTGGCCGGGACTTTGCTGTTGTCGCCCATTATCGACACCGCGGCGGGAGTTATGCCGGGCGGATTAACCAAAGTGGGCTTTTATTTGATGATTCTGGCTGTTGTATATCTGGCGGGAGTGGCGGCTACCTTTATCCAGAACCGTTTAATGATCCGTATCTCGCAGGATACCGTTTACGCCATGCGCCGGGATCTGTACGATCGTATGATGACACTGCCCCTTCGCTTCTTTGATACCCGCACCCATGGGGGAGATCATGTCTCATTATTCCAATGATATGGATATTGTCAGCGAAACACTGAATAATTCCGTGGTGCAGGTGCTGACCTCCGTGATTTCCTTGGCTGGCACGCTGATCAGTATGGTGGTCATCAGTCCTCTTTTAACGCTGATTACGGTTATTCTGGTCCCGTTGATGATTATACTGGCGCGCTTTATTATGAAATACAGCCGCTTCGGCAATTTTCCCAACAGCAGCAAGCCCTAGGCGAGTTGAACGGATGTATCGAGGAAACGATCGAAGGGCAGCGTGTCGTCAAGATTTTTGCTATGAGGATAAGGTGGAAAACGGCTTTCAAACGATCACACCACTTACCGGCAAAAAGCCACCCTTGGCTCAAATTATGGCAGGGATCATGATGCCCATCATGCAGCATATCAATACCTTGAGCTATGTCCTCACCGCCACGGTAGGAGGGATGCTGGCGCTGCAGGGGGCGTATCAGCGTAGGAAATATCGCCAGCTTTCTCAACTTGACCCGTCAGTTTGGACGGCCTGTGACGGAAATTTCCAACCAAATGAACATGATCCAATCGGCTCTGGCTGGAGCGGAACGGGTATTCCGTGTGATCGATCAGCTGCCCGAACCGGAGCACAAGGACGCGCTGCCCCCGATATCAGAGGATGTCCGGCTGGAAAAGGGCGGTCAAGGGTATGTCTGGGAGTTTCCGGACGGTGAAACCATTGGCGTGAAGGGAGATGTCCGGATAGAAAATGTCACCTTTGGGTATACGCCGGATAAGGTGGTGCTCCGCAATATCTCCCTGCATGCCGCGCCGGACAAAATCGCCTTTGTCGGCTCTACAGGAGCGGGCAAAACTACGATCACCAATCTGCTGACCCGGTTTTATGAAATTGATCAGGGAAGTATTATGGTGGACGGACTGGATATCCGCCGTATCGCTTTGCCTGATCTGCGGCGGTCCCTGGCGATTGTTTTGCAGGATACGCACCTTTTTTTCCGGTACAGTGATGGAAAATATCGCTACGGTCGGCCTGAGGCCACGGATGAGGAGTGCATAGAGGCCGCGAAATTAGCCAGTGCGCATTCCTTTATTCAGAAGCTCCCGCAGCGCTACAACACCCAGCTGGAAGGGACGGTTCCAATTTGTCCCAAGGCCAGCGACAGCTGCTGAATATCGCCCGTGCCGCTGTAGCGGATCCATCCATCTTGATTCTGGACGAAGCAACCAGTTCGGTCGATACCCGAACCGAGCGGCATATTGAAAAGGGAATGGATCGGTTAATGGCCGGACGGACGACCTTTATCATTGCTCATCGACTCTCCACGGTTCGCAACGCAGATGCCATCATGGTTATTGAGCAGGGCGAAATTCTGGAGAGGGGAAACCACGACGAGCTTATTGAGCAAAAGGGCCGGTATTATCAGCTGTATACTGGACAATTCGAATTGGATTGATTTTCCGAGCAATAAATCCCGGCAGATAAACGAAGAACAACCGACAAGCTCAGGAGCTTGTCGGTTATTCTTCGTTGCCAACAGAAAGTATGCAGGCCCTTTTGTTAAGGATTATTCACTCCTGAGTGCAATAACAGGGTCTTTTTTTCGCCGCCAGTTTTGAGGGGATCAGTCCGGCAATTATGGTAAGGCCCACGCTGATCAAAACAAGAATCACAGCAGCATTCACCGGCAGGGTGGCGATATTGTTGATACCCGTCAGTTTTTCCGCAATCATACTGATCGGTATGTTAAGCAGCGCCGTGGCACCGATACCGATCAATCCAGCAGTCAAGCCAACGATGGTCGTTTCCGCGTTGAATACACGGGATATATCTCTTTTAGAGGCGCCTACGCTGCGCAGAATCCCGATTTCTTTTGTGCGCTCCAAAACGGAAATATAGGTGATGATACCGATCATGATCGAAGATACAATCAGGGAGATGGAAACAAATCCAATCAGACCGTAGGAGACCGCGTTGATCATCGTGGTAACGCCCGACATCAGCAGGGCCACATAATCCGTGTAGGAAATTTTGTCTTCTTCGGCGGCTGATTCGTTGTAAGAGGAAATAACGGAGTCGATGGCTTCCTTGTCTTCAAAGGTTTTGGCATAGATATTGATGGCGGTGGGGGTGTCCAGATCGACTAAGCCGAGAGTTTCAGGGTATCGGCCAAGGTAGAACCGGACACGGTAGAGGGCATATATTCGTCATAGTATGCGGCCAAAAGCCGCCTCGTCTCTGATCCCGGCTATCATCTGGTCAAACGCGACGGCAACAGCGGCATAGCCCTGTGCGCCGAACAAATCGTTCGGGTCTGAGGCGGCTGCCTTGATTTGTAGTACCTGCGCTTCCGCCTGCTCGGCATATTTTCGCATACCAGCTTTTCCATCTGTTTTTTCAGGAGGTCCTCAGTTCTTCATCGGAATAATCGGACAGATAGTCTTCTGCGGCCGATTTATCGAAATGATAGGTGTTGGCGGCCAACTCAATCATAGAGTCTCTGGTGGTATAATCCTGCAAATAAGCGCCAACCGTTTGCTCCAGGTACTCATCGGAAGGCGTTGATAAAATGCTGGTATATATCTCAGCCTTCTGTACATCCGTCAAGGAAGCAAAATAAGAAGTGATCTTTTTCCGCCTTATAAGCGTCAGTGGGATCGACCTCCTTGGTAATGACAAAAGGAAGTCCCGTGAGGACATCATAATTTTCATTTTCAGGCAGTCGCTGCTCCTTGACAATTTCGCTGTCGCTTGTTTTTTCAATCACATAGGAGGTGAGCGCCGAGGTATAGCCGAAAGTACCGCTGATCGCCGCAGCGGTGGCCTCTGGATTGGGCCGGAGGATCCCCACGATCTGAATATCATATCCGTTTTCAATCACCAGCTCCATGGAGGCCTCGTCATCCCGAATATCACGCCAAACACCATCGCTGCCCTTGGTATAATATTCACTGTTCAGGACCATTTTGAAGGAAGTATTGAGGACGTCGGCAAAAGAGACGGTTCTGGAAGCAGCTTGATTTCTTCGCCCTTTGTGACGGCTCCCAGAATATCGCTCACCTCGTCATCGCTCATCAAGCCGAGGGCGTAAAACGCCACATCCGTGATTTCGTCGTTCTGATCCAGAACCAGCACCACTTCATTGGCCGCTGTCGGCCATTCGCCGGCTATCAGGTCGTATTGTTCGTAAAGCAAATCGGAAATCAGGGCGCCGTCTGTTCCCGAAAGCATTTCCGACCAAAGGTTCATTGTGCCAAGCCGGGAGCCCATCATGGATTCCATGGAGCCGGCAGTACCGGTTTCGCCGCCGGTATTTTGCCCGGAGGATAGGGCGGATGCAAGCTCGGTGCTGCGATATGCCCCGTTTTCTCCTTTTTACATACGTATTCAGGTTTACTCCATATTGATATTGAATCGTGGATACCAGATCGTAAAGATTTGTGGTACTGGTTTCCGCGTCCATTTCGATCCAAATAGGCCTTGAAGGCGTTCAGATTATTTTCGACATCATTGCCTGAAAAAAACGCGTTGAATAGTTCATACATCCGGTCGTTGGAATAAACCGTTTCCGGGTTCGCGGGGGTTCCCTCATCCTCGTCCACACCATTCGTCCGGCGGACAGAATACTGGCAATTCCCGATTCGCCCTGTTGAAGGGTAATGGGATAGGAGGAGAGCGTATCCCTCTGTATGCTGTCTACATAAGCCTGAATACCTGTAGAAATCGAAAGAATTAAAGCGATACCGATAATGCCAATGGATCCGGCGAAAGACGTCAACAGCGTACGGCCTTTTTTTGTCCGAAGATTATTAAAGCTGAGGGACAGAGCCGTAAAAAGGACATAGAAATTTTCTTCTTTTTCGCGGCGCCGATACGCTGAGAGCGTCGGTATCCCGGTATGGATGGGAGTCGCTGACAATTTTGCTGTCCAACAGCTTGACGATTCTCGTCGAGTACCGCTCGGCAAGATCGGGATTATGTGTGACCATGATCACCAGCTTATCCTTTGCGATCTCTCCCAGCAGTTCCATGATCTGCAGGCTGGTTTCCGGAGTCAAGAGCGCCGGTAGGCCTGTCGGCCAGCAGAATTTCAGGGATTATTGATAAGCGCGCGGGCGATCGCCACACGCTGCATCTGGCCACCGGACATCTGGTTCGGCTTTTTTGCATATGGTCGCCCAACCCTACTTTTTTCAGAACAGCTATCGCCCTTTGACGCCGTTCCTTTGGATACCCCCCGCCAGTGTCAGCGCTAATTCCACATTGGCGAGAACGGTTTGATGGGGGAATCAGGTTATAGCTTTGAAATACAAAAACCGATGGAAGTATTCCGGTAAATATCCCAATCGGCGTCCTTATATTGTTTGGTAGATACCCCGTTTATAATCAAATCGCCGCTGGTATACCGGTCGAGACCGCCGATGATATTGAGCAGGGTCGTTTTACCGGAACCGCTTTGTCCAAGAATGGAGACGAACTCGTTTTCCCGAAAGTTGATGCTCACTCCTTTAGGGCATCCTGCTTCAATTCCCCTGTCACATAGGTTTTGACAATATTTTTTTACTTGCAGCATGAAGGCACCTCCTGTTTTGATGGAACCATAGTAGCATCTCAAGATAAACCGAAGATGAATTTTAGATGAATTTTCGTTTCCGCCTTTATTCGTTATGCAGTTTATTTTGCAGTTGTCTTTCATGATATACTATAAGAGTTCGACAGGGGGTGACCATATGTTTACGATTCTTGTAGTGGAGGATAACGCCGATATGCGTGAACTTTTTGTACGGTGCTTTCCGACAGCGGATATCGTAGCATACCGGTTTTTCGTGGGCAGTGTTTTGGTCGGCGTCATAATCGCGCTTTTTGTCGGCAGGCTGATCATCCGTCCCATCCAGAATATCAGCGAGGCGTTCGATCAGCTTTCCAAGGGAAATTTTTCCGTTCGGGTATCCGATGACGAGAGGATTGCCGAAATTCGCGAGATGGCTCAGAGGTTTAATTCCATGGTCTATGATCTATCGCATATTGAAACGCTGCGCAGCGATTTTGTTGTCAACGTATCCCATGAGTTCAAAACACCGATTGCCGCCATCGAGGGATACGCGACGCTTTTGCAGGATCCTTCCTTAGCGCCGGAGAAGCACAACCATTATATCGAAAAAATACTGGACAACTCCCATAGGCTGTCCAATCTTACCAGCAACATATTGGCTCTTTCCAAGCTCGAAAACCAAGAGAGCCTCCTGTACCAGAAGGAATATCGTCTGGATGAACAGCTGCGTAAGGCGATATTGTTGCTTGGCGCCAAAAAACATAGAGTTTGACATGGATTTGCCGAAAGTATATTTTTACGGCAATGAACAGCTGCTCGATCAGGTGTGGGTCAATATTCTGGATAACGCCATTAAGCATTCTCCGCTTGAGAGCTCTATTCACATCTGCCTTTGTTCAAAAGAACAGGAGCTTTCGGTTTCTATTACAGATGAGGGGAGGGATGTCCGAAGACGTCCAGAAGCATGTCTTTGAGAAGTTTTATCAGGAGATACATCCAGAATGACGGAGGGAAACGGCCTTGGTATGGCTTTTTGGTAAAACGAATTGTCGACTTATGCAAGGCACGGTGGCTATCGACAGCAAACCTGAAAAGGGTGCGACTGTTACGATAACGCTGCCAATCTAAAAAAATTCACAGTGAAGGACTTGCCGGATATGGAAGATACCAAAAAAGAAATCTTATTTGAACAAATACCAATACCGAGGGCAGTTATGGCGCTGGCGATCCCTACCATCATTAGTTCTTTGGTCATGGTGATTTATAATCTTGCCGATACATACTTCGTTGGGATGCTGAACGACCCGGTTCAGAACGCGGCGGTCACCCTTGCGGCGCCCGTGCTGTTGGCCTTCAACGCGGTCAACAACCTGTTTGGCGTGGGCAGCTCCAGCATGATGAGCCGCGCATTGGGAAAGAGAGACTATGATACCGTATACCGCAGCTCGGCGTTCGGATTTTATGGCTCCCTCTTTTGCGGCGTTCTGTTCTCTCTGATATACAGCTTATTCAGCGGACCTCTGCTGACGATGCTGGGGGCGGGTATGGATACGATTCACGCGACAGGGGGAATAACTGAAATGGACTGTCACCTTTGGCGCTGTACCGGCCATTTTGAATGTCGTTATGGCCTATCTCGTGCGTTCCGAAGGTGCTTCTCTGCATGCCAGTATCGGCACGATGAGCGGCTGCCTGCTGAATATTCTCCTCGACCCGATTTTTATTTTGCCGTGGGGACTGAATATGGGTGTGGCGGGCGCGGGGCTCGCCACCTTTCTATCGAATTGTGCGGCATGCCTATACTTTTTGTGCTGCTGTTTATCAAACGCCGGAATACATACGTCTGTGTCCGGCCTTCCATGTTCCGGATGAATAAAGCGATTATCGTGGGTGTGTGCGGCGTCGGCATACCGGCGGCCATTCAAAATCTTTTGAATGTGACAGGGATGACGGTGCTGAACAATTTTACTTCGTCCTATGGTTCTGATGCGGTTGCAGCGATGGGGATTGCGCAGAAAATCAATATGGTGCCGCTATATATTGCCCTGGGCCTTTCCCAGGGGATTATGCCGCTGATCAGCTATAATTATGCCAGCGGCAACATTGACCGTATGAAAAGAGCGCTCACTTTCTCCATAAAAATAGCGCTTTTTTTCTTTATGGCGGCTGTATCGGTGGGTTACTATTGGGGAGCGGGTTTTCTTACCTCGCTGTTTATGAAAACGAGAGCATTATCGCCTACGGAACAAGCTTCCTTCATGGGCTGTGTCTGTCACTGCCCTTTCTCTGTATGGACTTCTTGGCGGTTGGTGTTTTTCAGGCCTGTGGCATGGGAACGAAAGCGCTTTTTTTGCGCTGCTGCGAAAAATCGTTTTGAAATCCCCGCGCTCTGCCTTTTGAATCGATTATTTCCGCTTTACGGGCTCGCTTATGCGCAGTTTGCAGCTGAATTGATTCTATCCTTTGCGGCGATATGGGTCCTTCTGTGTATGTTTAGAAGACTGAAGGAGCCTCATAACACCATACAAAATAGCCTCTGAATAAAACCCATAGTGTGCCTCTAAGGGTAATTTATTATTGTTAAAAAACACTGCGCAAGGTGCGCAGTGTTTTTAATCTATCTTTCTTCTTGCTTTTCGCTTTTTCTTTCATTTCTTTGTCGACAGTTTGGGATGGGGAAGGGGTTATATGTGCCAGCGGGTTTTTTTCAGCCGCTTCCAGCATTTGTTTGGAAGACACGTGGGTATAAATTTCTGTTGTCCCCAGGTTTTCGTGGCCCAAAATCTCCTTGAGAACCCGAATATCCACTCCTCCATATTGATACATCAGCGTAGCAGCGGTATGGCGGAGCTTATGGGTGGAATATCCCCAATCCCGGAATATGCTCCAAATATCCTTTTACCACATAATGTACGCCTTGTACGCTGATACGTTTTTTAACCGGCTTAAGAACAGCGCTTTTTTATCTTTGACGCCGTCCACGGGGCGCACCGCTAAATAACGTTTTATGGCTTCCTGACAAGCCTCGTTTAAGTAAATGGAGCGTTCTTTATTTCCTTTGCCCAGAACGGTCAGCGTATTATCGTCGTGAATACTGTTCAAGTTCAAAGCCGCGATTTCCGCCCGCCGTAAGCCGCAGTTGAGCAACAAGGTGAGCATACAGTAATCCCGTTCGGCAAATTCGCCATTCACGCTTTGCAGCAATTCTTTACTTTGATCCAGGCTGAGATATTTTGGCAATGATTTTTTGGCCTTAGGAGTTTCCAAATTTTGGGCAGGATTATGGTCCAACAAATGTTCGTGATCAGTTAAATGACGGAAGAACATGCGAATAGCAACACATTTCCGTGCTAAAGCTTTATTTGTATTTTGGCGGTCGCGTTTTGCGTAATTGAGATATTCGTAAATATCGTTGAGCGACACAGATTTCAGCATAGGTAAATCAATATCGTCAATAGCAATAGCCGTTTCCGGTTCGTCGGGATTTACCAGTCCGCGGTATTGCTTGAGGAAACGAAAGAAAGTACGCAGATCAACAAAATAAGCGTCTACGGTTTTTCCGAATGTCCTTTGATGTTTTCCATGTATCCCAAATATTCCCGCAGAATGGGGAAAACACTGCTGTGCGTAACGTTTATCCATAATCAAAAAAACCAGATCGGCGAAGCAGCCCGTGCGAGCCATAATTGGGCCTTTTATTTTTAAAAGGCCTCCCTAAACTAAACTAAATATTCATTTAGTTTAGTTTACCCAATCGCTAACCGGCCTTCTCTCCTTTCCAAAGAAATAGAAATATAGGATATATAGAGACCTTGGGCCCATTATACCACAGAGATTGCCATGGGATGAAGAATATTTTTATAGCACTGAAAAGATTGAGTGAATCCGAAATTCCGTAACAGGTAAGCCTTTGCGGTTGCGTTTACAGGGTAAATGAGGTAAAATAAAAAATTGTATTACGAGGCTAATTATGCTGCTTTTAAAAAATCAGTTAATTTCTCTTCGCATCATCGGTATGACCGCTGAAGGAAGCGGCGTCGGCCGGACGGCTCCGGACAAGGAGCATACGCAGGGATTAGCGATATTTGTTCCCTTTACCGCACCGGGAGATGAAATCGAGTGCCGAATTGTTAAGGTAATGAATAACCGCGCTTACGGGAAAATGGAGAAACTGATAAAGCCCTCTCCTGACCGAATCCCTTGTTCTGACCGTGATCCCTCCTTCTGCTCTGTTTTTGGAAAATGCGGCGGCTGTGTTTATCGTCATGTTCGTTACGAGGCGGAACTGCAATATAAATGGCAGCGCGTGGCGGACGCTTTACATCGGATCGGCGGATTGATAACGGAGATTCGTCCCATCATTCCCTGTGATCAGACAGCGGATGCGCCGGATCGCTATCGCAACAAAGCGCAATATCCTTTTTCTCCCGGTCCTTACCGGCCTTTGGCAGGATTTTACGCCCCGCGCAGCCACCGGGTAGTGGAACAGCATCATTGTCCCCTGCAGCCGGCATGGTCTTTGGCGTGATTGTGGATAGCGTGGTTAAATGGGCGAAAAATACCGGGTTGCCCATTTACGATGAAAGCACCGGCAAAGGTATCCTGCGTCATCTGTATCTGCGGCAGGCACAGGTTACGGGTGAAATTATGGTGTGCCTGGTTTGCACCTCCGGCAAGCTGCCCCGCAGCCGGGAGCTTATAAAGCGTTTACGGGAGGAAGTGCCCGGATTGGCTTCCGTTATCGTCAACCTTAATCCAGACCGGACCAATGTCGTACTGGGAAGGGACAGCTATGTGCTGTGGGGACGGGAGACGATTACCGACCAGCTGTGCGGCCTACGTTTTCGTCTCTCTCCCCGTTCGTTTTATCAGGTCAATCACGCCCAGGCGGAGCGTCTGTATGCTTTGGCGGCGCAGGAGGCCGCGCTGACCGGAAAGGAAACGCTGTTGGATCTGTATTGCGGAACCGGAACGATCGGCCTTTCCATGGCGAAACAGGCCAAAAATTTGATTGGCGTGGAAACGGTTATGGAAGCGGTGGAGGACGCCAGAAAAAATGCGGAAGACAACGGAATCGATAACGCTCGTTTCCTTTGCGCCGATGCCGTACAAGCGGCCCTTCAGCTGCGTGAACAAGGGATTCATCCACAGGTGGTGATCCTTGATCCGCCCCGCAAAGGCTGTGAGGAGGCTTTAATTGAACCTTGACCGGTATGGGACCGGATCGTATCGTATATATTTCGTGTGATCCGGCCACCCCTTGCCCGCGACCTGTCTCGTTTTCAGGAACGCAGCTACCGCACTGTATGTCTTACGCCGGTAGACATGTTTCCGCGTACGTCTCATGTGGAGTGCGTTGCTCTGCTGACAAAAGTATAAACGGAAAGGATCTTCCTTTAATATGAACACCGATACGACGAACCGAATCGTTGCGACGGCTCAGGAATTGGCCGGTGTCATTGCTCTTTAATGAAATTCAAAAGTTGACCCGGACGCCAGACTGGAAGAACAATTGGATGCTACCGCTGCGGTGATACGGCTTTCCATAGAGAGCTGTCAGCTGATTCGGGAATTTCAAAGGGTTCCTCCCATTTTTTAAGGCATCTCTTCCCTATTCATTGTATGTTGCCATGGTCCGATCCCTCCGCTGACTTCTCGCCCCTTTTATGATTTGGTCAGTATTATGGAAAAGGAAAACGTGCCTCGATCCAAGCGCGCTTTTCTTTTTCACGCGGTGCGCCGGATGAGCAACAGGAGGATATCCCCTTCCCCTATACCTTGATTCATCAGCTGATGGACAGTATAGAATCCCGCGGCCTTCCATACAGCAAAAGAGATCCTCAACAGATCCTTTCTCTCTATTTTGACCGGGAAATGCTATACGCCGGATTATCCTCTCCGAGGACAACCTTTCCTCCTATAACGGCGGCTGTCGGATGTTCCGCCGGGAAAAGGAACAAATCAGTCGGGCGGAATTTAAGCTGCTGGAGGCCCTGGAATGCTTTCATATTCCCCTCCCTGCCAATGGCCGGGCGCTGGATTTGGGCGCCTCCCCCGGCGGCTGGACCAAAGTGCTGCTGGATCGGGGCTTCCATGTTACCGCTGTGGATCCGGCGGCGTTGGACGAGCGCCTTGCCGGGCATCCTGCCCTATTCCATTTCCGGGATGTTTCCCAGAATTATCGCGGAAAACCGGGAAGCGTCGATCTGTTGGTCAACGACATGCGGATGGATCCTATGCAATCCGCTCACATCATGCGGGAAATGCGGCCGTTGCTGCAGATCGAGGGCCAAGCGATCATGACGCTGAAACTGCCCAAAAACAGTGGTACAAGCAAACGCAAAAAGCACTTCATTTTCTGGAGACCGACTACCGGGTGGAAAGGGCCCGTCAGTTATTCCATAACCGGTCGGAAGTAACGGTTTGGCTAAAAATAAAGAGCGATAGAAGGACCACCTTTCCTTTTATCGGCTTAAAGAAAAAGCGGCGCCTACGAGGTGTCTATATAAGGAAGTAGACGCCCTCTTGCTTTTTGAGCAAAGCTATCATGAATGTCGCAAACTCTTCATTTGGGGAGAGGTGTTAAAAATGACAACATCAAATATAAAAGATAGTATCCAAAGTGATATTTGCAAAGTCTGGAAAATCATTTTAGAGATTGATAATTACAGTACATGGCGGAGTGATTTGAGCAAAACCGAAGTTGTAAATGAAGGTCGATTTATTGAATACACCAAAGATGGCTATCCTACCACGTTTACTGTTATCGTTGCTGACCCTTACAAGCGTTGGGAGCTTTATATAGAAAACAGCAACATGAAAGGTCATTGGATTGGTATTTTCACTTCCAAGGGTGCTGAAACAGAAATAGATTTTACAGAGTATGTAACAGCAAAAAAAATTTTTTATGAAGCCATTTATAAAACCTTTTTTAAAAAAGCAACAAGTACAGTTTATCACGGATTTAAAGAAAGCACTTACCGGATGATTTCCGATCTGTAAAAGAAAACCCACTATGTCATCTCTCACTTTAGAACGTGTCATAGTGGGTTATATGCTTTAAAGAGGTTCTTTTCTCGGTATCCTAAAATAATTTCTTTACACGGCCACTCCCTAGAGCGGCGCTTTTTCTTTGTTTGAAAGCTTTTGGGTTTTATTATTAGCTATTTGTTTTATTTGTTTAAATATCTATAGATAATATTGTATATTATTTTGAATGATAATGATTGACAATGAACGATTATGACTGTATTATAGAAATTGTCAGGGGGGATTTCATATGCTGACGCCGGAAAGACACAATAAAATTATGCAAATACTCCGAGAACAACAGACGATTACCGTTCAAGAGTTGACCGCCCAATTAGCGTGCTCGGAGTCCACGATCCGGCGTGATCTCAACGATTTGGATTCACAGGGGGTTTAAAAAATCCATGGCGGCGCCACCCTGTTGGAAGACGGAGGCATACGGGATGAATACGATGTGCAGCTGAAGTATACCCTTCATATGGAAGAGAAGAAACGCATTGCCAAAATGGCGGCGCTGATGATCCGTGACAGTGATTTTGTTTATTTGGATGCTTCGGCACCACTACCGAATGTCTGGTGGATTATTTAACCTGTCGAAATGCCGTATTTGTTACAAACGGTTTACAAATCGCCCGCCGCTTATCTTCCCTGGGGCATATCAGTGTACTTACCCGCCGGGCGGGTCAAATCGGTCACAGACGCCATTATTGGAGGCCGGGCCATCGAAAGCATCGCCTGCTATAACTTTACGGTCGGTTTTTCGGCGTCAATGGAATTACGGTGGAAAACGGTTATACTACTCCGGATGAGGAAGAAGCGCGTATTAAGAAAGCCGCCATGTCTCGCTGCCATGCGGCGCATTGTATTGGCGGATCCCAGCAAATTTGGAAATTTGACGGCTGTTTCTTTCGCCTCTCTGGATGAGGCTGATATTTTTACAACGGCTTTGCCGGATTCCCGTTATATCGATAAAACAACGATAATGGAGGTGGATCGGCTATGATCTACACCGTGACCTTCAACCCGACTCTGGATTATACCATTCGTCTAAACTGTTTAGAGCTGGGAAAGGTCAACCGTACGGAAGAGGAAACGCTTTTATCCGGGAGGAAAAGGGATCAATGTTTCCCTGGTGCTCCACCATTTGGGCCTGGACACCGTGGCTCTGGGGTTTGCCGCCGGATTCACCGGCAAAGAGCTTTTTGCACCGTTTGAAGGATGCCGGGTGCCGGGAGGATTTTCTTATGATCCCCGGGGTATCCCGTATCAATGTCAAAATAAAAGAACAACAGGAAACGGATATCAACGGGCAAGGTCCGGTCATTCCCGAAGAAGCCCTGGAGCAATTGATTCAGAAGCTGGAGCGGTCTTTACATTCCGAAGATGTTTTGGTGTTGGCCGGTTCTATCCCGGATTCCCTTCCCAACGACGTATACCAGCAAATTCTGAAGCGCTTGGATGGCCGCGGGGTTCGTACGGTAGTGGACGCCACCGGTTCTCTGCTTACCAATGTGTTGATTTACCGGCCGTTTTTGATCAAACCCAATCATCACGAATTGGGGAGATTTTTGGCAAAGAACTGCATACCCCGGAGGAGGTCGTTTCCTATGCCCGTAAGCTTCAGGAACAGGGCGCGCGCAATGTATTGGTATCGATGGCCGGCGACGGCGCGGTTTCTGCTGGATGAGGCAGGACGGGTTCACCACAGCCCGGCGCCCAAAGGGAAAGTGGTCAACGCCGTGGGAGCGGGTGATTCTATGGTAGCGGGATTTCTTTACGGGTATCTGACCACAAAGGATTATGAGAAAGCGTTTTATTGGGGATTGTGTGCGGGCAGCGCCACGGCCTTCCACTCGGATTGGCCACCCGCGCCGATATAGAAGAACTGGCAAACGTCTTTATAAAATAAGGAGGAGTATTGTGAAAATCATTGATCTTCTGAATCCAAACGGTATGGATCTGGATGCCCATGTAAAAAACAAGGCGGAGGCAATCGACCGTCTGGCGGACCTTATGGCCTCGACCGGGGTTCTTGCTGACGTCGCCTCTACAAAGAGGGGCTGCTGAAGCGGGAAGCCGAGGGATCGACCGCCGTAGGCGAGGGCATCGCCATTCCCCATGCCAAGGGAGACGCTGTGAAGCGGCCCGGTCTTGCCGCCATGGTGGTCCGAGAGGGCTGTGACTATGACTCCCTGGATGGAGAGCCGACGAAGCTGTTTTTTGCTATTGCCGCCCCGAACACAGAGGATAACGTTCATCTGGATGTGCTGGGACGTCTATCGGTTTTATTGATGGACGACTCTTTCCGCCAAAATTTGCTAGAGGCAAGCAGTAAGGACGAGTTTTTGGCATTAATTGATCAGGCGGAGAACAGCCGCCAAGACGAGGAGGTTTCCCCTTCCCCATCCGCCGATTCGGCTGGCTATCGCCTGTTAGGCGTCACCGCCTGTCCCACCGGTATCGCTCATACCTATATGGCGGCCGAGGGGCTATGGATAAAGCGAAGGAAATGGGAATTTCCATGAAGGTGGAAACCGATGGCTCCGGCGGCGTGAAAAAACGCCTTGACGGCGGAGGAAATCGCTCACTGCGACGCAATTATCATCGCCGCCGATCGGGAGGTGGAAATGCCCCGTTTTGATGGGAAGCCCGTCTTGCGTACCAGAGGGTCCGACGGGATCAAGAAACCGGGCGAGCGGATTGAAGCCGCTTTGAGCGGAAAAGCTCCCCTCTATCACGCAAGCATAAAAGGCAAAAGAGACGTCTGACGTTAACGAGGCAAAAGAGAGCGTAGGACGCAAAATCTATAAATATTTGATGAACGGCGTTTCTCATATGCTTCCTTTGTAATCGGCGGCGGCATTTTGATCGCGCTGGCCTTCTTATTTGATACCTTATTGGCGCCCGACGGCGATCCCGCGAATTTTGGCATGAATTCTCCCGTCGCCGCCTTCTCAAGAGCGCCGGCAATGTGGCTTTTGGTTTCATGCTCCCCATTTTATCCGGGTTTATCGCGATGGCGATTGCCGACCGGCCCGGATTGATGGTCGGCTTTGTAGGCGGCGCCCTGGCGAACACGGGCCTCTGTTTCAAGGAGGACAGTTTGTGGATAGCTCCACAGCAGGGGCTTCCGTAGTCAGCTCCGGTTTTCTGGGTGCTTTGATCGCTTAAACTTTTAGCTGGATTTTTGATGAAAGGTCTGGAAAAGCTCTTTTCCAAGCTGCCGGATTCTTTGGAGGGGATTAAACCAGTGCTACTTTTACCCCTTCTTTGGCCTGCTGATCATATCAGCCTTGATGATTTTCCTTATCAATCCGCCTCTTTCCGCTCTGAACACGTTGATCAGCAACGGACTCAGCAGCCTTAATGCCGGAGACAATGCGGTAATGGGAATTTTGCTGGGCGCTTTGGTAGGCGGTATGATGAGCGTGGATATGGGCGGACCGGTAAACAAAGCAGCCTATCTTTTTTGGAACCGCCTCGCTGGTAGTAGGCGGCCAGGCAGTCTCCTCCGGTGTTATGGCATCGGTTATGATCGGCGGTATGGTTCCGCCGCTGGTCATCGCTTTATGTAGCACCTTCTTTAAAAATCGCTTTACAAAAAAGAACGTCAGTCCGGCTTGACCAACTACGTCATGGGCCTATCCTTTATAACGGAAGGGGTTATTCCCTTCGCGGCTTCTGATCCGATCCGGGTGATTCCTTCCTGTATTGTGGGTTCCGCTGTTGCGGGAGCCTTGTCTATGGCCTTTGGATGCCGTCTCCCGGCTCCTCATGGAGGAATTTTTGTCTTCCTGTCATCGAGAACTGGCCTTTCTACCTTCTGGGCGTTGGCCATAGGCAGTGTAATTGGTATGTTCCTGCTGGCTTTACTGAAAAAGCCCTCCCCGCTGAAAAACAGCAATAATTTTTCCAGTGTGTCATGAACGCCGCCCTATCCCCTTCTATACCAACGCCTTTCGGCGGCGTTCTCGAGAAATGCTACCGCATTTCTCCCGGCCTTTATTATAGAGACATCGTAGAAATCGGCGTCTCAAAGGCTTCCCTGCCTGGGGAAGGCTTCCAGATACTTCTCCATCGATGCTTTCAGTGTACTAGAGCGGCGCCTTCCGGCGGCAACCTCAGTCTGAAAGGCGGCCGCTATCCATTAAGGAGTGAAGCAAATGAAAACGTTTACCTATGTGATCACTGACCCGGAAGGAATTCATGCCCGGTAAAGTACCGGCCTGCTCATTAAAAAGCCGGCGAATTTCCCTGTTCCATCACACTCAAAAAGGGGAAAAGAGCGCCGATGCCAAGCGCATTTTTGCTGTTATGAGTTTAGCGGCAAAAAAAAGGGGAAGAATTGACTGTCGTCTGTGACGGCGACCAGGAGGAAGAAGCGGCCAGGGAGTTAGAGGCATTTCTTAGAGAAAACCTGTGAGAAGGTGATGAAAATGACGGTATTCCGCGGCAAAGGTGTAAGCAATGGCATCGCTTTTGGGAAAATCCATTATATCCGGCGGGGATCCCCATGGTAGAAAAGCGTACGATTTCGGATCCTGAAGCGGAGATTAAACGTTTTTGAAGCGGCCAGAGGCCAGGCGGTGGCGGAATTGGCCGTCCTATATACCAAGGCCACCAAGGAAGTGGGCGAGAAAACTCCCTTCTGTTTCAGATTCATCAGATGATGCTGGAGGATTTGGATTACTGCGAATCCATTACGGGAATTATCCGGGAAGAAAAGCCAATGCTGAATATGCGGTCAGCGAAACCGCGAAGCGTTTTGCCGGATGTTTTCCAGTATGGACGACGAATATATGCGCGGCCGTGCCGCGGACGTACGGGATGTTTCCCAGAGGATGTTGAGCATCCTAACCGGTACGCCGTTTACGGCATTCAATCGGACGTTCCGGTCATTGTAGCGGCGGATGATCTGGCTCCCAGTGAAACGGTTCAATTGGATAAAAAGAAAATACTGGCATTTGTTACCGCCGGAGGTTCCGAAAGCTCTCATACCGCTATTTTGGCGCGAACCATGGGTATTCCGGCCATTATTGGCGTGGGCGACGCGCTTGGTGAGGATTGGGACGGCCGTACGGCGGTGGTGGATGGATCGACGGGAGAGCTGTATCTGGAACCGGATGAGGACACCTCTTCACGCCTTCGTCTGAAGGAACAAAGGAGCGAAAATCCCGTGAACTTCTGGAACAGTACCGAGGAAGAGAAACCATAACCAAATCCGGACAGCGGGTGTTACTTTATGCCAATATAGGCAGTCTGGATGACATGGACGCTGTTCTGGCCAATGACGCTGAAGGGATCGGTCTTTTCCGCAGCGAATTTTTTACCTGGAAAGCCGCGATTACCCCACGGAGGAGGAGCAGTTCCGTGCATATAAAACTGTAGCCGAAAAAATGGAGGGTAAACGGGTGGTGATCCGGACCCTGGATATCGGCGCCGACAAGCAAGCGGATTATTTCCAGCTTCCCCAGGAGGAGAATCCCGCGATGGGAATGCGGGCGATCCGACTGTGTTTGACCCGGCCGGAGGTTTTTCGTACCCAGCTCCGTGCGCTTTACCGCGCCTCGGCTTATGGAAAGATCGCGATCCTTTTTCCCTATGATTACTTCGGTTTCAGAAGTTCGGCAGATCAAGAAAATCGCTGCGGATGTGCGGGACGAATTGACCGAGACGCATATCCCTTTGATCCGGCTGTCGAATTGGGAATCATGATCGAAACCCCCGCCGCTGCGGTAATCAGCGACCAGTTGGCGCCTCTGGTCGACTTTTTTTCAGTGTAGGGACCAACGACCTGACCCAATATACCCTGGCGGTTGACCGCCAGAATGAACAGGCAGCTCAATTTTGTGATCGGCATCACGAGGCGATCCTCCGTTTGATCGGTTATGCCGCCAAAAGCGCTCATGAAGCGGGGATTTGGATCGGTATTTGCGGCGAGTTAGGGGCGGACCGGAGCTTACCCGTACATTTTTAAAAATGTCCATCGATGAATTATCGGTTTCCCCTTCCGCCATCTTACCTCTGCGCTCCCGCATCTGCCAATCCTGACTATTGGCTCTGCCTTTGAAAAACCCCCTGTCTGGCATTCCCAGACAGGGGTTTTTCAGTAAAAGAACTGCTGATAAAGGGGTGTTGCGCAGAAGGGTAAAGATAACCAGGATACCGGGAATCAGCAGCCACCACCGGCTGCTGACGGAAATAGTCAGCGGATTCCAACTCTTTGTAAATGTTCGTAAGAAAACCAGCAAAGAAAGGCTATACCCGCCATCAGACAAAGGAAAAAGAGCGGATGATAATAAAAAGCCTTGCTCCAATCGCCGGACAACAGACTATGCAGCATTCTGGTGCCGCCGCAGCCGGGACAATGAAAAAAGCGATCATCATGAAAGGTAAAGGAAGGCAGCAGGCGGGACAGCTGTCTGTAGGCTACCGCCGCTCAGCTGAAAACAATACCGCGATAGCCGTAAGCCAGCGATTCCCTCCCCGGGTATTCCATAAAAGCATCCGTACTCAATCCTCGGCCGTTTCATGACAGCCTTCTCCCGCATCAGTTCGGAGGTGCAATGGGGACAGCGAACGGCTTCGATGGCGATCTCACTGCGGCAAAACGGACAGATCTTGACCGTCGGCGCCAGGCGGCGCGTTTCCTCTTTCTTTCGGAAATCCGCCAGCTTGTTGATCCCTTTGACCAAAGAGAAAGATGACAAAGGCCATGATCAGAAAATCGATTACAGCGGTAATAAAAAGAGCCGTAATTAAAGGTAGTGACCCCTAGATTTTTGCGGTTTCCAGTGAAACGGAGGCTTGCTCCATCGTGACGCCTTCGGGCAGCTTCAGGATCAAGAATTGGTCGTTGAAATTGACCCCGCCGGTCATCAATCCCACCAGAGGCATAATCAGGTCATTGACCACAGATGTGACGATTTTTTGAAATGCTCCGCCGATGATAACGCCTACTGCCAGATCGATTACGTTGCCTCTCAGGGCAAATTTTTTAAACTCCTCCAGAAATTTGGGCTTCGCCATGTTCTGTCTCCTCCTTTTCTTGTATCTCGGGGTACCTCCGCTTTTCCGTCAATCGCCGTTTGACGATAACGCCCTCATATTTTTCCTTGAATTGCACACGCGCCTCGTAATGCTTTCCACAATCCGGGCAGTGCATCGCCGTACAAAACGCCCGGTTGCGAGCGCCAATCCTTTTTGGGAGGAGCTCCTTTCCGCACTGCTCACAATGAAAGCGGAGCTGCTCCTTATCCAAAACGGGATCATCCAAATCGCTGAGAAACCGGGTTTTGAAATTCAGCCGTCGGTAAAACTCGTCATTCGATTCCTGTATATAGGGAGCAAACTCTTCCGCTTGATAAAAGGCGAGCCATGATCCGGGCCGTCAGGCGGCTGTCATCAACGCCCGATGATGATCCGCTCCCTCCTCATCGATTTCCAATCGGCGGCAAGCCGCTTCCAGCCCCAGCTGCTGGGCCGATGAAAGTGCCATTTTTCTCTGGCAATACGCCTGAAGATCAGCGTAACGCTCCAGAAAAGGAATGCGTTCCGATCCATAAAAAAAAACCGGCAATTTTCCTCCATCATATGCAAATCGGTCTGGCTCAGGTGAGAATCATGGCGGCTCTCCACCGATCCACCGCTGTAAGCGGGCATTGCCTCCGTAAAGGGAATCCCCTTGGCGGCTTCATCTTGGTAATGCCGGTCATTTGTCGCACCAATCGGGAAATGCCCTCCACTAGAAGGACGAATCAAGACTTGAAATTCCGAACGCACCGTCATGGATTCATCTAGAGATACGGCGCCAATCTCCAATATTTCGTTGAAGTACCCATGGGTGTAACGGGAATAACCGCCGTTCCACTCCAGATCCATTACGATGTAGTTCATCCGTCGTCCTCTGCCTTTTACCGACGGCACTCGTTTCCTTTAATACAGAGGACCGCCATTTCGTCCCCCAGTACATGAAAATGCAAATGATACCGTTTGTCCCGCCTGTTCGCCGTTGTTGGTGATGATTCGGTAACCGGTCAAGCCCTGTTCGGAAGCAAGACGCGGGATGGTTTCGAATATATGGGCGACCACACGACTGTTTTGGCTGGTGATGTCTTGCGCACCGCTGATATGCTCTTTAGGGATGACGAGCAAATGCACCGGCGCCTGAGGATGGATATCCCGGAATGCCAGGATTTGATCATCCTCATATACTTTATCCGACAGGATGTCCCCTGCGAGAATTTTACAAAAGATACAGTCTTCCATACTGGAATAACCCCCTTCTTCCTTCGTTGGATTATTTTTGATCGGACAGCAGATGAAGAACAACCAACTCCACTGCGTCGATCGCTTCTCCTACCTTATCCAGCTCCCGGCCTCCGGCCATGGCCATATCCGGCCGTCCGCCGCCCTTGCCGCCGCAGATTTTGGCGACTTCCCGTACAACATCGCCCGCCTTTATGCCTCTCTTGACCGCCTCAGGAGCACAATAGCAGCCGAAGGATACGGACCCTTTCTCTTTTTGGATTCCGGCCAATACCACCACAGCGTTTTCCGGCGCCCTGTCTCGGGCGCGGTCACACATACCACGAACGGCGTCTCCTTCGGTACCGGCAAAGGAAGAGGCAACGATTTGTATTCCGTTTATCTCTTTGGCCTGAGCAAACAGCCCTTCCACCTTTTGAGCGGCTATTTCCGCTTTAAGTGCCTCCAGCTCTTTTTGAACAGCCTTCAGCTCTGCCGTCAGCTGAGCCGCTTTTTCGGAACCTCTTCCTGCTGTCCTGCCTTCAACCCCGGCCCTCATTGGAGGGCATTACACCGTCGCATAAAGGTAGTGCTGCGGATATGGTCTGTGACCACCCGGAGGGAAATATCGGTTTTGGGGTCCGCTCCATATTCCACCCCAGCGATTTTCGAAATGTGCTTCATGATATTCTGCACCGTATCGACCAGGAACAGGTTATCCACACCTTGCATAATGCAGGCCAGGCGTTCCAGCCCCATACCGGTATCGATGTTTTTATGCTCCAGGGGAGTATAGTTTCCCTGGCCGTCGTTATCAAACTGGGAGAAAACCAGGTTCCAAAATTCCACATACCGGTCGCAGTCGCATCCCACCCCGCAGGTCGGAGAACCGCATCCATATTCCTCACCCCGGTCAAAATAAAGCTCGGAGCAAGGGCCGCAGGGGGCCGGTGCCATGCTCCCAGAAATTATCTTCTTTTCCCAGCCGGACAATACGGCTGGGATCCACCCCGACCTCCTTGGTCCAAATGTCGAAAGCCTCGTCGTCATCCTGGTAAATGGAAACCCAAATCCGCTCAACAGGCAGCTCCAGCACCTTAGTGCAGAACTCCCAAGCCCAAGCGGTAGCCTCATGCTTAAAATAATCTCCAAAAAGAAAAATTACCCAGCATTTCAAAAATCTATCTAGCGGATTTGATTCTTCCTGAAGCCGGTCTTTCCTCCCTGCTCATTTTGGATCGGGAGAGGATTCTGCACGGGGAGGTCTGGCGGCTTATCACGTTTGTCTTTCTTCCGCCCTCCACCTCTCCGATATGGATCGTCTTTTCCCTCTATTTTAATTGCCTTATTGGTGAAGGGCTGGAAGGCGAGTGGGGCCGCTTCAAATTCAACCTGTTCTACCTTTGCGGTATGATTGGGGCTATTCTGGCTTCTTTCTTTACCGGATACGGTACCAATACGTACCTCAATCTATCGCTGTTCTT
>VOFE01001122.1_pt1 | contig 44001 bp, 80 predicted proteins | sample 5384071 | NCBI WGS metagenome assembly VOFE01 (sample SAMN12384724, study PRJNA508395) | human gut metagenome | isolation source: healthy gut D | host: Homo sapiens
GGCCATGCTTCCGTCGTGGTTGTCTACCTGGATGCATGGCTTGAGTTTCAGCATGTTTGCCCCAAATGCAGCGACAGCCGAGCAGCGGCCGCCTGCACTTAAAAATGTGAGCGTATCGAGGATAAAACTGCCGTGGCGTCTGCCGGTTCCTTCACGGAGTTTTTCTGCAATGGCTGCGGCAATCTGTCCGGTGTCCGGTCTTCCTGCGCCCGGTTCCGAAATGACTTCTTCGGCTTCCCTGAGCAGTTTTCCGGCGGCTACAACGGTCAGTCCGGTGCCGGTGGAGAGATTGCAGCTGTCTACGACATGGACATGGCTAAGTTCCCGGGCTGCAAGGCAGCAGTTCTGATAAGAACTGGACAGGGCATGGCCGAGATTGACATGGATGACTTCATAACCGTCTTCAATCCACGGGCGGAAATGGTCGATATACTCCTGTGCATTGACCGCCGCGGTCTTTGGCAGTGTTTTATGGTCATAATATTCCTGGTAAATTTCTTCCGGGGTGATGTCTATATTGTCAAGATAATCCTTCCCATTCAGGTTGATATGAAGCGGGAAGTAGTGGACGTTATAACGTTTTTTAAGGTCTTCATCAAGATCACAGGTGCTGTCCGCGCTCAGGATGATCTTCAGTTCTGTCTGTTTGTCCGGCATGATTGATCCCTCCGTATCTGGATGTATATTTTTAAGGTGACTGATGATCATTTATCAATTATACAGCCGGGAAAATGGTATTTCAAGGATAATCCACGATGAACGCGACGGATGTGGTGCATGAGATTTATAAACCGTCCGTCTGCCATGCAGCAGTTCGAATCCACCCTGCGGGTGTATTCTCACTGTCTGGCGTCCGCCATATATCGGTCTTATCGTCAGCCGTCATATGCAAGTAAACTTGCATGACGTCTGCCAATAATCCCACTGCATGAGATTTATAAACCGTCCGTCTGCCATGCAGCAGTTCGAATCCACCCCTGCGGATGTATTCTCACTGTATGGCATCCGCCATATATCGGTCTTATTGTCAGCCGTCATATGCAAGTAAACTTGCATGACGTCTGCCAATAATCCCACTGCATGAGATTTATAAACCGTCCGTCTGCCATGCAGCAGTTCGAATCCACCCTGCGGGTGTATTCTCACTGTATGGCATCCGCCATATATCGGTCTTATTGTCAGCCGTCATATGCAAGTAAACTTGCATGACGTCTGCCAATAATCCCACTGCATGGCAGACTGGTTTAACATATCCTCGGGAGTTGGATGCCGGTGAGTTTGGCGAGGATGCGGCGGCCGCCGATGGGGGTCGGAGCAGGACTTTCCCGGGCATGTCCTCTGTGACGGTGCCGATCCGGGCGGCGTTTTCTCCTCCGGGGACGGCGCGGACCGCCGCCAGGATCTGATCGGCGGAGCCGGGGCTGCAGATGATGAGCATCCGTCCTTCGCAGGCGCAGTAGGGGGATCGAGTCCCAGCATGTCGCAGGCGGCCTCACGGCGGGATCGACAGGCAGGACGGATTCGCCAAGTTCGATGGAGAAAGGCATGCCCTCCGTGAATTCGTTCAGTGTGGTGGCGATGCCGCCTCTGGTGGGATCACGCAGCACCCGGATATCGGCCCGGCGGCATTAAGTGCGGCGGCGCTGATCTCATGGGCGGAGCGGGGCACAGTCGGAGCGTAAAGGACTGTTTTCCGCCAGCATTCCGGAACGGGCCATCATGACGGCGGCTCCGTGGCAGCCGATGGTGCCGCTTACGAGCACTGCATCCCCGGGGCGGATGGATTCTTTTCCGGGCAGATCAGCGCGCTGGAACCCGATGCCGGCTGTATTAATATAGATGCCGTCGCCTTTGCCGGCGTCTACGACTTTCGTATCGCCGGTTACGATGGACACGCCGCAGGCACGGGCTTCTTCAGCGACAGATGAGACAATGTCCCTGAAATCCTGAAAAGAGAAGCCTTCTTCTATGATGAAAGAGAGGCTCAGATATTTCGGTGCACCGCCGGCCATGCATACGTCGTTGACGGTGCCGCAGACAGAAAGCTTTCCGATGTCCCCGCCGGGAAACCGCCAGGGGAGACAACGAAGCTGTCCGTTGAAAATACAAGTTTATCACTGCCGGGAAGAACGGCGCCGTCCCCGAGCCGGGAGAGGGCGTCGTTTTTAAATGCGGGAAGCAGGAGGGATTCGATCAGTTCTGACGTTTTCAGTCCGCCGCTTCCGTAGTCAAGTGTGATTTTCATCCATTTTTTTGTTACCTCATTTTCAGCTATTCGCCGTACTGATATGCCGCGGCGCATGCGCCCTCGCCGGATACCATACAGGGGCCCACCGGATTGTCGGGGTGCAGGCTGTCTTAAAGAGCGGGCACTGTGCCGGCCGCATGACGCCCCGGATGATCTGTGCGCAGCGGCATCCGGGAATGTCTTTTGGTTCGGAAGGACGCAGAGCATATTTTTTGCGGCATCCCATTTTTCATATTTTTCCGGATGGCATAGCCGCTGTTCTCGATCAGGCCGAGTCCGCGCCAGTCGGACGGGGCGGCCTCAAACACCTGGTCAATGAGTGCAAGCGCCGCCGGATTGCCGCCGGAACAGACCAGACGGGTGTACTCATTTTCAAATCTGCCGGCCGGAGGCGATCATCTCCGTTAATGCCAGGATGGAGTAGAGAAGATCCGCCGGTTCGAAGCCGGCCACAACGCCCGGGAGCCGGTAATCTTCCGGGAGGAAGCGGAAACCGTCCGCGCCGGTGACGGCGGCCACATGGCCGGGGCACAGGAATCCGTCTACGGCGAAATCATCTGCTTCGATCAGGGAACGGATGGCCGGCTCTGTCCGTTTCAGAAGAGACAGGACGGAGAAATTTTCCACATTCCGTACGACCGCTTCCTGAATGCAGGCCGCTGTGCCGGGCGCGGTTGTCTCAAAGCCGACGCCGAGAAAAATGACTTCCGTATCCGGGCGTTCTTCCGCGATGCGGCACCGCATCCATGGGTGAATAGACGGACTCCACTTTTCCGCCCAGCGCGCGGCGGAGAGCAGGCTGTCCCCGTGCTTTGAGCCGGGGACGCGCAGCAGGTCGCCGTAGCTTGTGATAAGGACGCCGGGCTGCTGTGAGAGATCCAGTACCATATCGATCATATTAGCCGGGGTGACGCAGACCGGGCATCCGGGTCCGGAGAGCAGCTGTACATTTTCCGGCAGGATGCTGCGGATCCTGCTCCTGGCGATGGACATGGTATGGGTTCCGCAAACTTCCATCAGCCGGATCGGTCTTATCCGGTCGCTGTATTTCCGGATCTTTTCCAGGATCAGCGGTACGTCTTCAGGGTTTTTAAACCAGCGGTCATAAAGCATTTTCAGTTCCTCCAGAAGCTCCATATTTTCAAGCGCTTCTTCTTCCGTCATCCGCTCGATGGCGAATCCGGCGTGCACCATGACGTAGTCCCCGGGTTTCGGATCTTTGATGAAATCGATGCGGATGTTCTGCGTCAGTCCGCCGGCCTCGCATTCTGCGGATGAGCCGTCTATTTTGTTGATCTTCATAGGCATTGCTAAACACATAAGATATGAACCTCTTTCTTCGGGAAACTCAAGAGAAGGATTATACTGTCCTTTTTCCAGCCGCAATATCATCTCCCCTACCTCGAAATGAACAAATTGACGGTTGATTTTTATGTGATAAATATATCGCTTTTTCTGATCGGATGTCAAAGAAATACATGGAAGCGTGATGCAGCCGGGTTTGACAGCTGCGATCTCAGTTTTTTTCAACATTGGGAGGATAACTTTTATTTGATCCCATTCAGTACCCGCTCGCGGGTTCTGTAAATCTGCAGATTTCAACAGGCCTGTCCGGCCGGTTTTCCAAAATGTAGAAACAGGTATTCCTTAAGGAGAAACAACATGATAAAATAAGGAAAAGAACCAGTTGAAAAAGCTTCCGCGGGAAGATCTGAATGAAAAAGGCATCATCCGCTGGATGCGATTGCTCGGTGGGAAGAACAGGGAGGAATTTGAGGACATGGCAAAGAAAGATGAATACATTGAGGAAGCGTATAATGAATTGAAAAAGCTCAGTCACGATGGACAGATGCGGATGGAATACGAACTCCGGCAGAAAGCGATACGTGATCACAACATGATGATGAAGACCGCCAGGAAACATGGATATGAAAGCGGATATGAAAGTGGATATGAAATGGGCGAGCGTCTCGCAATGAAAAAGGTTATCGATAAGTTGACAGGAGAAGGCAGGACCATCGAAGAGACAGCGGAACTTCTCGGTCTTGGAGTGGAGATGGTAGAAACGATAAGTAAGTGGGAGATTAATTGATTTAGATGGCGGTCAAAACTGACCGCCATCTTTAAATATGATCTGATCTTTTCGTGCAGGCGATGGCAAGCTGTCCGAGACAGATGCCCTCGTCGTTTGTTGATATTCTGTGGTGTGTATATACCTTATATCCGAGCCGTTCCAGTTCGGCGGTGAGGCCGTGCAGCAGGAAGCGATTCTGGAAGACGCCGCCGGACAGGACGACTGGAAGGCCCCCGGGATTGAGCGCCCGGCATTGATCGAGCGCCATGCGGATCAGTGTGTTCATGAAGCGCATGGCAGTCAGGCCGGGCGATATCCCGTCACGGATATCATTCAGCAGATTGTGAATCATCGGACGGGTGTCAAAGATCCGCAGATCATTCTGCTCATAAAATGTACTTCGTAAAATGTCCCGTCAGGCCCGGACGCTTCTTCAGGCGAGAGTGCCTCCACGAGGGCAGCGCCTTCCCCGTCGTAGGAAACTTCGCCCCGGCCGTGATGAGGGCGCAGACGCCGTCGAACAGCCGGCCAATGCTGCTGGCCGTTGGTACAGATGGGGTCTGCGGAGCGGCGGCTACACAGGAAGACATGCCGTCTGCATGATCAAGCAGTTTTACCAGCATCCGCCGTTTATCTTCGGGAAGCGGTACGGCTGCCAGAGCGGCTTCCAGTTCGGTGCAGTTCCCGGATCCGGGTTCCCCGTCCGGAAAGCATCGTATACCAGTGCAAGGGCGATCCGTCCGATTCGTATACGGCCCGGTCTCCGCCGGGAAGTGCGACCGGCGGATGGAGCCGGCCCGCCGGAAAGATGCAGCGTCTCCGATGAGGAATTCGCCGCCCCAGACAGTGCCGTCCGTTCCCAGTCCGGTGCCGTCCCAGATGATCCCGAAGCAGGGATCGGAAAGGTCGTTGTCCGCCATGCAGGAGACCATGTGCGCCCAGTGGTGCTGGAATCTGCATGAGCGGGATCCCTTCGGCGGATGCTCTTCGCCGGGCTTCCCGGTGGACAGATAGTCCGGATGGAGGTCGCACACAAAGAGGGACGGCTTCAGGCGGAACAGTTTTTCATAAGTGCCAAGTGCTTCGGTGTAGTGCTTAAATGTCTCAGCATTTTTCAGGTCGCCGATATAAGGACTCAGGAATATATGTGAATCCCGGCCCAGGGCGAAAGAGGCCTTCTGCCCGCGCCCATGGCGAAGATCCCGTCTGCATCCTTCCGGCAGAGGGCGGATGTGACCGGGGCGGGCGCATAGCCTCTGCTCCGGCGCAGGAAATAAGGCGCCCCTGCCATTCCATGATCAGGGAATCGTCGCAGCGGTTCCGGATCCTGCGGTTATGGAGGAGAAACCATCTGCGACATCTTTAAGCGCGGACAGCGCCTCTTCATTGTCCGTGGGCGACCGGGCAGCCGGAAATGTTGCCGCTTGTCATGACCAGGATATCCGGCCCTGCCGGATGTGCCGTCCAGCAGCAGTGCGTGGAGCGGCGTGTAGGGAAGCATTATGCCAAGCCTGGGACTGAAACTGAGCAGATCGAGTGCCTGCCGGATGCGTTCATTTCAGGAGTGGAATGTCCGGCGGATTTTTTCGCCAGCAGTACGATGGGCCGTTCGGACCGGTGAGAAGTTTTTCCTCTGCCGGTGTGATCTCACAGATCCGGCGGGCAGATTCCAGGGAACGGCACATGAGCGCCAGCGGCTTCTCCGGGCGGTGCTTCCGTTCCCGCAGTTTTTTTTACGGCGTCCGGATTCAGCGCGTCGCAGGCGAGATGGATGCCGCCGATGCCTTTTACCGCCAGGATGCCGCCTTCTGCAAGGAGCTTTTGAGAGCGGCGAAATGCATCGTTCCGCTGACAGATGTCTTCTCCGGAGATTCAAATAGAATACTTCCGGGCCGCATGTCCCGCAACAGTCCGGCTGCGCGTGATACCGTCGGTTGCGGATGTCGCGATATTCGGCCGCACAATCCGGGCACATGGCAAATTCATTCATAACGGTGCGCGCCCGGTCATAGGGCAGATCTTCGATGATCGTATATCTCGGCCCGCAGTTCGTACAGTTGATAAACGGATAGCGGTAGCGCCGGTCAGCCGGGTCATAAAGCTCGGCTTCACATTCCGGCACATGGCCGTGTCCGGGGAAACCAGTGTGGCGCCCGGCCGGATATGGCTATCCCGATGGTGAACCGGTCAAACGGGAGCGGACGAAATGTCTGAACTCCGGACGGCTTCGATCTGCGCCATGGGCGGAGCGTCATCCTGAAGCTTTGCCTGGAACGCTTCGAGATCCCGGGCAGTTCCCTGTAACACGCCCTCCAGCCCGGCGGAGGTGTTGCGCACCCAGCCGGTGATCCGGTGCCCGTCTGCCAGCCGGTGGAGGAATGGGCGGAAGCCCACCCCTGAACGATCCCTTCAATCTCGATATGGATCTGTCTTATCGCTGCCTCACCGTGGATCTGGTTCATGACTGTGCTTTTCCTGATCTGCTCCGCGATGAAGCCGGCAAGTTCTTCTATGCCGTCCCCGTGCGGCTGCTGATCCGGAAGAGGGGTGCGCCGGGATTGACGGTCCCTGTAGTTGGCAAGGACCCGTTCTTCATCAAAATCAAAATAAGGGAGCATATCATATTTGTTCAGGGCCAGGCAGTCGGTATCTGTGAACATGAGCGGATACTTCTCCACTTTGTCATCGCCTTCCGGAATACTCAGGATCGTGATGCGAAGGGATTCGCCGATCCGGAATTCCGCCGGGCAGACCAGATTCCCGATATTTTCCACAAAGATTACATCAAGGTCTTCAAGAGGCAGTTCGGGAAGGATATGCTGAATGCTCATGGCCTCGATGTGGCAGGCCCCGTCCGTGTTGAGCTGGACGGCGGGCACGCCGAGAGAAGCGATAGCCCGCGTCCACCTGGCCGGCGATATCCCCTTCAATAACGCCCACGCGGAAGGTGTCGCGGAGTTTCCCGATGAGCGTGGTGATCATGCTGGTCTTGCTGGCCCCGGGGCTGCCCATCACGTTGACCATACAGATATGGTGCTCTGCAAGGGTGCCTTTTACCTCTTCGCTAACATCTTCATTCCAGTCCATTACCTGGTGAAGTACTTTGATCTCCATTTATATCTACCTCCAGACTTTTGATATAGAATTCTTTCCCGGACAGGAGTTTCAGCCGCAGGCTGCCGCAGTGGGGCATTCCAGATGATGCGGGTGATCTCGCCGTCCCGGCCGCAGTCCAGGCAATGGACTTTGACGGAAGGGTCTCGATTCGATCCTTGCGCCCTCGGCGATATCCCTTCGGCCAGCATGTCCAGGTAGATCTGGATGCAGTCCGGGACGATCCCGCGCAGTTCCCCGATGCAGAGACGGATGACCCGGATCCGGGATGCATTCTGCTGCTTTGCCTCGCGCAGACAGTCTTCCAGAAGGTGTTCGGTTATACTCAGTTCATGCATGACGTCTTCTCCTGTTAATTTGTTTAATTTCCACAGCTCATTTTAACATATTTTTAGCAAAAATAAACATAAAAATCGCGTTCAAGTCTTGTAAAAAAACTGAATCGGGATTATAAATAGAAGAGATGGTTTTTTAAAGAACGAATCTGAAGAATGACTGAAAGGGGGATTACGCGAATGATACCATTACTGATCGGTATTCCGGCAGCGCTGGCGGTGTTGTTCCAGATCATCCGAAATGAAAAGGTACGGGGATACATCGTATACGCGGGCGCCGGGATCATTATGCTCACGACGGTTATATTTATCGGAACCTGGATCGGTGACGGGGCGCAGACATGGATGTTCTATCCCGAGACTGAGATGATCGATCATCTGATGACCGTGGGGGATATCTTCCTCATGTGCCTGATAATTTATCTGGGCGTAAAACACGGGAAGGTGCTTCCCATTATCCTGCCCGTTGCGCAGACCGCGCTTGTGATCTATACGGAGTTTACCGCGGAGGTGGCTGAGGACCGCACATAATGGTGGACTGGCTGACGATCCTGATGTGCGTGATCATTGCGTTTATCGGAGGCTTTATCTGTATCTATACAGTGGGGTATATGAAAGGCTATCATCATCACCACAAAGAGGTGAAAGACCGACAGCCCTTCTTTTTCTCCATGCTGTTTTTATTCCTGGCGGCGATGTTCGGTCTGTTCCTTTCCCAGAACCTGGTCTGGATGTATTTCTTCTGGGAGATCACCAGCGTAATCTCGTTCCTGCTCATCGGGTATACGCAGTCCGATGAAGCGGTGAACAACAGCTTCTGCGCCCTGTGGATGAACCTGCTGGGCGGTCTGGGATTCGCGGTGGCGATCGCGCTGATGGCGCAGCTCCACGGAACGCTGCAGCTTCTTGAAGTTGTGAATATCGGGGCGCTCCTGCCGCTCATGTGCCTGTCTCTTGCAGGTATGACCAAGTCGGCGCAGCTCCTGTTCTCCACATGGCTTTTAGGGGCCATGGTGGCGCCGACGCCCTCCAGTGCGCTGCTGCACAGCGCCACTATGGTCAAGGCGGGCGTGTACCTGCTGATCCGCATCTCACCGGCGCTGGAAGGCAATCTGGTGGGGATTATCGTATCCAGCATCGGCGGCTTTACATTCATTATGGCAAGTATGATGGCGATCGCCCAGAACGATGCCAAGAAGGTGCTGGCATTCTCCACAATCTCCAACCTGGGTCTGATCGTCGGATGTTCCGGCATCGGTGTGGAGGAGACGGTCTGGGCGGCTGTATTTCTGATGGTCTTCCATGCGGTCAGCAAGTCTATGCTGTTCCAGTCGGTTGGCGCTACAGAGAATACACTGGGATCCAGGGATATCGAGGACATGCACGGCCTGATCATCCGCGTGCCGAAGCTGGCCTACATCATGGGCATCGGCATCGCCGGGATGTACCTGGCGCCTTTCGGAATGCTGATCTCAAGTGGCTGGCGCTGAAGGCTTTCGTGGATTCGGGCAATGTGATCCTGGTGCTCTGTATTGCATACGGAAGTGCGACGACCATGTTCTACTGGACGAAATGGCTGGCCAAGCTTCTGTGCTACCATATCCCGCGTGACACGGTGAAAGATGTGACGCGCAAAGACGAGTATATATCCATGTCGTTCCATGCCATCGTCATGCTGCTGCTCTGCCTCTTCCTGCCGGTCGTTGCAATCACGGTCGTAAACCCGATCGTCCGGGAACTGTTCGGCAATACACACGACGTGCTCTCCATGAGCGTGCTGACGACCATGGCGATCATGCTTGTTTCAATCTTTATCGTTCCGGTTGTCATGTTCTTCATCAGCCGGAGATCCCACCAGGAGCTGGTGCCGATCTATATGAACGGCATCAACGAGGGAGACAACCGTTTCTTCACCAACAGCTTCGGCGGGAAAGACCACCTTTACTTAAGCAACTGGTATCTGCGCTTTGAATTCGGGCGCAGGCACTTAAGGATCCCGTCCATTATCGTAGCGACAGCTGTGCTCGTCGTCGGGTTCTGTCTTGTCATAGGAGGTGTGTCATGGTGATGAAAAATCGTTTACGTTGTTTTGTTTCTGATTTTTTGCGCCCTTCATCGGCGGCCTGCTGGACGGCATCGACCGGATCATCAGCGCCCGCATGCAGCGGCGCAAAAGGCCCGAGCATCTTCCAGCCGTTTTACGATCTGGGCAAGCTCTTCTCAAAAGAGATGATCGCGGTAAATAACGTTCAGCTCCTGCTGAACTTAAGCTACCTGGTGATCCTGGTGATCGCCGGCGCCATGCTTTTTGCGGGCACGGATATTCTGATGGTGCTCTTTATCCTGAGTACGGCGGATATGTTTCTGATCATGGCGGCGTCTTCGGACTCCTCGCCCTACGCGAACATGGGCGCCAGCAGAGAGATGATGCAGATGATGGCCTATGAGCCGCTGACTCTGCTCGTGGCGGTGGGTTTCTACCTGACCACCGGTTCCTTCCATGTGGAAACGATCATCCGGCAGCCGGTAAGCGCGGTTCTCTGGATGCCGGGCCTTCTGGTCGGCTTCATGTTTACGGCGGCGATCAAGTTCCGTAAATCCCCGTTTGACCTGTCTACCAGCCACCACGCGCATCAGGAGATGGTCAAGGGCATCACGACGGAAATGTCCGGAACTACGCTGGCAATTATGAATATCGCAGAATACTACGAGATAGTCGTTATTCTGGGAATCTTCTTCCTGTTCTTCGTGAACAGCACCTGGTGGAGCTGGATCGTGGCGCTTGCGATCTGCTTTATCGTCTTCCTGATGGAGACGCTCTGGGACAATATCAGCGCCCGCCTGAAATGGAAGACCGTGCTCTACGGCTGCTGGGTGGTGACCCTGGTTGCCGGCGGCGTGAACATACTGATCTTAATGCTGGACAAATAGGAGGGAGACAATTATGGAAAAAGTGTCAAAATCACCGTGGCTGCTCCACTATGACGCCAGCAGCTGCAACGGATGCGATATCGAAGTCCTGGACTGCCTGACGCCAAAATACGACATCGAGCGGTTCGGGTGATCAATACAGGCGACCCGTTCCAGGCGGATATCTTCCTGATCACCGGCGGCGTGAACAGCCAGACCGAGAGTGTGGTAAAGCAGATCTACAGCCAGATGCCGGAACCAAAAGTGGTGGTGGCGGTGGGGATCTGTGCCTGCACCGGCGGCGTGTTTAAGGAATGTTATAATATCAAAGGCGGGATCGACACCGTGATCCCGGTGGACGTATATGTGCCGGGCTGTGCGGCCCGTCCGGAAGCGATCATCGACGGGGTGCTGAAAGCCCTGAAGGTGCTGGACGCCAAACAGGCGGCGCTGGAAGCGAAAGGCAGGTGACCCAGAGTGGATGATTACAGAAGCGAGATCAGAAAAATCTCAATGTCGGAGTTTTCCCGGCCATTGTGCATATGAAAACGGATAAATGGAGACTCGTGCAGATCTGCGCCACAACGGTCGAGGGCGGATATGAGATGAGCTATTCATTCTGCAGAGGATACGATATGGTGACGCCCGGCTGGAACCGAAGGAAGACGAGGAAGTGGCCAGCATCACGCAGATCTATCCGTGCGCGTATATTCAGGGAAAATGAGGCGGCAGAGCTGTTCGGCGTGAAGATCGGAAGGATCAAGCCGGATTATCAGGACAGGCTGTACCGGATCGACCAGACGGCGCCGTTTAAGGATAAGGAGTAGGAATATGGCAAAGAGAAGTATTATATTGTTCGGGCCCCAGCATCCTGTGCTCCCGGAGCCGGTGCATCTGGATCTGGTGCTGGAGGATGAGACGGTGGTCGGTGTGATCCCGAGCATCGGATTCGTCCACAGAGGGCTGGAGAAGCTGGTAGAAAAAAGAGATTTCAAACAATACACCTATATCGCAGAGCGGATCTGCGGGATCTGCAGCTGCGGACACGGCCTTGGATACTGTCTGGCCGTGGAGCAGATCATGAATATCGAGGTGCCTGACCGGGCCAAATATCTCCGCACCATCTGGGTGGAGATGAGCCGTGTGCACAGTCATCTGCTGTGGCTCGGCCTGCTGGGTGACGCCATGGGATTCGAAAGTCTCCATATGGAGAGCTGGCGGCTGAGAGAGAAGATCCTCGATATGTTCGATGAGACCACCGGCGGCCGGATCATCCATTCCGTCAACCAGGTGGGCGGCGCAGAAGGATATGGACAGCACCATGCTCAATGACATCCTCCGCGCCATCGATGAGATCGAAAGCGAACTGCGGCCGATCGCGAAGACCTTCCTGCACGACTATACCGTGCAGAGCCGTCTGAAAGGTGTGGGCATCCTTTCAAGGACGACGCCATCGCCCAGGGCGCGGTAGGCCCCATGCTCCGTGCCAGCGGCGTAGAGTATGACGCCCGCCTGCTCGGGTACGGCGCGTATAAAGACCTGACCGTGGAGCCGGTGATCTCAAAAGACGGCGACTCCTACGGAAGATGCGAGGTCGCATAAAAGAGCTCTTCCAGAGTTTCGATCTGATAAGGGAAGCCATCGGCAAGATCCCCCAGGGGGATATCAGCGTGCCGGTGAAAGGCAATCCGGACGGCGAATATTTCGTGCGGATCGAGCAGCCCAGAGGCGAGGCCATCTATTATGTAAAGGGGCAGCGGAAAGAAGTTCGTTGACCGGTTCCGCCTGCGTACGCCGACCACGAGCAATATCCCGCCGATGGTGGAGATGCTGAAAGGCTGCCAGCTGGCGGATGTGCCGATCCTGATCCTGACCATCGACCCGTGCGTGAGCTGCACGGAGCGCTAGGAAGGAGGGAACGAACGGTATGGAAAAGACGAAAATGTTTACACTTGCCAGACGGATCGTGGAAACCTCTTTAAAAAGCCGGCAACTATACAGTATCCTTTTGAACCTGTGGAATTCCCGGAGCGGATGCGCGGGCACATTTCGATCAGGATTGAGGACTGCATCACCTGCGGCCTGTGCGCGAGAGCCTGTCCGTCCCTGGCGATCCAGGTGGACCGCAAGGCCGGTACATGGACCATCAGCCGGTTCGACTGCGTGCAGTGCGGAAGCTGCGTGCTGGCCTGCCCGAAGAAATGCTTGACCATGGAGAAAGGCTATACGGAACCGGACATCATGAAGAAGAGCGACACAGTCGTGAAACCGCAGGAAGAGAAGAAAGAGGCGGCCCGCGACGGCGCGGCGGCAGGCAGGCAAGCCGGTGATGGATGCGGAGAAGTGCGTATACTGTACGCTCTGTGCGAAGAAATGCCCGCAGGAAGCGATCCGGGTCGACCGGAAGGAAAAGATCTGGGAGCTGGACGAAGAAAAATGCGCGGAGTGCGGGATCTGCGCGGGAGCGTGCCCGAAGAAAGCGATCGAGATGAAAGGGTAAGAAAATGTCGGAGCGTGGAGAGTTCTGGAAACTGTCCACGCTCTCTTTTGTGCAGAAGAAAAGGGTAAAACACGAAAAAAATCTTGAAAACGTGATAAAATAGGCATGTAAAAATTTTGAAAACGTGATACAGGAGATATTTACCATGAAAAAAACTTGCAGTTATTTTTTCCGGGAGTGGGTTATCATGTGGATAAACCGCTTCTCTATTACAGCAAAAAGATCGCGGCCCATTATGGATACGAAATTGTGGAAGTTGCCTACGGTAAATTGCCGAAGAAAGTTAAAGGATCAAAAGAGAAAATGGAGAAAACGTTCCGTATCGCGCTGGGGCAGGCGGAAGACATCCTGAAAAATGTGGATTTTTAGAATATGATGACATCCTTTTATCTCTAAAAAGTGTGGGGACGGTGGTGGCGTCTGCCTACGCAGGCATGCATCAGCTGAAGACAAGAAATGTCTACTACACACCTGTGGAAGCGTCTTTTCAGTTCATGACACAGCCGGGGATTGCTTTTACCGGTACGGCGGACACCTGGGTGTCCCATAAGGCGATCAGGAACTCTGTGAAAAAGGCGGTTTCCCGCTGTATGTTACGGAGGATGGAAATCATTCTCTGGAGACGGGAGCTGTGCAGAAAGATCTGGAAAACTTGCTCGCGATCATGCGGACAACAGAAGGCTACATTGCGCTGCTGTAAAAAAGATTATTAATCTGAAAGAGGCAAAAACATGTACTACATCGGAGATTTACATATTCATTCCCGGTATTCCCGGGCGACGAGCAAAGACTGTACGCCTGAACATCTGGATCTGTGGGCAAGGCGCAAGGGGATCCACATCGTGGGAACCGGTGATTTTTACCCATCCGGCGTGGCGGGAGGAACTGAAAGAGAAGCTGGAGCCGGCGGAAGACGGGCTCTATGTGCTGAAAGACGGATACAGGATTAAAGAAGATCCGGTGCCGGGTGAGAAGATCCCGCGGTTTGTAGTGACCGGGGAGATCAGCCTCGATCTATAAGAAAAACGGGAAAACCCGCAAGGTGCACAGCCTTATCCTCCTGCCGGGGCTGGAGGATGCGGAGAAGATCTCGGCCAGACTGGAGCAGATCGGAAATATCCATTCGGACGGCAGGCCGATCCTGGGGCTGGACTGCCGGGATCTGCTGGAGATCGTCCTGAACTGTGTCCGCGCGCCGTCTATGTGCCGGCGCACATCTGACGCCTCATTTTTCCATGTTCGGGGCATTCTCAGGTTTTGACACGGTGGAGGAATGCTTTGAAGATCTGACGCCTTATATCCATGCGGTGGAGACAGGACTTTCCTCGGATCCGCCGATGAACTGGCGTGTGTCCGCGTTGCACCGGTTTCAGCTGATCTCCAATTGATGCACATTCGCCTGCAAAGCTTGGGCGTGAGGCGAACCTGTTCGACATTCCCCTTTCCTATGAGGGATTGTACCGGGCCATACAGACCGGGGAAGGGCTGGGCGGCACGATCGAATTCTTCCCGGAGGAAGGCAAGTATCATATGGACGGCCACCGGAAATGCGGTCTCTGCCTGGCACCTTCTGATACTGTGAAATATAATGGAAAGTGCCCGGTCTGCGGACGTAAGATCACCATCGGAGTCTCCCACCGGATCGGGGAACTCATAACCGGCCGGAGGGGTATGTGAAACCCGGCGCGAAGCCATTTGAGAGTCTGATGCCGCTCCCGGAAGTGATTGGCGCGTCGGTGGGACGCGGGGCGGCCGGGGTAAAAGTGCAGAGAGAATACCGGAGGCTGCTCGCGGAATTGGGACTGGAATTTGAGATCCTGCGGAATATCCCGCCCTGAAGACATCCGCCGGGCGGCGGGTAAAATCGTGGCGGAAGGGATTCAGAGACTGCGGAAGGGACAGGTGGAGCGGATTCCCCGGATTTGACGGGGAGTACGGCGTGATCCGGTTGTTCAGTGCAAAAGAAAAGCATTGACAACCGCATGGCAATACATTAGATTAAAGAAAGCCGGAACGGATACATTCCCGGCAGGTTTAGGATTAAGAGGAGACAACAGACATGCGATTAGGAGAAAAACAGGCCCTGACGGTTGTAAAAAAGTAGATTTCGGCGTTTATCTCGGAACGGACGAGGAGCGTGTGCTCCTTCCGAAGAAGCAGGGCCCGGAAGGGATCGAGCCGGGGATCCGGTGGAAGTATTTTTACAAAGATTCCTCCGACCGGATGATCGCCACCACGAACGAGCCGAAGATCACACTGGGCGGCCTGGCGGTGCTGGACGTCGCGGATGTGGGACGCATCGGGGCGTTTCTGGACTGGGGGCTTGAGAAAGACCTTCTGCTTCCGTACAAGGAACAGACAGTGAAAGTGGAGAAAGGCGACCGCTGTCTGGTCAGCCTTTATATAGATAAGAGCGGACGGCTCTGCGCGACCATGAAAATATCCCAGATGCTGCGCACGGACTCCCCGTATCAGAAGGATGACATTGTACACGGAACGGTTTACGGAGTGAGCCGGGAATATGGCGTCTTTGTAGCGGTCGATAATAAGTATTCCGCGCGGATCCCGCAGAAGGATGTATACGGGAAAATGTATCCGGGGCAGGAGATCGAAGCCCGCGTAGCCGGCGTGAAAGCCGACGGCAAGCTGGACTTAAGCCTGCGGCATAAGATTCCGGAGCAGATGGACGCGGATGCGAGAAGATCATGGAGCGCATTGAAAAGAACGGCGGAGAGCTCGGATTTACGGATAAGGCGATACAGACCGGATCCGGGACGAGTTCGGGATGAGCAAGGCTGCGTTCAAACGGGCGGTCGGCCGGCTTTTGAAAGAGGGCCGGATAAAAATCGACAATGAAAAAGGAAAAATCTTGCATTCCTAAATAAATCGGGTATAACAGCGCCGCGAGCGGACCGTTATTAAAATCACGGCGAAATGTTCTATAGAGGTGTGTGAGTTTTCGATTTTTATAAAGTCTGCGCGCGCAGGGCATCAAAGCGCCCGATCCTCGGCTGTGAAGTTTACGTGGCGCCGGGTTCCCGAGGTTTCGACCGGAAACCAGTGACCGGCCGGAGAGGACCGGTACTACCATCTGGTGCTTCTGGCGGAAAATAATACGGGCTATGCCAATCTGATGAAGATTGTTTCGGCGGGCTTTATCGATTGATTTTACTATAAGCCGCGTGTCGACATGGAATTCTGGAAAAGTATCACGAGGGCATTATCGCGCTTTCCGCCTGCCTTGCAGGTGAGGTGGCGCGTATGCGATGGTGCGGAACCAGTACGAGAGGGAAAAGACGCACTGCGGTATGAGAAGATTTTCGGAAAAGGCAATTTCTTCCTGGAACTGCAGGATCACGGCATCTCGGAGCAGCGGATGGTCAATCAGCAGCTTTGAAGATGTCGGCAGAAACCGGCATCGAGCTGGTGGCGACGAATGATATTCACTACACGTACGCAGAAGATGCGGATTCCCACGATATTCTTCTGTGCCTGCAGACCGGCAAAAAGCTTTCCGACGAAAACCGGATGCGTTACGAGGGCGGTCAGTATTTCGTGAAATCCGAGGCGGAGATGGTCGCTCTTCCCGTATGCACCGCAGGCAATGGAAAATACACAGAAAATTGCAGAACGCTGTCATGTGGAAATCGAGTTTGGTAACACGAAACTGCCGCATTTTCGATGTGCCGGAGGGCTATGATTCCTGGGGATATTTGAACAAGCTCTGCTACTGACGGACTGGAGGAGCGGTATACCCGGGACGACGGAGCTGAAAGACCGGCTGGCATACGAGCTTGATACGATCAAAACGATGGGTTACGTCGACTACTTCCTGATCGTGTGGGATTTCATCAACTATGCGCGCAGAGAAAACGGCATTCCGGTAGGACCTGGACGTGGAAGTGCAGCTGGAAGCATCGTTTCCTACTGCCTGCATATCACGAATATTGATCCGATCCGTTATAGTCTGCTGTTTGAGCGTTTCCTGAACCCGGAACGAGTTTACCATGCCTGATATCGATGTCGACTTCTGCTTCGAACGCGCCCGGAGGTCATCGACTATGTCGGACGCAAATATGGCAAGGAAAAGGTTGTGCAGATTGTCACATTCGGTACGCTGGCGGCAAACGGTGTCATCCGCGACGTGGGGCGTGTCATGGATCTGCCGTATTCCTTTGTGGATTCGATTGCAAAAATGATTCCGAACGAGCTGAACATGACGATTGATAAGGCACTGTCAATGAACGCAGAGCTGCGCAAGCTCTACGAGAGCGATGAACAGGTGCACGTGCTGATTGACATGTCACGGAGACTTGAAGGTCTGCCGCGCCACACGTCGATGCACGCCGCCGGTGTTGTCATCGGTCGCGTCCGTTGGTGGAATTTGTGCCGCTCTCACGAGGGTCGGATGGTTCGATCACAACGCAGTTTACGATGACGACGCTGGAAGAGCTCGGACTGTTAAAGATGGACTTTCTGGGGCTTCGAACACTGACGGTGATTCAGAATGCGACAAAGATGATTGAGATGACAGCAATAAGTGAATCTCGATATGGAGAAGATCGATTACAACGATAAAAAGTGCTGGATTATATCGGCGCATCGGAAAACGGACGGCGTGTTCCAGCTGGAAAGCGGCGGGATGAAGAACTTCATGAAGGAGCTGAAGCCGCAGAACCTGGAGGATGTGATCGCGGGTATTTCTCTGTACCGTCCCGGTCCCATGGACTTTATTCCGCAGTATATCCGCGGAAAAACAACATGACGGAAATCACCTACGATATGACTGTCCTCAGATGGAACCGATCCTGTCTCCGACGTACGGATGTATCGTGTATCAGGAGCAGGTCATGCAGATTGTGCGGGATCTGGCGGCTATCACGCTGGGCCGAAGTGATCTGGTGCGCCGTGCGATGCCATTCGAAGAAAAAGCATCGACGTCATGGAAAAAGAGCGCCACAACTTTGTTTATGGAAACGAGGCCGGGGCGTGCCGGGCTGTATCAAAAACGGCATTGATGAGAAGACAGCGAACAAGATCTACGACGAAATGATGGACTTCGCGAAATACGCATTTAACAAATCCCATGCCGCAGCATATGCGGTGGTTTCCATATCAGACCGCTTATTTAAAATATTATTATCCGGTGGAATTTATGGCGGCGCTGATGACTTCGGTAATCGACAACCCCGGAAAAGTGGCGGAATACATTTGGTTGCCGCCAGATGGGCATCAAAATCCTGCCGCCGGATATCAACAAAGGGGAGGCGGAAATTTTCGGTGGACGATGGCAGGCATCCGCTATGGGCTGGCGGCGATCAAAAGTATTGGAAAACCAGTAATTGATGATATCATGCTGAGCGGGAGCGAAACGGGCTGTTCAGAATCTCCGGGATTTTGCGGAGCGTATGTCCGGAAAGGAAGCTGATGAATAAGCGGACCGTCGAGAACTTTATCAAAGTCGGGGGCATTTGACTGTTTTGACGGGACAAGAAAACAGCACATGATGGTCTATATCCAGATTCTGGATCAGACTCAGCCAGGAGAAGAAATATTCGATGGCAGGCCAGATGAGTCTGTTTGATCTTGTGGATGATGAGCAGAAGAAGGAGTTTGATATCCGGCTTCCGGAAGTGGGAGAATACGAGAAGAGACAAAGCTGGCCTTTGAAAAGAAGTGCTGGGTGTTTATGTCAGCGGTCATCCGCTGGAGGAGTATGAGGACAGATGGAAGAAATCTATCACAGCAACGACCCATGACTTCCAGTACGATGACGAGACAGGGCACACCAAAGTCGGGACGGAGCCAAAGGAAACCATCGGCGGATTATCAGCCCGGATAAAGACATCAAATATACAAAGAACAATAAAGTGATGGCGTTTATCACGGTTGAGGATCTTCTTGGGACTGTGGAGGTCGTCATCTTCCCACGGGACTATGAGAAAAACCAGCAGTATTTGGAAGTGGACAGGAAAGTCTTTGTAAGGGGCGGGTTTCCGAGGAGGATGAAAGCGCCAGCAAGCTGATCTGCGAGACGATTATTCCGTTCGAACAGACGGAAAAGGGAGCTCTGGATCCAGTTATCCGGATAAAGAATCTTTTCTCCAGGAAGAGCAGCTTTCTTTATTCCATGCTCCATATGAGCGAGGGTGAACAGAAAGTGATTATCTATTGTCAAAGAGCATGCGATAAAAGCAGCTCCCGGCAGGACGAAATGTAGAAAGGCAATGAGGAACTCCTTGGCAGATTGACGAACTATTTTGGAAAGAGCGGCTAAAAGTAGTCGAAAAAGTCGAAAATATAGGAAAGATATGAAAAACCAAATTAAATAGTTTAGTATATTACATGGTTAGAATATTCACAAAAAAGGCACATTCAGGGATCAGGGAACGACCTAATGGAGGATAGGAATCATGGCAAAAGAAATAAAGAACAATTGGTGTTTTAACAAGCGGTGGAGATGCACCGGGTATGAATGCAGCGATACGTGCGGTTGTAAGAACAGCGCTTGGGAATGAATTGAAAGTACGGGGGATCCGAAGAGGATATTCAGGACTTTGAATGAAGATATTATTGATATGACTGCACGATGTGTTCTGATACAATTCAGCGTGGAGGAACGATTCTTCAGACCGCAAGATGTCAGGAGATGCGCACAGAGGAAGGACAGCAGAAGCAGCGGCGATTTGTAAAAAAATACGGATCGACGGTCTTGTTGTGATTGGCGGAGACGGTTCTTTCAAGGAGCCAGAAGCGTTGTCGAACCTTGGCGTCAACACAATCGGTATTCCGGGAACGATCGACCTAGATATCGCCTCCACAGAGTATACGATCGGATTTGATACAGCGGTTAATACTGCTATGTATGCGATCGATAAAGTCCGTGATACTTCTACATCTCATGAGAGGTGCAGTGTCATAGAAGTTATGGGTCGTGATGCAGGATATCTTGCACTCTGGTGCGGTATTGCCAACGGAGCTGAGCGATATCCTGATGCCGGAAGAGCATGACTTCGACGAGCAGGAGATCATTAACGGACATCAAGAACAACCAGAAAAGGAAAGAAGAACTATATCATCATCAAAGCAACGATCCTGGGACACATGCAGCGCGGCGGAAGCCCGACATGTAAGGATCGTGTATACGCGTCCGTAATGGGATCGATGGCAGTAGATCTTCTCCTTCAGGGCAAGACAAACCGCGTTGTCGGTTATAAAGAAGGCCGGTTTACAGACTTTGATATCGAAGAAGCACTGGCAATGAAAAAACGATTTCTGATTACCAGTATGAGGTTGCAAAGGTACTTGCTCTTTAATAACAGACAAACAATCACAGCGCCGGTGTGCGGACAGAGGTTTCTGCCCGTATATCGGCGCTTATGAAAAGGAGATCGAAAACGTGAGTAAAGAGAACAGGAAGACAGCGCCGGTAGGTGTCTTTGATTCCGGAGTGGGCGGGCTGACGGTTGCACGGGAAATCAGCCGACAGTTACCGGATGAAAATATTGTTTATTTTGGAGATACTGCGCGCGTTCCTTATGGAAGTAAGTCGCAGAATACGATCATTCGTTTTTCGGAACAGATCATCCGCTTCCTTAAGACAAAGCAGGTCAAGGCCATTGTCATTGCGTGCAACACAGCCAGCGCGCTGGCGCTGGATGTGGTCAAGGATGAGTTTGACGTACCGGTGATGGGCGTGGTCATTCCCGGCGCGCGGGCGGCGGTGGAGGCTACAAAGAACCGGAAAGTCGGCGTAGTCGGAACAGACGCCACAGTCAGAGCAGGATGTATACGAAGATCATCCGTGAGATGGCGCCGGACGTAGACGTGATCGAAAGCCTGTCCGCTGTTCGTTCCCCTTGTAGAAGAGGATTCAAAGAACATGTGGTGACAGATGAGATCATTGAATATTATCTGGAATCCATGCGCAACTCGGATATCGACGCCATGATCCTGGGGTGCACCCACTACCCCCTTCTCCGTTCGAAGATCCGGAACTATATGGGGAAAAGATCCAGATCGTCAATCCGGCATATGAGACGGCGATGGATCTGAAAAAACTCCTTGCGGAGTATGACATGGAAAATGACGGCAGTACGGAGGCGCACAGCAGGTATTCATTCTACGTGAGCGATGCGGCGGAGAAATTCCGCAGGTTCGCCAACACGGTTATGCCATTCGATGTGCCGACCACGAATATAGTGAATATTGAAGAGTTTTAAAGCGAAAGAAAATGATCGGAGAGCGGGCATCTGCTCTCTGAATGATTCATATACGGAGTATAAAAATGACGAAGGATGTATTAGTCAGTATTTCAGGAAAACATATTGATATTATGGAAGATCCGACCGCGGGATACGAAACGGGCGATGACAGCATTGAAGTCGTTACGCCGGCCAGCTATTACTGCAAAAACGGGAAACACTATATCATTTATGATGAGATCCTTGAAGGAAAGGCAGGCACGATCCGCAACAAGATCCGGATCACCGGAAACGAAACAGTGGAGATCATGAAGAGCGGCGCCGCCAGTTCCCATATGATCTTCCAGAAAAATCAGAAGAACCAGACCTATTACCAGACCCCGTACGGTCAGATGCTCATCGGCGTCAACACAAAGAACATGGAAGTCGATGTGGCCGAAGACCGGATCAACGTCAGCCTGGATTACGAGCTCGATGTCAATCATGAGCCGCTGGCAGACTGCAGGATCCGGATGGGGATCATGAATAAAGGGACGTTCCGGAGACAGGGCTTCCCAGTTGATCCGGGCACTCACTTTATCCCAGACAGAAAATCATCTATCCGTTCGGAAACGCACTTTATACATATAGGAACTGTGCAAACGGAGAGTGTGTAGGGGAATAAATCTGATCTGCCGGTGGATTAAATAAGCCGCGGTTCACTGTCACAGAGCAAAACTTTGAGGTAGAGTGGAACGGTTTTGCGTTGTGACAGTGAACCGCGGCGTACTTTTTATTTTACAGGGGGATCAGGATTTATTCCGCCGGAAGAACCCTTTCTTCTTCACCGGCTGTTCGGTCGATCCGCCTCTGACGCTTAAGATCCCTGTTATGTAGAGGCCGCTGACTACGGCTTTGATCTCTTTCTTTACAGGGATGACTTCGAATACTTTGCTGTCGCACATAAGCGTCATGATCTTCGGCCCGATCTTGGCTTTTACAACCGGCACTTTTGTGCGTCTTAAATATTTCGGCGTATTTTCCAGTACAATGGCAGGCAGTCCTGCCTCTTTTAGTTTCATTCTTTTTTATCAATGACGAGCATGCTTACCGTCTGGGCTGCCGCATCCAGCTGTTCCTGCTGTTCGGCCTGTTTCTTCTGAGCTTTTTTGCCGAAAAGTACAGTACGATGCAGGCGATGATCAGGACGACAAGGATGACGGTCATCACGATTGCTGGTGTACTCACGATTAAACCCTCCTAAATGTTACATTTTCTGCTTCAGCGCATTAAGTATTTTACCATTCTTTATAGACAAGCGCAAGATAATAGCTATATTTTGGAAAATCCTCCGCACAGATTTAACAAGAACTGTAATTAGATTTAAAGTACACTTCTTATAATCAACTGTGTATCTGCTCTGTTATGAGACAGGAAGAAATAATAAAAGCAACACAGGAGGAAATCATTATGAGAAAAATATGGTACCGACCGGTGTGGCTGTTCTGGCTGCTGCAATGTTCTGCACACAGGGCATCTGCGCATCCGCTGAGCCTGCGGTACAGCAGGATGCAGACGTATCGGTTGAATATCTGACACTTCAGCCGGGCGAGACGTCCGCGTCTGTGAATCTGAACTGGTATGCGCCGGACGGAACAGAACAGGCGATGGTGAAGTTTGGTGATATTACAGCTGAGGCTGCGGTCAGTGAGCTTACTGCACCGACAAAGCTGGATACAGGGAAGTATACGGATTTCGGAAAGATGGTATGTAAAGCTACAGTGGAGGGACTGGCTCCGGGCACTTCTTACACCTACCAGATATCCTATGACAACGGACAGACATGGTCAGAGACGCATACATATACGACGGCGGCTGCAGATGAGTTTTCATTCGGATTTACCAGTGATCCGCAGATCAAGGAAAGCGGAGAGACTAATAACGGTGGATGGAATCCGTCGGACGGCACAAATCAGACCGGTTGGGCCACTATGATGGAAAAGCTTGCGGCAGAGGGGTCAGTCTTGTAGTGTCCGCAGGAGACCAGGTGGAAGACCAGAGCTGGGGCAAATCCAGCGAGTACGCGGCGTTTTTCGCACCGGAGGAGATGGCGTCCATCGCCTATGCGCCGGCGGTCGGGAACCATGACAGACACTACATGTTCGAGGAACCACTTCAATCTGCCAAATGAGATGTCCGTAGCAGGCGGATGAAAACGGGGTGCTTGAGCAGGTGAAGACAACATTCGGGGACAGAACAACGGCACAAGCCAGAGCCACGGGAATTACATCCAGGCGACACCAGAGGAGATTGCAAATGCTTCCGAATCCAATGGCGTAACCCCGAATGAAGAAGGTCAGTATGATTTTACTGAGCGCCGGGAGATGGAGACGAAGGGGAATTATTATTATCTTTATAATAACGTGCTCTTTGTTACACTGAATACCGGTGCGTATCCGGGCGGAAACGATGAGGAGAATGCCGGAAATGCCAGTGTGCCGAGTGCTTCAAAAGATAATTCTGAGGCGGAGGCAATGGTGGAAAACTTTCGTACGACCATGAATGCCGCAATATCAGAATACGAAGGCCGGTATGACTGGCTGATTGTGACGCATCACAAATCCACCCAGACGGTGGCGAAGCATGCGGCGGATTCTGATATTGAGAACTATGTTGACGCAGGTTTTGAGCAGGTGATGGACGAATTCGACGTAGATTTCGTCCTGGGCGGACACGACCATGTGTACTCCAGAAGCTATGTGCTTAAAGACGGTCAAAGGATGAATGAAGAGGAGAAGAATAATTACACAGATCCGGACGGGACGATCTATCTGACCGGAAACTGCTGCTCCGATATGCAGTACTACACGCCGTTTGAAAAAGTTGATAAAGAGAACAATGCAGACTATCCGGTACTTGCCAACGGTGCGACGGGATCAGCGGCATACATGGAGGGCAATCTTCCGTATGGCAATCTGCTCTATGACCAGAGCTACAGCCCGAGTTATGTGCTTTTTTTTTTGACGTAACAGGCGATAAGATTTCTGCGGAAGTATATAATCTGACCGGGGACAGCGCGGCACCTGAAAACGAACTGATCGATTCCTTCAGCGTAACAAAGGATACGGACGGCGGAGTTAAGACGGCAGGCGAAGAAAACGGAAATGCGTCTCTTGACATGATCCAGGACGCACGTTATGACGCGGGCATGACAAATGCGGACGGCGGCGTTATGGAGATCGTGGATTACAATGCAGCGACCGGATGGGCGTATGCGGTCAACGGACAGACGGGCAGTCTGACAGCCATTGCCGTTAAAGATATGGAAGATAAAGACAGCATTGATCTGCTGGACGGAAATGATATCGACGTGAAATCAATCATTGAAGAAAACTGTGAAGGATTTACATACGGAGATATGACGTCAGTGGCAGTTTCCGCGGACGGCGCGAAGCTTGCGGTAGCGATCCAGGCGGAGGGGTACGCAGACAGCGGCCGGGTGGCTGTGTTTACCTGCAATCCGGACGGAACACTGACATTTGAGCAGGCATACGAGACAGGCATACAGCCTGATATGGTAACATTTACGCCGGATGACAGTAAAATTCTTACGGCAAATGAAGGCGAACCGCGGAACGGATACGCAGAAGATGCGGTAGACCCGGCGGGAACAGTTACAATTATTTCTCTTGCTGACGGCACGGCGGTAAATGCCGGATTTGAGGCTTATGACAGTGCGGAGGCAAGACAGACTCTCACAGATGCTGGAATTGTACTGAAAAGGATACGGCTCCGTCGGAAGACCTGGAACCGGAATACATCGCAGCCGGAAATGAAACGGCATATGTGACTCTCCAGGAAGCAAACGCTATTGCGGTGATCGACCTGAACAGCCTGCAGGTATCCGGAATTTATTCCGCGGGCTATGAAGATTATAGTGTAATACCGGTTGATATTGATAAAAAAGACGAGGTGGTTAACCCAAAGACATACGGATCTCTCAGAGGATCCGCATGCCGGACAGCATCGCGCTTTACTCTGCGGACGGTACAGACTATCTTGTAACCGCGAACGAAGGTGATTCAGAGAGTGGGGAGATTACCTTAATGAAGTTGAGCGTAATTTCAAAGATGGCGAGACTTCCCCGACAGGAAAGATCACAGCTGAAAACAGCGGCCTGAGCGGGAAAGTGGTATTCTTTGACAGCAGCGATTATGACGGTCTGGATGAAGGTACGGATTATCTTTTCGGAGGACGCTCCTTTACAGTATATAAAGCTGACGATAACTGCCTGACAGAAGTTTTCGACAGCGGCAGCGACTTTGAGGAAAAGACGGCGGAGTATGTGCCGGACAATTTCAACTGCTCCAACGATGATAAAACCATTGACGACCGTTCCGGAAAGAAAGGCCCGGAATCTGAAAGTGTGACAGTCGGAACCGTGGGGGAGAGAACTTACGCGTTTGTAGGACTTGAAAGAGTCGGCGGCGTGATGGTATATGATATAACTGATCCGGAGAACAGCACCTTTGTAAATTATATTAACTCCAGAGATTTCAGCGAGGATATCGCGGGGAGACGATTCGCCGGAAGGGCTGTGTTTCATCCCGGCGGCGGAAAGTGGGAATGGCAGCGCCTATCTGCTGGCTGCATGCGAGGTGTCCGGAACAGTCGCTTCATACAGACTGACGGCAAACGACGGATTCGTTCCGGACGATGAGCAGAAGCCGGACGATGAACAGAAACCGGATGATGAGCAGAACCCGGACGACGGGCAGAAGCCGGATGATGAGCAGAAGCCGGACGACTGGCAGAAGCCGGATGATGAGCAGAAGCCGGACGACGGGCAGAAGCCGGACGATGAACAGAAACCGGGAGATGCTAAGCCGGATGACGGTATCCGCACCGCAGACCGGTGTGGTGAGTCCGGTCTTTGGATATATACTTCTTATATCTGCGGCTGTGTGTGCGGCATCGGTCACGGTGATACAGATGATCCGCAGGAAAAAAGAAAATAAAAGATCCAGATCATTTCAGGGCTGATGTATAATAGTCTGCCGGAGTTCTGACTGTGTGACAGTTTCATGCAGCGGAGCCCGGCAGATTTTTTTGGCGGTTTAGGGTTTACTTTTGCAGGTGGGAACGGGTATACTGTTATGGAAAAGGAGTTTATACTATGGCAGAAATGATTTGGAACGGGTGGTGGCAGATCTATGATTTTATAATGGACAATATTGTCATTATCAATATCATTCTTTGGCCCTGATTATTGTATTTTTTGCAGAAGGTCACCACAGGCTGTGTGGACATGGCTGCTGCTGTTGTATTTTATACCGATTGTTGGATTTATCCTGTATCTGGTCATTGGTCAGGATTTCCAAAGAGCGGATGTTCAAGGCAAAGGAGATTGAGGAGAAGCTCAAATATGCAGTCCGGCGGCAGGAAGAGACGATCTATCCAAAAAGCAGCTAAAGCTGGCAAATCCGGAATGACCGGTTCAGGGAGCTGATGTTTATAATCTGGAGGCCGGAGAGGCGGTCCTGACGGACAATAATAACATCCGTATCTATACGGATGGACACGAGAAATTCCGGGCCTTGATCCATGAGATGACGCAGGCAAAAAGGTACATTCATATTCAGTATTATATTATACGGAGCGATGAGCTGTGGCAGGAGATTGAACCGGTACTGATCCAAAAGGCAAAAGAAGGCGTGGAGGTCAGAGTCTTATTTGACAGTATGGGCTGCAGAACAATGCAAAAAAAGACTGGAACCGGCTGAAGGCGGGCGGTGTACAGATCGCAGAGTTTTTCCCGGCGTTGCTTGGAAAGCTGCAGCTTCGTATGAATTACCGAAACCACAGGAAGATCGTAGTCATAGACGGACGGATCGGATTTGTCGGTGGATTCAATGTAGGCCGTGAATATCTGGGTCTGGATGAGAAGTTTGGCTACTGGCGGGATACGCATCTGTGTATTGAGGGAGCGGCAGTTACGTCACTGGCGGTGCGATTTGTGCTGGACTGGAATTATGCGGCAAAGGAAAACCTCTTTTTAAGAGATTCTCTTTTGAGATCCCGCAGTATGTACGCGGAGGGCATGACCCGGTGCAGATCATTTCCAGTGGACCGGACTCCCAGTCGAAGGAGATCCATGATAATTATCTCCGGCTGATCCACCATGCAAAGGATCATGTATATACAGACACCGTATTTTATTCCGGATGATTCTATTTTAGATGCCCTGAAGATTGCAAGCCGTCGGGGATTGATGTGCGGATCATGATTCCGTGTAAGCCGGATCATCCATTTGTATACTGGGCGACATATTCTTACATCGGTGAGATGGTTGCGGCGGGAGCCAAATGCTATGTCTATAATAACGGATTTCTTCATGCGAAGACTTTGTCGGTGGATGGACTGGTGGCGTGCGTTGGGACTGCCAATATGGATATCCGCAGTTTTGCACTGAATTTCGAGGTGAATGCGACGATCTACAGTGCGCCTACCGTCCAGAAGCTGGAAGGGCCTTTGAAAATGATATGAACCAGTGTACGCATGTGACACGAAAGGTTTATGATGAACGGGCCTGATCATTAAAGGGAAAGAACAGTTCTCAAGGCTCCTGTCCCCGCTTCTCTAGGGACGAAGAATGATACAGCAACAGGAGGAAGTATTAGAAATGAAAAAGAAATTTGTAATTGTAATAAGCGGCTGCCGTGGCAGGCATGCTGGCAGGCTGCAGCGGGGAACTTTCAAATGAGTATGTAACGGTAACCCAGTATAAAGGGCTTGAGGTGCCGCAGGCATCCGGTTCCGTGGAGGAAGTAACGGACGAGCAGGTGGATCAGATGATCGAAGGAACGCTTTCTGCATATGAGAGCAGGGAAGAAGTCACAGACCGCGCGGCACAGGAAGGCGATATCGTTAATATTGATTACACCGGATATCTGGACGGTGAAGCCTTTGACGGCGGTTCGGCCGAAGGTGCGGATCTTGAACTGGGAAGCGGATCATTTATCGGCGCGACAGATGATTATGCCGGTTTTGAAGAGCAGATCGAGGGCCATAACCCGGGAGACGAGTTTGACATCCAGGCCCAGTTCCCGGATCCGTATAATCGAACCCGGATATGTCAGGGGCAGTGGCGGATTTCCATATCGTGCTGAATTCCATTGCAGTGGAGAATGTCCCGGAACTGACGGACGAGTGGGTAAAAGAGAACAGTGAAGACTCAGAGACGGTGGAAGAGTACCGCGAAGAAGTCCGCGCGTCTCTTGAAGAAAGCAGGAGGCGGCTGTAGACTCTGAACTGGCTTCATCCGTGCAGAGCGCGCTGCTTGAGAAGATCGAAGTGAAATCATATCCGGAAAGGAAGTAAATAAACAGATCAAACAGCTTACAGATACATATGCGCAGATGGCGGAAATGTACGGTATGGAGATGGATGAATTCCTGGAGACTTATATGCAGATGACGGAGGACGATTTCAATGCCCAGGCCAAAGAAGCGGCACAGACCTCAGCGGCGTTTGATGAGGCTGTAAAACTGATCGCCAAAAAGCAGCATCTGGAGCTTTCAGATGAGAGTATAATGAAAAAGCACTTGAATATGCACAGTCAGCCGGCATGGATGATGTGGAGGCTTATGAGGAGCAGGTGGGTGAAGACCTGCTGAAGCAGGTGATCCTCCGGGAGGTCGTAATGGATTATCTGGTGGATGAATGCATCCAGGTGGAGCAGACGGACAGCAGTGCAGAATAATGCTGCCCGGGGAAATAAATAAAAATAAGGAGGTATCACTATGAAACTGGAAAATGAGAGACTGAGCGTGGAGATCTCAGAGGTGGGAGCGGAAGTCACGAGGATCTTTGATAAAAAAAGACGCAGACAGATGTTCTGTGGGAGGGCGATCCGGCTTTCTGGGAAAGACATTCTCCGATCCTTTTCCCGAACGTGGGAAAAACGTATCACAATGTCGTGCTCATCAACGGCACGCACTATCCCACTTCCCAGCACGGGTTCGCCAGAGACGGTCAATTTAAATGCGTATGTGAAACAGGCGATAAAGCTTCGTTCCTTCTGGCATCGAGCGAAGAATCAAAAGAAGTCTACCCCTTTGATTTTGAACTGATCATCACATACACGCTGGAGGAACATGCCCTTCATGTTGAATGGGAAGTGCGCAACACCGGCGATGAGGATATGTACTTTACGATCGGAGGACATCCGGCGTTCCGCTTCGCGGGAAAGGATGAAGTAAAGACTGACTACCTTCTGAGATTCCCGGGAAAAGATGCCCTGGAATATATCATTGTAAATGAGGCTGAGGCAGCGGCGGATCCGGACACCACCTTCAGGCTGGAACTTGATAATGAATGCTGCGGATTATCGGAGGAGCTTTTCGATATCGACACGCTGATCTTCGACCACGGGCAGATCGACGAAGTATGGCTCTGCCATAAAGACGGCACGCCTTATGTGGGAGTGAAATGCGAGGATTCCCGAACTTCGGGATCTGGTACCCATGAAGAATGCGCCGTTCGTATGTCTGGAGCCGTGGATGGGCCGCCTGGATGATGTCGGGTTTGACCGGGAAATCTCCGAAAAACCGGATATCAATAAAGCTGCGGCGGGCGGAAGCTTTAAGCAGGATTACACGATCCTGCTGCCGTAAGGTTGGATATGAAGAAAAAGGCACCTGCAGAAGAATCTGTACTTCTGCAGGTGCCTTTACTATGCCATCAGGAAATTCAGCGATCCGGGCGGATTGTCCGTCCCTTTCTCAAGCAGCGCGATCAGCGCGGCGATGGTATTCTCGATCTCTTCTCTGGAAGCGGGTGCAATGGTATTGTCCATCTTGACGGACAGTACGATGAGCGCGATCTCGGCCAGCTCTTCCGGCCGGTCAAAACGGATCTCTCCCGCGGCGATCCCTGTCTTATGATCTCAGCAAGTACCGGTTTGAACTCACTGATGAGATGGTTCATGTATTTCTGGTGGAGCAGCGCTTTTCCGGGGCGCCCACGCTGCTTTCCTGGCCGGATTTCATATAGTCGGCCGAGGAATTGCGGCATGCCTGGAAGATCATGGCCATGCGGGTGAAGGGCGGGATGTCCGGCTGGGAAGCCAGGTTCTTGGCCGTCATCAGCGGCTGTTCGTAGTTCCGCTCGACCAGCGCCTCCAGGATGGCGTCTTTGGAAGGAAAATAATAATAGATGCTTCCTTTTTGCGATCCCGGCCTCCTCTGCGATGTCACTGACAGAGATCGTCGGAAGCTCGCGGCTCTCCAGGAGCTTCTGCAGGAGTCAAGGATCAGGTTGTATTTGTCATTCCGTTCAGCCATGTCGGTCGCCTTTCTTATAAAAGAAGATTTATTCTTAATCAGATATCAATTCAGCACTCATTGTAACACATTCCATCAAAAAGAACCAGCAAGAAAAACGCACAAAAAAGATCAGAAAAATGAGGACGTTTTTGATAAAACAGCATGTTGACCACCAGTCAAAAAAAGTGTTAATCTAACAAATGAAAGGGATGACCGCTGGTCAAAAAAATGGTAAACGCGGTCGAAAAAAGGAGGAAATTATGACCTACGCAGATATGTTTTCAAGAGTAAAAGGAATGCTGATGGATGCAGATGTAAGCGATATCCATGAACATCTGGCATATCAGTTCAATATCACCGGCGAGGCGGAAGGAATCTTCTACGCCGAAGTGAAGGACGGAAAGTTCTCTGTCGAGCCCTATGAGTATTTTGACCGGGATGCGATGTTCACCTGCAGCGCGGAGACGCTGTTCAAGATCGCGGACGGGAAGACAGATCCGATCCTGGCGGTGACACTCGGAAAACTGAAGGTAGAAGGAAATATCGATAAAGCGCTGAAACTGAAGGATCTCATTAACAGCAAGAGAAAGTAATCACATCAAAAGGAGATGCAGGCAATGAGCAGGATACTGAAAATCGCGGCGGCTCTTCTCGGGTCGGCGGCTTGCACTGCTTGCGGCGGCAAGTCGCGGGAAGCGCCTACCTGTACAGAAGGACCATGATCCGCTATAACGCGAAGACGGAACAGATACCATGAAGATGTCCGGCGTGGACTGGGAGAAATACATTCCCATGATGAAAGAACGCCGGGAGTGGATGATGGAACAGCCCCACGAGGATGTGTGGATCACTTCCCACGACGGCCTGAAGCTTCACGGTACATATTTTCAAAGGGGATGAGGGAAACAAAGCCGTGATCTGCTTCCACGGATATACGAGCGAAGGCCTTAATGATTATGGGAGCCTTTCCAATTACTATCTGAAGCACGGGTTCCGGATGCTGCTCGTTGACCTGCGTGCGCATGGCCGGAGCGAGGGCGGCATATCGGATTCGGAAATATGGACCGGCTGGACGGGAAACGCTGGGTCGAGTGGATGATCGAAAAGATCGGCGACGATGCACAGATCGTTCTTCACGGCAATTCCATGGGAAGCGCCACGGTCTGCATGATGAGCGGGCTGGATCTGCCGCCCCAGGTAAAAGGGATCATTTCCGACTGTGCATTTACGTCCATGAAGGATGTATTCACCCATGTGCTCCACAGCATGTACCACATCCCGGCATTCCCCATGCTGCAGCTTGCGGACTGGGCGAATAAGAGGAAAGTTGGCTACGGCCTTGACGACTGTGATTCATCCAGGGAAGTAAAGCACGCAAAAGTGCCGTTCCTCTTCATCCACGGGAAAGAGGATGTGTTCGTTCCCTGCTGGATGACGGAGAAGATCTATGAGAACTGCGCGGCGCCGAAGACGAAGTTCATCGTCGAGGCGCGGGACACGGGGAAAGCTACTACAAGGACACTGAAGGATATGAGAAAGCCATGGATTCATTTTTAGGAGGAGTCATAAAATGATGAGGACAAGAAAGGGATACAAAGTATACCCGCTGACTGTAGCACAGAGATTTCATCTTTTCTATCTGCCGTACAGCCCGACCGCGGCCGTGCTGAATATCGGCACCAGCCTGACCATCGAGGTCGAGATCGACTGGGACGTACTGAAACAGTCCATCAATAAAGCCTATGAGCGGAGCGAAGGGATGCGGATCCGTTTCGCGAAGGATAAAGAAGGCAATTATTATCAGTATATCGTGGATCATGAGGATCAGGACATCGAATTCGTGGATTTCACCGGCAAGACCATGGAGGAAGCCGAGGAGATCATGAAAGAGTGGACAAGAGTTCCTTTTAAGATGACGGATACCCAGCTCACGAGAGTTGTCATGATCAAGACGCCGGACGGCTTCAGTGGCGTCTATTTCCTGGGACATCATATGATCGTGGACGCCCAGTCTCTGATCGCATTCCTCAAGGACATCATTGAAATCTACTGTAGTGCGAAATACGAAGGCGTTCCTTATCCGAAGGAGATGGCATCCTATCTGGAGCAGCTGCAGAAAGATCTGGCGTACGAGGCCGGCAGCAAGGCGCAGGCAAGAGACGCCGAGTACTTTTGAGAAGGAGATCGAGAAAGGCGAGCCGATCTTCAGCGGCATAAACGGCCGGGACAAGCTGGAGGCGGCAAGGGAGATGTTCAAGAACCCGGAACTGCGTTCTGCATTCAGCGCAAGCGATGATACGAAATCAGCCCTGGATATCTTCCACCTGGAAGAAGAGCCGACACAGCGCCTGATGGACTTCTGCGAGAAATATCATGTATCTCTCGCATGTCTGCTGCTGATGGGACTTCGACCTACCTGCAGAAAATGAACGGATTTGAGGATGTGTCCATCAACAACGCCATCGCAAGACGCGCCACACTGAAGGAGAAGAAATGCGGCGGTACAAGGATCCACTCTTTCCCGCTGCGGACTATTTTCCCGGAGGATATGAAGTTTATCGACGGCGTGTTCGCGATCCGCGACAAGCAGAATGAGATCTTCCGTCATGCAAACTATGACCCGACTGCGTATTTTGCGCACCGTCATAAAGTATACCCGCAGCCCCACGCAGGACTGACCTACGAGCAGATCTCCCTGACGTATCAGCCGCTTACCCTGAAGGAGAAGGGGCTCAACGACCTGGGCGACATCCGGTACAAGACGAAATGGTATCCAAACGGATCCTGCCCGCAGGCAATGTACCTGACCGTAATGCACCGGCCGGAGGACAACGGACTGGACTTCAACTTCGAGCATCAGATTAAGGCGGATTCCAGAGAGGAACTGGAGTATCTGTACTACTATCTGTGCAAGATCATGTTCAAGGGGGCGGAGAATCCGGACCTGACGATCGGAGAGATCATTAAGTTAGTATAGGGCCGGACGCAGAAAATAAATTTTACAGAGAAAAGGAGAAAGATCATGTTTGAAAAATTAGTAGATATCATCTGCAACTATGTTGAAGTAGAGCCGGAGAACATCCATCCGGAGTCCCGTTTCATGGAAGACCTGGGCTTCACATCATTTGACTTTATGAGCATGCTCGGCGAGATCGAGGACGAATTCGATGTGGAAGTAGAGCAGGCAGAAGCTGCAAACATCCGTACAGTGGGAGAAGCGGCGGCGTATCTTGAGAAACTGTCATCCGAGTCATAAGCTGGGGAAAGGGAAGGGAAGATCTATGCTTTGTACGACAGTCCGCCAGATCCTGGCCAACACAGAGAAAAAATACGGTCCGGAAGACGCGATTCGCTATAAGATCAGTAAAAATGAGATCGAGGCAAAATCATATACACAGTTAAAAGAGGACAGTGAAAGTTTTTCAAATGTCCTGAAAAACCTGGGCGAGCAGGGGAGTCACATTTCCGTGATCGGCGCCACATCTTATCCGTGGCTCGTGACTTATTTCGGAACGGTCAACAGCGGCAGCGTGATCGTGCCGCTGGACGTGAATCTTCCGGCGGAGGATGTATGCGACCTGATCGACCGGTCTGATTCAACCATCCTGGTGTACGATGAAGTGAGAAAAGACGTGGCGGCGATCGCGAAAGAACGCTGCCCGAAACTGAAAACCCTGATCTCCATGCAGCAGGCGGAGCATGACGACCATGCATCTTCCTGGCGGAAGTTGCTGGAGGAGAACCGGGGTAGCTTCGACTATGAGCCGGAGCCGGACCAGCTGTGTACGATCATGTTTACATCCGGGACCACGGGAAAGAGCAAGGGCGTTATGCTCACTCACAGAAATGTGGCGGAGAACGCGACCTGCCTGGATATGAAGATCCCGGAGCGGACGGTGATCCTGTCCGTGCTGCCGATCCATCACGCATACTGCCTGAGCATGGATGTCCTGAAAGGCATTTCCCTCGGCCTGTGATCTGCATCAATGATTCTCTGATGCGTGTGGCGAAGAATATCAAACTCTTCAAGCCGGAAATGATCCTGATGGTGCCTCTGATGATCGAGACCATGGCGAAGAAGCTGGAGGAGGCCTCCCTTCTGCCGGCGAAGATCGTCAAAGAGCCAGGTGTTCGGAAAGCAGCTGCACACCATCTGCAGCGGCGGGGCATATCTGGATCCGGCATACATCGACCTGTTTAATAAATACGACATCACCATCCTGCAGGGTTACGGCATGACCGAATGCGCGCCGGTCATCAGCACGACGGTCAGCTGGAACATCCGCAAGGATTCCGTGGGTCAGCTCATCCCGAACTGCGAGGCAAAGACCGTGGGCGGCGAGCTCTGGGTGCGGGGAAGCAGTGTGATGCAGGGATACTATAAGATGCCGGAGGAGACCGCCGAGACACTGGAAGACGGCTGGCTCAAGACCGGGGATCTGGGCTATGCGGACGAGGACGGATTCGTCTATCTGACCGGCCGCAAGAAGAACCTGATCATCACTAAGAACGGTGAAAACGTTTCTCCGGAGGAACTGGAGAATGCGCTCAGTACGAACCGCCTGGTGGGCGAGGTGCTGGTGCGCGAGAAGAACGGCGTCATCGAGGCCGAGATCTATCCGGATCAGGACTATGTAAAGAAGAAACGGATCAAAGACGTGCGGGCAAAACTGCAGGAGGTTATCGATGAGTATAACCTGAAGGCGGCGCCGCAGAAAAGATATACAGCCTGATTGTAAGGGATACGGAGTTCGAGAAGACAACAACAAGAAAGATCAAGAGATTCTAAAAAACTGAGCGGTTTTTGAGCCGCTCAGTTTTTGCATCAGAACAGAGAAACAACAGACTGCCGTGCAACGATCTCAACGTTTGTTGTTACTCTGGAAGGAACCAGACAGCGTTCCGGTCTGTATTTTTCGAGAAGAAGATTCACTGCGGTGGTTGCCTTTTCCGTCACGTTCTGTGAAACAGAGGAAAGTTTGGGATAAGTATACTGGCACAGTGAAAGATTATCGTACCCCATGATAGACAGATCGATGGGGATCCGGCATCCGCCGAGCCGGGCGCCTTCCATAACGCCGATGGCACATATATCGGCTGTTGTGACAGCAGCAGTGGCGCGGTTGCGGGATGAGGGAAGCATTTTTCCGGCTTCGATCCCGCCTTCGTACGAAGGGGGAACCGGATAGACAAGTTCCGGACGATATTGGATCCCGTTTTCTTCCAATGCCTGTCTGTATCCCTCAAAACGGCGGGATATAACGACGCCTGTACTGCAGTCTCCGATAAATGCGATCTGCTGGTGGCCGTTGTTTATGATATATTTTGTCGCCAGGTATAATCCCTGCTGATCATCAGAACATATGTTGATCAGATCAGGATCGGTGATCGCACTGTCAAATACAGCGATCGGACAGGAAGCTACAGGTAGAAACTCTTCCAGATACTGATCGCAGTTCGGGTACAGAAAAATGATCCCGTCCACGCTCCAGTTCTTCAGCAATACAGACAGATCGGACAGGCTGAAGATGGAACGGACAAGGATGTAGTAGCCCTGATTGCGCAGTTCCGCTCGATCGTTCCTACCATTGAACTGATATAGGGGTTTTCAGAAAATTGATCTCAGGTTCCGGCTCGTGCCAGGTAATGATGACGCCGATGATGTTAGTCTTGCGGTTTGTAAGACTGCGGGCGCTGAGGTTTGGGACGTAGCCGGATTCTTTGATGATAGCATTTATGCGGGCAGCGGTCTGGGGGATACCCGGTTTGTTTTTTTTATTGATCACATTTGATACCGTCATCATACTGACGCCGGCTTTTTTCTGCAATGTCTTTTAAGGTCATTATTGTTCCTCCGTTTTCAGCGGATGTAGTTTCGGATGAATAAAATATATGGTTAGATTTATAAACTAAAATTAAAATAATAAATCCAGTTTATAAACTTATATATAAAACTGGTTTAACGGTATATTATATTATATCTAAAATATAAATAAAATCAAGAAAAATCAAAAACACAAGTAATATTACACAAAAAATGGTATGAAAATATGTGAAATAATACGAAAAATATAAAAACATTGACATGCTGTTAGAGCGGTGGTACTTTTAGAATAGATTTAGCGCTAAACTTAAAGAGGGCTGTTTCTAAGTATCAGGCCTGAAAATTAAAAGATGAGGAGTGAAAAAGATGAAAAGAAGTTCATGGCATTGTTAATGGCATCGGCTATGGCGGTCGGTCTGCTTTCGGGATGCGGTGGCGGTTCATCGGAGGAGAAGGAACAGGTAGAAGTTCCTACAGAACCGTTTGGAGATACGATCAAGTATGATCCGGCAGCTGAGATCAATAATGGAGAAGATATTACGATTGAACTCTGGGAGTGGGGCAGCGACGATCTGTTCCAGGAGATCATCGATGGTTACACGGCAATGCATCCCAATGTAACTATCAAACTTGTAAATAACCCGTGGGAAGATTACTGGACGAAACTGCCGCTTGCGCTTGACGGAGAAGAGGGCCCGGCACTTTTCAATGTACATAACAGTTATCACGAGAACCTGATCAATTACATGGCTCCTCTTGAGATCCCGATCGAAGATCTTGAAGCGGATTTTACAGGCGTCAATGCTCATGTCATTGACGGAGAAGTATACTATATCGATTACGGAATGATGACCGGAGCAGTATACTACAACAAGGATATGTGGGAGGCGGCTGGTCTCACAGAAGAGGATATCCTGAAGACATGGGATGAGCTGATCGAAGTGGCTAAGAAGCTGACGATCAAAGACGGAGACACATTGATCCAGGCCGGATTAAACTTCAACGATGACTTCCATCAGAATTATCTTCTCGGCCTGAACTACCAGCTTGGCGAGAACCTGTTCCAGGATGATGGAAGAACGCCGAATGTTAATTCTGAGACAATGGTCCAGATCATGCAGATGCTTGTCGACATGTACAGAGTAGACGGTATCGGTTCTGAGAACTTCGGAGAGAAGGCGCCAGACAGTTTCGGACAGGGCCAGTCAGCTATGGTGGTCAGTGGGGGCATTACTATAACACGCTGAATACGACATGGAGCAATATTGATTTCGGTGTATTTGAGATCCCGACATTTGACGGAGAAGTTCCGTATGCATATAACCGCTATAATGGTGAGTCCACATTCGGCATCAATAAAATGCCCCGGCAGACCAGCAGGCGGTTGCACAGGATTTCGTCAAATACTTCCTGGCGAATGATGATGCGCAGATCGCATTTAATCTGGCTATGAGTACTTTCCCGGCGAAGAAATCGCTGGCCGACAGTGAAGAGGTTATGGCGAATCCGTCTCTGGCAATCCTGGCAGATCATATTGACCGTTATATCTGGCCGGGCCCGATGCCGGCTACCGTAGAAAATTCACTGAAAAAAGCCGGCCAGGATGTATTCTATAATGGCGTTGATATTCAGACTGCACTGGATGAAGCACAGGAGTCTATTATCAGAGATATGAGAAACAGCTCCTTTGAATCTGTAGAAAATCTCTATACTTATGCGTCAGAGAGAACCCAGTAAACAGAACGGCAGCAGATGATGCCGGATCAGCACCGGGTCAAAAGGCCCGGTGCTGATGATTATCAGAAAAGGATGGGGAGGAGGATTCTATGTTTAAAAAATCACATCCTCTGCAGAGCAAGAGCGAGATTATCCTTCGGAATATCGTTGTGGTGGCAATGGTCATTTTCTTTACGGTTTTTCTGATCGTGCCTATCGCTATTGCGTTTGCGGGAAGCTTCCATGACTGGAACCCACTGAGCGGAACTTACGATTTTCTCGGGGTTCAGAACTATATTGATGTATTTACAAGCGGACTGTTCTGGAATTCCATGCTGAACACGCTTATATTTTCTGTTGTTGTTATTATTTTCCGTGTGGGGCTGGGACTTGCCATTGCCTATGCGATCTACTCGACACTGGTGAAGCATAAAAGCTTTTCCGTGCCGTTTATTATATGCCGGTTGTCACACCGATGGTTGCGGTAGCTTTTGTGTGGAAATTTATGTATAATCCGCAGATCGGTACCATTAATCAGATATTCGGTCTGGATGTGAACTGGCTGATGAATCCGAAACCGCGCTGGCGGCGGTCATGATCATGACAATATGGAAAGATTTCGGATATGCGGTTGTTATGTATATGGCAGGTCTTTATTCACTTCCGGCGGATGCGCTTGAAGCGGCGAAAGTGGACGGGGCAAATGCATGGCAGACATTTAAATATATTACATTTCCGTTGTTAAAACCGATGACGATGTTTGTAACGATCACGTCGATCATTTCCTATATTCAGGCATATGTCCAGATCCTGATCATGACGGAAGGCGGTCCGGGAACAGCGACGTATCTGTCTTCCTATATCATTTATGACGAAGCGTTTGTAAAATATAATTTCGGATATGCTTCAGCTCTGTCATTTGTACTGTTTGTGATTACAGCGTTTTTCACATGGTTATCCTTCAGGGTATCCGGAAGCGAAAGTAGGAGGGAACGGCATGACAAGAAAAATAAGCAAAATCGCATTGAATTTAATCCTGCTGCTGCTTGGTGTCGTTACAGTTTATCCATTTGTCTGGATGCTTGCGTCTTCATTTAAAAAGAACAGTGAGATCATGGCACTGGAACAGCATCTTCTTCCGCAGATATTTACTGCAGAAAACTACATTAACATGAATGAACGCTTCAATTTTATGCGTTTTTTCGCGAACAGTTTATTTGTCACGATCGCGATTACGGTTATTGTGATCTATACGAGTACGATCTGCGGTTTTGTACTCAGCAAATATCGTTTTAAGGGCAGAAACCTTATATTCGGATTTGTGCTCTCTACGATGATGATCCCGTGGTGCGTTACGATCATTCCCAAATATTCCATGATCCAGGCGTTTGACTGGATGGACAGTTATAAAGCACTGATCATTCCGGCGATGTTCAGCGGTTTCGGAATCTTTATGATGAAGCAGCACATCGCTTCACTGCCGGATGAGATATTGAGGCGGCCAGAATAGACGGCGCCAATGAATTTTATATATTCCACAGGATTGTTTTCCCAATGTCAAAGAATGGTATTTCCAGTATTGCGATATTCCAGTTCCTCTGGGCTTGGGAAGATTACCTCTGGCCTTACCTGGTTATCAATACACAGGAAAAACAGCTTCTGTCTGTCGGACTGAAATGTTTAACGGACAGTATTCCACAGATTACGGTGCGCTGTTTGCGGCAACTGCCATTTCCATCATACCGGTACTTCTGATCTATCTGTTCTTCCAGAAACAGTTTATTGCAGGTATTGCGGCATCAGCCGTAAAGGATAATATAAGTTCAGGAACGCGGCTGCGCGTTCCTGAATTTGATATAGGAGGCAGACATGAACGAAGTATACAGAATAAAAACATCTCCGCTGGCACTTGAAGCAAATATGGTTACCGGAGAAAGTACAGGATCACAATGCTTACCGAAGCGCTTGTGCGTCTGGAGTACAGTGAGGACGGGGAGTTTGAAGACAGGGCGACTCAGATGGTGTTCTGCCGGGATTTCCCGAAGACAGAGTACCGCGTATTCATACGGATGGCGGAATAGAAATACATACGTCCCGCCTGCATCTTATTTATAATGAAGAAGATTTTACTCCCAATGGGTTGAGTATACAGGTAAAGGGCAACCTTACGGCATATCACAGTATCTGGCGGTTTGGAGATGAACCGACCGATCTTGGCGGAACGGCAAGGACGCTTGATGAAGCGGACGGTGCGATCCCGCTGACCACGGCGTTGTATCGATAAACGGATTTTCCGTACTGGATGACAGCCGTTCACAGGTGATCCTTGATAACGGGTGGGTTGCGCCCAGAAAACACGGGATCAAAGATATGTACTTCTGGGGATACGGACATGATTATAAACAGGCGATAGCGGACTTTCTCCGGCTGACCGGAGGAACCCCCATGCTGCCCAGATATGCGCTCGGCAACTGGTGGAGCCGGTTTTATAAATATACAGAGAAGAGCTATCTTGAGCTTATAATCGTTTCGCAGAAGAGGATATTCCGTTTACAGTGGCCGTAATCGATATGGACTGGCATGTTGTGGATGTTGATCCCAAATATGGGAGCGGATGGACGGGCTACACATGGAACCGGGAATTCTTTCCAGACCCGCCCCGCTTTCTCCGGAGTCTGCACGACCGTGGCATGAAAGTGACCTTGAACGTACATCCGGCCGACGGGCCCAGGCATGTGAAGAAATGTATGAAGAGATGGCCGAGGCTATGGGCGTGGATTATAAAAATGAAGATCCTGTTGTATGTGATCTTGCAGATCCGGAATTTATCGAAGCATATTTTAAATATCTTCATCATCCCAGAGAAGAGGAAGGCGTTGATTTCTGGTGGATTGACTGGCAGCAGGGCGGCGTGAGCAAGGTCGAGGGGCTGGATCCGCTCTGGATCCTGAATCATTACCATTTCCTTGATATCGGAAGCGAACGGGAAACGACCGATGACATTTTCGAGGTATGCAGGACCCGGCAGCCAGCGTTATCCGGTCGGGTTCTCGGGAGACACGCTGATAACATGGGAATCCTTTGATTTCCAACCGTATTTTACGGTTAATGCGACCAATATCGGATACGGCTGGTGGAGTCATGACATCGGCGGCCATATGATGGGGTACAGAGACAATGAACTTACGGCCCGCTGGGTACAGTTCGGTGTGTTTTCACCGATAATGAGACTGCATAGTTCCAGTGGTGAGTTCAATGGAAAAGAACCCTGGCGGTATAACAAAGAAACAGAACAGGTTATGGGTGATATGCTCCGTGAGCGCCACAGGATGACCCCGTATCTGTACACGATGAACCACAGGACTTATGCGTGCGGTCTCCCCCTCATGATCCCGATGTATTATGAATGGCCGGAAGAGAGAGAGGCTTATCAGGTTAAAAATCAGTATTATTTCGGTTCTTCGCTGATTGTTGCGCCTGTTACGACTCCAAGGATACATGCCTTAATGTAGCGAAAGTAAGGGCGTGGCTGCCGGAAGGCGTATGGTATGACATTTATACAGGGATGATGTATGATGGCAGCCGGATGATCGATCTGTATCGAGACCTTGAAAGCATTCCGTACTTGCGCGGCGGTGCGATCCTGCCGTTTACCGATGAAATCAGTCCGTTGCAGACCTGCGGCAATCCGGGATCTCTTCATATCAGTGTATATTCGGGCAGGAATGGAAGTTTCTGTCTGTATGAGGATGATAATGAGTCCTGTGGATATAAGGAAGGTATCTGCTGTACAACACAGATGGATTATGAAGAAAACAAAGAGACCGGGCGGGTTGTATTTACGATCGGTGCAGCACAGGCGAGGCTTCGCTGATACCTGAAGTGCGCAGTTATACGATTGAAATGACAGGGTTTGAACAGGGCCGGGCGGAAACCCGGTAATGGTAGGTCGGGGAAGATATGATCGGGGTATCCGTTTCTTATGACGGGCAGAAAAAAAGCCTGTATTATATCAGTACCGCCGGTACGTACATCAGAAGTGCTAGAAGTTACGATGGATGCGGCACTGCGTGCTGACAAGAACGATGTGCAGCGATGCTTTGAGTTCCTGGATCAGGCGGAAATCAGTTACATTGTAAAAAGAACAGCTGTATAAGGCGGTTCGAAAAGAAAAAGGCCGGTACATCTGATCCTGGCGGAGCTTGCCGCAATGGATCTTGAGCCACCTGTATGGGGGTATTGGCGGAAATACTGTCGGCGCGTTCATAATAATGAAGAGATACGGTTCGGAGCACTGTAGAAGCGGTCGGACCGTATTTTTTCTGATCATTATTGTGGCGGGGAATGCAGGGTGCACTTGACGGCGGCAGGCGGTGCTTGGTAAGATATGAATTACAGTTTGCATTTGTAGATAAATGACGCGGAGGGATGTAAATGCTGCTTACGATCGATGTGGGAAATACGAATATTACAATGGGCGTTTTCCGGGAAGAAATACTTCTGGGAATGTTCCGCATGACGACAAAGCGTCCGCGGACATCAGACGAATACGGGATGACGGTCTGCGGCATACTGGAGCACAGAGCCATCGATCCGAAGGAGATCCGGGACGTGATCATAGCGTCAGTGGTGCCGGATATCGCATTCTCTGATAAGCGGCATTATCAAATATCTTCATACGGAGCCTCTGATCGTTACGCCGGAATCAGACACCGGCATCCGGGTGGTTACGGATAATCCGTCGCGCACCGGCCCGGACCGGATCGTCAATGCGGTGGCGGGATATGAGATCGCAAATGGACCTGCGGTCGTCATTGACTTCGGCACGGCGACCACATATGACCTGATCGGTCCGGAGCGTACGCTGGAAGCCTGCATCATCGCGCCGGGCATTGAGACGGCGGGACGTTCCCTCTGGGGCGGCGCGGCCATGCTCCCGGCAATCCAGATCCGGAAGCCGGACTCCATTTTGGCCCATGATACGGTGACGGGCATGCAGGGCGGCCTGGTGTACGGGGCCGGTATAAGAATAAGAATACCAAGGCGCTGCTTGCGATCGATCCAAGAGAATACCCGGTATCACTTCAGCTTTTCGGGGAAGATCCGGACATCATTTCCGAGCAGGCAAAGCGGATCGAAGAACTTCCATTTCAGATCCTGGATATCAATATGGGCTGTCCGGTTCCAAAGGTCGTGCGCAATGGAGAAGGTTCGGCGTTGATGAAGGATCCGAAGCGAATCTATGATATTGTATATAAGACAGCAAGAGCGATCAAGAAACCGGTGACGATAAAGATCCGCAAAGGATTTGATGATACCTGTATCAATGCACCGGAGATTGCGAAGGTTGCAGAAGAAGCAGGTGCAGCGGCAATCGCAGTACATGGAAGGACCAGAGAACAGTATTACTCCGGAAATGCAGACTGGGAGATTATCCGTAAGGTGAAAGAAGCAGTGAAGATTCCTGTAATCGGAAATGGGGATGTGACAAGCGGACAGAAGGCACTGGATATGTTTGAGCAGACCGGCTGTGATGGTGTGATGATCGGAAGAGGCTGCCAGGGAAATCCATGGATCTTCAGGGAATTACTGGCATATGAAGAGACCGGATCCATTCCGGAAAGACCGGGCACAGACCAGATCCGGGAAACAATGCTGCGTCATGCAAGACTGCAGATCGAGTTCAAGGGAGATTATATCGGAATCCGTGAAATGCGCAAGCATGTGGCATGGTATACCAAGGGAATGCAGGGTTCTGCGAAGCTCAGAGA
>VOFE01001174.1_pt1 | contig 44001 bp, 63 predicted proteins | sample 5384071 | NCBI WGS metagenome assembly VOFE01 (sample SAMN12384724, study PRJNA508395) | human gut metagenome | isolation source: healthy gut D | host: Homo sapiens
CATTTGGCCAAAGACAAACTTTATCTTGATACGATACTTGTAAGGTGGACCCTAATGTGAAGCTGGATGAGGAACAGCGACGGGTCGTATTGTCCGATGAAGACTACACGTTGGTTGTGGCCGGGGCCGGAGCCGGGAAGACAACGACCATGGCTGCGAAGGTGAAATACCTTGTGGAAAAAAGAGGGGTGAAACCGGAACAGATATTGGTCATTTCATATACGAATAAGGCGGTCGGGGAGTTGCGCAGCAAAATCAATAAGGATCTGAAGATAGATTGTCCGGTGACGACTTTCCATAAGACGGCTATGCCATACTGCGAAAGCGAGACACCGAAAGGAAGACGGTCGTGGATGGTGGCTTTATGTGGCATGTGGTCAACAATTATTTAAAAGGGAATATATTGGAGTGTCCGGAACTGGTGGATAAGCTGATATTGTTCTTCGGAAGCTATTTCGACGCACCGTATGAGGGAGACAATCTCAATGATTTCTTCAACTACATATCCAAAGCCGACTTTTCCACTTTGCGTGGCAATATGGATGAGTATGCAGAAAGATTATAGACCAACGAACCGGCAAATGTGTCAGCATTGCCCACGAGACGTTAAGGTCGGTTCAGGAGGTCAGGATAGCGAATTTCCTGTTCATGAACGGCATCGACTATGTGTACGAGAAGATTTATCCTTATAATATGAGGTATACGTACAAACCCTATACTCCGGATTTTACGATTACCCAAGGAGACAAGACGGTGTATGTCGAACATTTCGGTATTACGGAAAATGGCTGGAACAGCAGATATACGGAAGAACAGTTGGCCCGGTATAAAAGGAAATAGATGATAAAATCCGTTTGCACCGCAGACACCATACGGATTTGGTTTATACTTATTCCGAATACAACGACGGGCGCGATTACCTTGACCATTTGCAGGAAATGCTCGTAGCCCAAGGGATTGAGTTCCGTCCGAGAACTTCACGGGAAGTTTTCGACAAGTTGGTCAGCACGGAAGAGAACAAATATATCATAAAGTTGGTCAAGCTGGTTTGCACGTTCTTGCATGGCTTTAAGACCAACGGTTTCACGATAGAGCATTTCCATCAGTTTCAAAGCAAGTCCTCCAATGAGAGAAACAAGTTGTTTCTATCCATCTGCGAGCGGTGTTACTTAGAATACCCAAGCGTCTGAAAGAAAAGCAAGCGGTAGATTTTGAAGACATGATAAACAGTTCGGCAAAAATGCTCCGCGAAAAGGAAATCCAGGGGGAGAGGTTGGGGTTCAAATATATCATAGTCGACGAGTATCAGGACATTTCCCGCCAGCGGTTTAATCTGACTTTGGAGCTGAGCAAACTCTGCGATGCAAAGATCGTGGCCGTGGGCGACGATTGGCAGTCCATTTATGCCTATGCAGGTTCGATATCACGTTGTTCACCCAATTCAAGGAACCTTTGGGTACGGGTTGGAACTGGGTATTACCAAAACTTACCGGAACGCCCAGGAAGTAATCGACATAGCCGGTGGTTTCATACAGAAGAACACGGCGCAGATACGCAAAAGCCTGGTTTCGCCCAAACATATAACACGTCCGGTCGTGGTCGAGACCTATACGGAGAACGTAGACCGGAGCAAATATGCCGGAAAGGGTGGGAAGTATTTCCTTGTGGGCGAAACGGTGGAGAGGATTGTCGGGCAGATATTGGAGGAGAATCCGGACGCGTCGATATTGTTGTTGGGGCGTTACGGGTTCGACGCCTTTAACCTTGCCGTTCGTCGGAGTTTACGTACGAGGAGAAGACGGGGAATGTGATTTCCAAGAAGTACCCGTTCGCGAAACTGGATTTTATGACTGTGCACCGCGCAAAAGGATTGGGATACGATCATGTCATCCTCATCAATGCCCGTAATGAGTTGTACGGTTTTCCGTCGCAAGTGCAGGACGACCCGGTATTGAAGTATGTCGTGAGGGACGACCATTCGATGGAATATGCGGAAGAGCGTCGGCTTTTCTATGTGGCCTTGACACGGACCAAAAAATCGTGTGTACATCGTTGTGCCGCAACAGCATCCGTCCGATTTCGTGCGGGAACTCGTGAAAGACTATCCCGGCGTGACGGTAAATGGAGAATTGACGATTGCCGGGAGACGCGCACTGAAATGAAACGGTGTCCCGTCTGCGGTTATCCCATGCAGTTGAGGTACAAGAAGGCATACGGGTTGAAGTTGTGGGATTTGTTCCAATGAACCGGAGATTTGCGATTTCATGACCAACAACCTGAAGGGCGGTGATTTGCCTATCCTGAAATGCGACTGTTGCAAGGACGGTTATTTGATAGTGAAAGAAGGATGGGGAGAACCGTTTTTGGGATGTACGAATTACAGGGCCGACCGGAGCGGATGCAACCGTGCGATTTCACGGGACAAGTATTTGAGGTCTGTAAAGCCGTTTTTTGATGAATGAGATACTTTTTTTACCCGGTTTTTGAAAAAACACGATTTTCTTGTCACAAAATTCCGAATCTTGCGTATTTATGTATGAAGGACTATTAAAAAGTGAGATACCATGGAACGGAAAGAAAACTGTAGCAGTGAGAATGCTTTGTATTATGCCCGGATATTGTTCGTGTGGTTTTGTCTTTTTGGGACAAGTGGGCCATGTCGTGGCAAAACGTTTGAAAGTGGAAGTGGAAACGCCCGGGACGTTACCGGAACTGGTGGGGGAAGAAAGCCAAATACAAGGTGACGGACCTGACGCTGAAAGGAACATTGAACGGGAGGGATTTGTGCTTCCTGCGCGAAATGGCCGGGAGGGACAAAGAGCGGCAATCCACACCGGGACGTTTGCGCGTGTTGGACATGCGGTACGTTTCTTTGCCCGTGGCGGAGGAGGGTACGTAAGACACGGGGAATGGAGAGAGGTGCAGGGAGAGCATACGCTTCCGCCTTATTTGTTCAGCGAATGTGGATTGACGCATATCGATTTGCCCGAACGGTTGGACACCATCGCGGAAGGGGCTTTGGGAGCCACGGATCAGTAGGATCGTATTGCCGGAAAAAATGTGTTTGTGGGTGCTTCTGCCTTTTATGGGAGCAACGAATTGGCGGAAGTGGTTTTCCCCGGCAGGCGAGGGGCGTCTGGAAGGGTGCTTTCGAAGGATGTGCCAATTTGAAAACCTTGTCGTTGAATCATGTGGACTTTATCAGTGGAGGTGCTTTCCAGAAGATGCCGGCCGTGGAGCGGATTGAGGTGAACGGAGACGTGGGACAACTCGACGGTGGCGCACTTTTGCCGAATGCCCGCAGTTGAAGTGTGGATTTCCGTGGCGTTGTCTTGGGAACGGGAGGCCCCACGTTGCTGGCGGACTGTCCCCGGTTGGAACAGGTGGTGTTTCATGGCGATATATTGAGTACGGGCCTCGGTGCGGCAGAGCATTGCCCTTTGTTTGAAGGATATACCGTGAAAGGAAAAGGTTCTGCGCAGCCAGCATAAAGACTTCGTTCCGCAAGTATCGGATGAAGAATGTCTGAGGGACGCGGTTTGGCCGACTTCATGAGCCGGTTCGCGCCGGTTGTACGCCGGATTTGGGCACACGGCGGAGAGGTGATGGGCTACATGAAGAAGACCTCAGCCCCTTGGTTTTATCATTCGGCCTGCGCTTGGGCATCTGAGGGGGAGAGACGAGGAGGCTTTGGCGCATTTGGACATCGCAATAAAGTTGGGATTTGCAAGTATGACCTGATAAAGGGCGGCAAGGAGTGGGATGCCCTGCGCGGAAATCCGGAGTTTCAAGCCCTTGTGGAAAAGGTGCGTGAAGTGGGGGACTACCTTTATGTGTTGAAGAAGTCCCCGGCCTATCGGGAAGATGCCCGTCCGATGCCTGCATTTACGTACCAATCGGCCACGGACAGTAATTTGGTACGTGTGCGTCGCTATTTCAATTTGGACAGCATAGCCGGCGACGGCGACGAAATCAGCCAAATCAAGAATCTGATGTATTGGTTGCATGATGCCATCCGTCACGACGGAGGTTCGATGTGGCCGGACTGTGCACGGAACTCGATAGCCATGTATGAATTGTGCAAGCGGGAAGGGCGCGGGCTGAATTGCCGCTTTCTGGCACAGGTGCTCAGTGAGATGTATCTGGCCATGGGATTCCCGTCACGCTTCGTGACGTGCCAGTCGAAAGCGTATGACACCGATACCGATTGCCATGTCATCAATATGGTGTGGAGCCGCCAGTTGGGGAAATGGATATGGATGGACGCGTCTTTTGCAGCTTACGTCACTGACGAAAACGGTCTGTTGTTGCATCCGGGCGAGGTGCGTGAGCGGCTGATCAAGGGACTCCCTTTGGTATTGAACGAGGATGCGAACTGGAACCATAAGACCAAGCAGACCAAAGAAGGATATTTGGAGAATTACATGGCCAAGAACCTTTATATGCTCGATGCCCACCATGAAAGCCGGTTTGAGACGGAGCCTGCTGACGGGTCGGGAAGTCCTCGAATGTATTTGGTGCCGGAGGGATTCTGGCCGTTATCCGGACATACTACCTATGACGACCGTTATTTCTGGCAAGCTCCTTAGTTCGGTGCAAGGCCGGGATGAAGGACGTGTATATGGATCAAGGGGCTGTTTTTTCCACGGGAAAAAGCGGCCCGATTTTTCTGCGCCAAACGAAAAATCAATCTCAGGCGAACGATTTTCGTTCGCCTAAGATTGATTTTCCGATGTCAGCCGGTGATTTTCGGGGGAGCTCCACAGCCCGAAACCGTTTCTATCGTATTGTAGGAGGATGGGCGTGGCATGCCTTGTTTTTTCTTTTTGAACGAAATGCCTTGTGGCGTGTATATCCTTATGACACGTGTTGCAAGTACAAACATTATTCATGGTAGAAACAGAAAGAATATGAGAAGGACGTTGATTGTTTCGTGGGCGGTGGCCGTGGCGCTTTGCGCGTCGGCACAGAAACCGCAGGAGATAAAGGAATCGTGGAAGAGGCGCACGACTCGCTCTGGTATGCAGGCCAGGTTGAGGCTTGGCAAAGAGAGGTGGACGCAGACGGGCAGGATGAAAAAGGCATGGCGCAACCTGTTTGAGGCTGCCTGGGGCTGAAATCTTGTTCCCGTGGAAAGAACGATGGAGGAATGCCCCGTATCCTGGAGCGTAGAACGGGCTATTCCGGAGACTTATACCTATAATATATGTGCTTACCGCGCCTCCCAGGGGCCTGACAACAAGTTTGCGGAAAAGGCGATGACCCTGTTGCCGGACGATATTTCAGACCGTGGATACGATGCCGTGCTGGGATACCTTTGGATGATGGGGAAACGGACGGGACAGGATGGAAAGCCGGGCTTTTCAATGACATCCTGCGTCGCCAGTATGAGCATGGCAAATATCCTTCGTTTATCCTTCGTTTCGGTTACAACCAGTTGCAAGGGATGGCCGAAGGCGGGCTTTTCTTCGGCAACGGCGACGCGGAGCTTTTCGACAAGCTCATGTTGCAGCGTGCGATGCGTGTGCATACGGACAAGGTGGTGGTCGTGATTCCCTTTTCTGTCCATACGGTCCTATCGCGACGCTTTGTGCCGGCAGTTGGGGATTCCTCCCTTTCCCGGGCGCGAGGTCAGAACGGAAGAAGAGTTCAAGGCGGCTGTGCAAGAGATGGTGGAATACGTCATCCGCGAATCCGGTCGTCCGGCTTACTTTTCGCCCGGTTCGCAGTGGGCCGTGCAGGGCATAGCCCGCAAGCTTTATAATGAGGGATTGGTGTATCGGTACAGTGAGGAGCCTTATGACAATGTTTCGGCAGCCCAACGTCATGTAGAGCGGGATTATCATTTCGATTACCTGACCGAGCCTGCTTTCCGTTTGGAGTCATGGTGGTCGGGGAGCGAAATGTTGCTGCTGAACTACACGGTCATGTTGGGCCCGTTGGTGCAGTCGTATAGAGAATCGGGTAATCAGGAGCGTGCCGACTGGCTTTACCGGATATTGAAAGCTTCGGTGGAGAACGGCGGGTTTTCAGCCGCGAAAAAAGAGTATTTGGACTATTTGGAGAAATGGCGGTAAAAATAAACTTCAGGCCGTCGTTGCGGAAACTATCGGACGAGGAATTGATGGGACGTGTGCGGCGAACGGGTGACGAAAAGGCTTTCGATGAACTTTACCGTCGTTATGCCCGACGCCTGCACGGCTTTTTCTTCCGTATGCTGGGACGGGAAGAGCAGTTGGCAGCGGACTTCACGCAGGAGCTGTTCTTGCGCGTATGGGCGGCAAGGGGCGGTATGAATGCGGACGGGAGTTATGTCCTTGGTTTTTCACGATGGCCTATAATCTGTGCCGGAATGAGTACCGTTTCCGGAATATTGCGGTCGGTTTTGCGGAAGAGGTGCGTGGCGGGCCGGAGACGTGAGGAACAGCCGGAACTTCGGATGGATGTCCGGATGTTCGACCGCGAACTTTCCGCATTGTTGGACAAGCTGCCTCCGGAACAACGTGTGTTGTTTGCTTTGCGTTATGAAGAGGAACTTACTGTGCCGCAACTGGCCGAGGTGATGGGTATTCCGGAGGGTACGGTGAAATCGCGTCTTCATTATTTATTGCAATACTTAAGAAAGAAATTGAAGGTTTATGAAACACTTTGAGGAACAAGTCTCACAGGCAGCCCACGGCTGCGGAATGAAGAAAACAGCCGTTTGCGTGTACCGGGGAATCCACGTCGGTCCGGCGGCGTTTCCTGGGGATGGGTGGCTACGCCGGTGGCCGCCGTGGCCGGTCTGTTGTGGGGAGTGGAGTTGGGACGGATGTCCGGTGAATCTTCGTTGCAGCAGGTGTCGCAGGTGATAGATACGGTGATACGCCGCGAGGTCGTGCGTGACACGGTTTATTCCGTTCGTCCCGAAAGCAAAGTCGCATCATGGCAGGTCGGGGAGAAAGGCAAACGGAGCCGAAGAAACTGCACCCGTTCGCCGGATACAGGTGGAAAGCCGGAAACAGGGACAGGGGACGAGACTTTACAGGCGCGGACGGGGAAATGTGTTTTGAAGACGGCATCGACTATTCCATGCTCTGGGGAAGCTGTGAAAGCAGGTAAGTGACATCTTAAAGTGGATTTTTCGGTATATATTTCGGTAAAAAGTCCTCTTTTTACCGTATTTTCTTTGGTTTTCATACGGACTATGGTAACTTTGTTCTTCACTAATTGCCAAGTGTATTAATAGTATTTATAATTCCAAAAAAAGAAAGAGAATAATAATGAAGAGAAATCTACTTTTTATCCACTTTGTTGCTGGCTTCGGCTTCGATGGCAGCGCAGGGTTTTGACGGTTCGTTCGACGAGCCTTGGGAAACCTGCTATCCCGATGGAAAGACGGCAGTAGGTACGCAGCCGAAGGGTTGGATGGCATCCAGCGTGTGCAAAAACTTTATTATCACGATTACAGAAGAACTTGTGGCTCCGGATACCGACCGTATGGAGGAAGTCAACGGCCATTCCGTTAAGATGTGGAACAACTATGTAGGAATGTTTGGTATTGAGCAACGGCGCCGGGATATATAACATTAGGAACATCTTGGGCGTATGGTGATGTGACGAATGTGGGCAAACCGGAAGATACCAGTGATGGAGGCTCGTATGGGGGGATTGAATTCACTTCCCGTCCCGATTCATTGGTGTTCTATGCAAAGCGTACGCATGCGCAGGAAGCACCTGCAAACGGTTCCTTTAACTCGAAAGAGAAAGCCATGGCCATCTTTTATTCTTGGACTGGAACTACTTCTTCCAAAGTTATAACCGGAATGAGCAATGCACCGGTGGAGATAGATATGATAGACCGGGAGAAAGATATTTTAGGTATGCCTACGGGTAGTGAAGTGACAGGGGATGCTAAATTGGTGGCTTTGTAGAATATCCCATCGAGGGTGACATTGAAAATTGGACGCGTCAGTCTGTGGCTATTGATTATAAGTCGGATGGGAATCCGGAAAAGATGAACATCATATTCTCGGCTTCCGATTATTTCAATCGTTCGGAATTGGGTACGGGTAATGCCCTTTATGTAGATGATGTGCAGTTGGTGTACAATTCACGTCTGAAATCTCTCGTAGTAGACGGCAAGGAAGTGAACGGATTCTCCGACGGTGTTCGATTACCAACTGCCTGCCGACTTGCAGGGTAGGGACATCGTGGCTACGGCTTTCGGTAAGGACGCGACAGTGGAAACCGTTACGGAAGGCAATGTGACGACCATTACGGTGAAGGATGAAACGGCTATGGGTGAGAAGGTAAACACTTACACTTTGACGTTTAAGGAGTGAGTGCCGAAATCCAGTTGCCAGTCGAGATTCCGGCATTGACTTATGGCGACGAGGTGGATGGCTTGGGCTTTATTTCCAATAATACTAAAGGACGCTTTGGCATACAGCTTCTCCAAGGAAGGCGTGCTCGAAGTGGGCGAAGACGGAAAGGTTCGTGCCGTCGGTGCGGGCGAGGTCGTAGTGACCGCCAGCCAACCGGGCAGCGATGATTTCACTCCGGCTGAATCCGAACCCATGACATTGACCGTGGCGAAAGCACCGCTCAACGTGTCATTGGCCGATGATGCTTGGACATGGCGCGGTATAGCTGTGTCTACGTCTAACATGGACAAGGGGAAATGCCATTATACTTTCGTTTATGACGGGTGGAAATGGAATGATGCAGAAAAAGACGCTTCTGAGGTTTTTGTCCAAGTTGCCCACGGTATCGGCATCTGCACCGAAAGATGCGGAAGCTGTAGGTAGCGAACGTGCGGCTAAGTTGAGTGGAGGTGCGGCAGAGAACTACGATTTGAAATTTGCCGAAGATGCGAAATTCAAGGTGGTAAAGAATAAGGTAGGCGTGTATGTCAAATACGGTAGCAACACTTTATCTACGGCTTACGATGACGAAAAATATCGTACGGTAAACGCTGCTGTGGGACAAGAAGAATATATCTTCACGACCGGCTATTCTGATGCGGTGTATGATGATGAGGACGTTTGGCGGCTTTGGCCACCCAGCCCGAAGTGGTATGCAGCGTGAACAAGGATGCCGTTGTGGGCGACGAGTTCCCGGTATCAGTCCAGTTGCCCGAAAAAGTTTTTCTTTCGACAATTTTGAACTTGTCAGCATTGTGCCCGATGTGGCCAAGCTTGTTATGGCTGAGAGCCCGGGCATTACGGTAACAGTGCCTGAGACGGTGACTTACGGCGATGAATTCACGTTGGTGACCAACGAACACGGATTACTTACAATAGCACTGTCTTGACTTCCGGGGTGGTAAGCATGACCTACAAAGGCGTGGTTACGGCTAAGAAAGCCGGAAAGGCGGAACTGGTCGTGACTACGGCACCTAAGACGGTAGACGGTGTGGATTATGGTGCCACTACTACAAAGGTTGCTTTCGACATCCAGAAGGCTGCCCTCACTATCAAGGCCAACGATGTGGAGGTCAATCTTGACGGTGACCTGCCTGCGAGACGTATGAACTCGTGTATGAAGGGTTCGTGAACAAAGACAAGGCTGAGACGGTATTTACCGACATGCCCGTGGCTACGGTGAATTTGCCCGAACCGTTGACGGCCGGCACTTACCCCATCAAGGTGTCCGTGAGCGAAGAACCGGAGAATTATGTGGTGACTACGGTAGACGGTACATTGACTGTCAAGGACGGTTCTTCCGTTGCGGGTGTGAGCAGTAAGAATGACAAAGTGGCTTATGCCAATGGCAACCTTTTTACGTTCCTTGCGGCGGACGCGTGGAAATATACGCCCTGACAGGAGCTTTGGTCGGTCGGTATGAAGGCGCTGTTATTCCGGTAGCTTTGCGTACCAATACATTATACATCGTGAAGACCCAAAGGGTGCTTTCCGTTTGTGGGTGAAATAAGTTAAGACGTGTCGGCTTTAGATGCCGTACACGTATAATAATCCCCTTATTCTTTCTCTTTCCGGATTGGAGGATGGAATAAGGGATCTTTAGTCGCGGCGTTCGTTATACACGCCTATTTCATTCAGGTACATGCGTTCGTTTTCGTTCTTCTTGGTGAAAGTGACTTTGACTTTGTTTCCCCAGACTTCATCGAAGCGGTGCACTTTTACTTTTCCGTCTTTCGGAGTCACGGGAATCTTATGCCAAACTCCGTCTTTGAGGTAGTGTACGCGATAGCTGCTGAAACTCTGGTTGTCATCCACCAATGAAATCATGTTGAACGGGCGCGTGCGTTCAAATTCCACTTCGTACCATGGTTCTTTGATTCTCGGATTGGAATGCCAGGCCGATCCGAAGTTGTCGTCGTTTCCGAAATCCATAATGAAAGAATCGTAACTCCAACTGGAATTGGCCGGACGGTGTTTAGCGATGTTTTCTGCCGTAATCGGACGTTCGTATTCGCCCAACGTCATTTCGCCACCTTCTTTTCCTTTCCAAAGGCGGCCGATTTCTTTCAACGCCTCCAAGGCATTGTCGTCAATCAGTCCGTCCCGGTTGGGTGACACGTTGAGGATGAAGGTGCAGTATGCTTTGTTGAAAGGTATCAGGTTCTCGTTAACGATCCATTCGGGCGATTTCACGTCCGTTGTGGGGAAGTCGCTTTTCCAGAACCACGACGAGTTCAGCGGCAGGCACGACAGGGCCGGCATCCGGTTGGTGTCTTTGGAGATGTGTTGTCCGGCATTCTGTTCGAAGGACTTGATGTCGGTGTAGAACAATGCGTCCTGTGGGTATTTGGCAGAGTTCAAGTCCATGACGAGGCAGTTCGGCTGGAGCTGTTTGATGAAGTGATAGATGTCGTCGAACGGAACTTCTTCGTATGAAATGCGCGACCAAGGAGCGTCCCAACCATCGATGATGAGGGCGGAAATGGGGCCGTAGTTAGTCAGCAGCTCCTTCAACTGGTTTTTAATCAAATCTATATGATTGCGGTTGATAAATCCCGGACGTAGACGATGGTGCGTGTCGAGGATGGAATAATATAACATCACGTCCAACCCTTTTTTACGGAAAGCGTCTACGTATTCCTGTACCACGTCACGTTTCAGGGGGCTGTTCATGACATTGTATTCCGTAGTCTTCGTGTCCCAGATGCAATAACCACTGTGGTGCTTTGTGGTCAGGCATCCGAATTTCATTCCTGCACTAAGGGCTGCTTCGGCCCATTGGTTACAGTCCAGTTTCTTCGGGTAGAAGGTTTCGGCCGGCATGTCGGGGGCGGGCCAGTCTTCGTCCACGAATGAGGGCATGTTGAAATGGATGAACATACCGAACTTCTCGTTGACGAATTTCTGTTGCATGGCTTTCAGGTTGTCTTGGGCGAGGACCGAGCCACACACCGTACAGGCCAACATGAGCAGCATGCTTCTTAAACTTTTTGTACATAAATGATGAATGTTTTTTAATGGTTATAAAAAATAGTTTCTTTCTCAAGCAAAGGTATGTATTCCGCAGCTTTTCCAAAAAGTTGATGGATGCTTCAAATAATGTAATAGCTGCACCAAAACGGGGAAGAGAAAAAAACGTACACTTCCGCCCATTGGATAATATGGTTTTATCTGCGGAAGTGTACGTGAATCTGTTTGTGAAAGCGGTTATAAGATTACTTTGAAAGTTTGTGTTTTATGTCCAATGTCGGCTTTTATGAGATAGACCCCGCATCGGGGGATATCGATTGTTCCGCTGTCGTCGACTGTCATGTGGGAGATGGTGGTGCCGGTTTCGTCCATGACGGTCAGGGGTTGTGCTTTCGTTCACGTGGTAATGCAGTTTGCCGTTTGCACCATATATCCGGACGCCGGGGAGCATATATTCCTCTACGGAGCTGACGGACGGGTCGAAACGGGACAGTGTGAACGCTCCGCCCCTCTTGCCGTTGTCGATGGCCTGTACGCCCCATTCATACGTGGCTTCCTCGTCGTCTATGTACATGGAGTAGACGGTCGTCGAGATTTGTCCCGAGATTTCCCCAGTTTTGATGAAACCGGTCTGCACGTCTGCCGGCACGGTCATGAAGAATTTGTCTGAACCCGACTTTTTCAAATACAGGTTGTACTGCAAGGCTTCTTGGGGAGTGACGTCGTCCGAAGCTGCGTCCCAACTGAAAGTGACCATCTTTGTGGCTTGGTCGTAGACGGCTTTCAGGTTTTGGGGAGCGGTGGGGGCTTCGTTGGGGACGGCTCCCTCGTCGGACGACGTGTTCCGGTAAAGTTCGGTGGCGCATTCGCGTGAACATACGTCGCTATGCGCCCATCCCATGTTCCAGGCATCCAGATAACCGTCGTTGTCGAAATCTATCAAGTGGTTATTACCATGGGTTACACGATCGAATGTCCAAGGAGATGCCGTATCATACCATCCGCCGCAAGGCTTGAAGCAGAAATCTCCCCGGTTCAGATAAAGCCAAGTCGTGATTTCATGGCTTTCGCCGTGTCCGCCTGTTAAGATGTCCGGCAGTCCGTCATGGTTCACGTCGCCGAACGAGGGGTAGCTCCGTCCACTCCTTCAAATCCGCAGAACAAATCGTCCAACATTTCAAATGTCCGTCCGCCTTTATTGCGGTACACATAGAATGATTTGGCATTTTGCCCTTTCGTGGCAGAGTACCCGGTGACGACGATGTCCGTCCACCCGTCGGCGTTCAGGTCGCAGGGGAAACAAGACGAATCGTATGATCCGTACAGGTATTGCCCGTTTTCAGAGAAAGTACCGTCGCCATTGTTCCAGTAGATGCGGAGATTACCTTCGCCCGGGCCGTAACCGGATGAAATGATATCCAGCCAACCGTCGTTGTCCATATCGGCAAAATGTACCGAACCTCTTGATAGCCCCGTGAAGGGTTTGTCGCCGTCCAAAGGGGTTTCTTGTCGGATGAACCTTTCCCTTTATTGTTTTTATAGAGGTAAAGCACGCGCCGGTCGTGGTGTACGACGGGCTTACCGTTTTCATCCGTGATACCGTCTGTGTCTTCGTAGTCGTCCAGTCCGGCGATGACGAGGTCAAGATAACCGTCTTTGTCATAATCGCCCACGGAGACGTAGTGGCGCGACCGTCTGCCGTCCAGCGAGCCGTAGATAGGAGAGATTCCCATGAGATTGCTTTCCGGTGTGGCTTTGATTTACTTCTTCAAAGACATATTTTCCGTCCGGTCCGATTCCTTTGTTCTCGTACAGGTAGGCGACCACATCGTCGAGGTCGTTTTCATAGTCCATGGATTTTACTCCGGGTACGAACAAGTCCATTAAGCCGTCGTTGTTGTAGTCGAACCATGTGGGGCAAGCATAATATACCACATCGAAGGGACTGTCCAGCTTCTTGAATGTTCCGTCTTCTTGATAGTCATACAGGGCGGAGAACTTTTTCCGCGAGGTTATCCGTTGGTGTTCGTTGTTGCCGGAATAAGTGACTTCCAGGAATCCGTCGTTGTCATAGTCGCCCCAAGCCGCGTCAGAGCGGTCGGTAGAGTGGAGGAACTGTCCGAGGACGATGGCCGTGGCCGCTTGTTCGGCTGGCACGGGGTATTTCACTTTTTCAAATACCGGTTCTGTTGGATTACCCGGTTTCGGAAACTCGGTAAAGTCTTTGTTCGTGAATTCGTCATACACCTCTTTATAATGGAAATCTGTGGCTGAAAACGCCGAGATGCCCACGTCTACGATTTGGTCGTAACCGGTTTGAATACATTTCACGGCTATCAGGTTCCAACTGTTCGGTTTGAGGGTCTGGCGTGCTTCGTCGGAAATGTCGTAAGGAAATGTAATTGGAAACAGAACCTTTTTCGTGGCAGCCCAAACTCCGTTGATATAGATGAAGATGTCGTCGTCATGATAAATCATGAAGCGCATGCAGTCGATCATTTCTTGGGTGACATCGCCCAAGTAGAACCAACGGCGCATGTAAATTTGCGGTGTGGTCCAAGGTATGGAGATAAGTCCTTGCGTATTCCATAATGAACTCTTTCCGAATGCGGCAGTCCCTTTGGGCCATAGGCTGTCGTCGAACCCTTTGGCAAACCAGTGGCGAGGTGCATTGTCTTCGGTGATGAACTTCCATTTGTATTTATGTTCCTTGGCAGTCGATACGACGGGTTGTATCTTTACGTCGCTTTGCGGCATATTGATGCATTCCAAGATTTTATCTTTCAATTCTCCTGTGGGTGAATATGGTTTCAATATGCGCCGGTCATAGGTGTAGATGCCGTTTTTTCAATTTCCACGTCCGACAACTGTGTGTAAACGGCCGCATTAAGCCCATAATAATAATGGTCCTTGATTTTGTCTGCCAAGTCGTTGAACATGACAGTAAAGTCTTCCGGTGTTTCCACTGTCGTGTAGCCGAAGTCACCGCCTGGCCAGATATGTCCGGGTACTTTTAGTGTGATGCCCCCGTATTCGCCGTTGACGCAAGCACGTTTTTGGTCGATCGGACAAGATGGATAAGGATAGCTGTGAGAGTCCTTTATGTCACCGATTTCGGCATCGTTCCATCCGCTGGCACAGCAGACAAGACTTTGCGGACTGACTTTGTCGATGACTACTTGTGTCATCCATTCGGTGTCGAACTGTCCCCACCCCTCATTGAATACGACCCATTGCACGATGCTCGGATGGTTTTCGAAAGCATCTATGATGCGGACGGCTTCCTCTTCGAAGTTTTGCCTTGCGAAGGCTTCGTGTCCTTCTGGAAGGTTCGGACTGGGCAGGTCTTGCCATACCAGAATTCCTTCACGGTCGCAATGCATGTACCAGCGTGACGGCTCCACTTTGATGTGTTTGCGTATCATGTTGAAGCCAAGTTCTTTCATCGCTTTGATGTCGAACAGGAGGGCTTCGTCGCTGGGTGCCGTGTACAGTCCGTCGGGCCACCAACCTTGATCCAACGGTCCCATTTGGAAGATTTGTGTACCGTTCAGGAAGATACGCGGTGTGCCGTCTACGTTTTTCACTTCAATTTTGCGCATGCCGCAATAGCTTTTTACGGCATCGGTTTGTTGCCCTCCCGAGGATAGTGTGATGTTGAGGTCGTAAAGGTAGGGATGTTCCGGCGACCACAGTTCCGGAGCGTTTACAGGCAAGGTGCATGGGGTGCCTGTGGCTACGCCTTGCAATGAAGCCACAGTGTTACCGTCTGGGTCTGACAACCGGATGTCGGCAGTGGCTTCGCTGTCTCCGGTGGCGTTCACTTGCAGTTTGAAGCAGGAATTGTCCACGTCCGGTTCGATAGACAGTCGGGTGATGTGTACCGGATTCACTGGTTCGAGCCAAACCGTCTGCCAGATGCCGCTGACCGGGTGTACCAGCATCCCCACTTGTTCAAGGCTTGTTTGCCTTTAGGTTGGCCTTCTGCTCCCGTATTGTCATGGATATAAACGGCTATTTCCTGTTCGCCTCCGTCCGTTAAAGCAGAGGTGATGTCGAAATAGAACGGGTCGTAGCCTCCGGTGTGACTGCCCACTTTCTTACCGTTCATAGACCGTGGCTTCCCAATCCACGGCATCGAAATGCAATAGGATGTTTTTCCCTTTCATGCTTTCCGGTATGGTCAGGGTTCGCCGGTACCAATAACATTGGTTGTCGCTTTCTTCCATGATGCCGGAGAGGGGCGGATTCGATCGGGAAAGGCACCAGAATCTTCTTGTCGTACGTAAAGTCTGCTTGGTATGCTTCTCCCTCTACGGCCTTTCTCAAGTCCCAGACTCCGTTTAGGTTGAGCCATTCTTCCCGTTCCATTTGCGGACGGGGATATTCCCGAGTATGTTGTTGACGTCTATGGTTTCGCTCCACGGGGTAATCATCGGCCCCTGTTTCATCTGCCATTCTACGGCATTTGCCGTCTGTATGCCTGTGAGCAATAGCAGGCTTGCGGCAATCATGTGTTTTATTTTCATAAAGGTTATTTTGAGAATGGATGCGAGGTCATGTTCGCCTCGCATCCAAAGGTTAGGTGTTTTTTATTGCACGATAAACTTTTGGTGGTTGTCTTACCGTTCTTGTCAGTAGCTTTCAGGATATAGATACCCGAATTAAGGTTGTCGATGAGTGTGACACCGCCTTTTACGTTCATGTTTGTTATGGTCGTTCCGTTTACGCTGTAGACAGTGACATGCGTATCCGTGTCGGTATAAATGGTGGCACGGTTGCCATGGCCTCGTACTTCTATTCCATTTCCTTGGAGTATGTTTTCTTTGATACTTTGGGGATTCTCTCCGGGTCGAGGTACAAGCCATAGATGTTGGCACCGATATTGTCCCTGTCGGGCAGGTTATAGACTACGTATAAGTCGTGTATTCCGCTTAAGTCATCCAAATCACCGGCTGTTGTCAGCTTGTTGCTCCAATTTCCGGTACCTTGTGCCCTGACAACGGCCACGGGTTCGCGTCCTTCGAGTGCGGCATTCAATTCTTCCAGGTTGGTGACGTTCCCCCAGTCAATGTCGTTCAAGTCTGTGTAAAGCGTAAAGTTGGCATCTTCTATGGTACTGCCAATGTATGACGGTTCACAGGATGCGTTGATGAAAACCTTTTTATAGTAATTGTCCTTGAAGTCGATGCCTTTGTAAGCTACGACTACGCCGGCTTTGGTGTAACCTATGTTGCTTCCTTCGCATCGTGCATCCCCACTGATAGGCTTGATGACTTCCCATTGTATGCCTTGGTTGATGTCTGTTCCCTCTGTGGCACCGTTTTCTCGGTTGTGGTGAACATAACAGCATTTTCAGAAGGTTGTACGTCCTCATATACCACTCCGCAATCCGGATTTTCAAACCAGACGGAATCCTTGACCAATTCGATTTTCTGCAGGTTCGTGGCATCTCCCACTTTATATACAGATAGTGGCTACCCGTCACCTCTTTCAACGTAGTGGCTACCGGCGTAAAGCTGTTCCATTCCTGTATATTGATGCCTGTCCATGTTCTGGCCACCATGTTTTCCGGTTTTACTTCGTCGATATAGAACTCCATGTATTCCGTGTATCTTTCACCGTCGTGACCGATATAGGCCACCAGTTGTTGGAATTCTCCGTTGCCGAAGTCTATTTCTTCATTGGATTTGACGATGAATCCGTCGTTTGTACTTCCCCAGCATCCCGTTTCTTCGTTGTATTTTGCATCCTTGTAGGGATCTTCTTCCGGATTTTCAGGAACTTCTACCGCCCTCACGAGAGCAGAACCGTCGATAACAGTGGTCAGTTCTTCGTATCCTTCCATTTCGCTGGGCCATGGTTGTAAACCTTCCTCTTCTTCTGGTATAGCTTCTTCGTAGAATTTTACGGAACGCAAGTTTCCATTTCCGACACGGAAAGTCAGCCATACTTTCTGTTTACCGGTAGGACGTGCAAAACCGTCTTCCTCTTTCATGTTTTCGGCAAACATATCGAACTGGTGATAACCGAAAGTTCTTTCCACCCTGATTTCATTGAACGGGACGGCTTCTTCCGGAGTCGCGCCGGCGCTGAGTACGACGTATTTGGCTTCACCATACGTACCCCAACCGTTGGCAAACTCCACACCGGTAGCCTGATAGGCGTTTCCGTCTGTTCGAAATCCACCTCTCCCAATCCGATGACGGTGTTTTCGCTAGTGTTACCTATGTTTCCGTATCCCACGTCAAAAAGACGCGTCTGTCACCAATTCGATGTTTTCCGCATTGCTCTTCATGAGCGGGATAAACAAGTCGCCGGTAGCAGGTTGAGGCTCTTCCGGGTTCTGTCCCGGATCCAAATACAATCCGTAGATGTTGGTACCGATATTGTCCCTGTCGGGCAAATTATAGACCACATATAAATTATGTATGCCTTCCACATGGCTTAACGGGGGCTGTAGTGGTGAGTTTGTTACTCCACGCGCCGGTACCTTGTGCCCTGACTACAGCCACCGGCTCACGGCCTTCGAGCGCGCCATGCAGCTCGTCTAAGTTAGTCACGGTGGCCCAGTCGATGTCGTCCAAGTCTACATATAAAGAGTAATTAGCCTCTTCTGTGGTGCTGCCGATATAGGTCTTGTCGCAAGAAGCATTGATGAACACGTCCTTATAATAACCGTTCTTGAAGTCTATGTCTTGGTACATTACCACCACGCCGGCTTTTGTATAACCGATGTTGCCGCCCTCGCATTTGGCATCCCCGCTGATGGGTTGGATTATTTTCCAGGCAGTTTCGCCTTGGGACACGTCTCCGCCTTCCGTAGCTCCGGATTCGCCTTTGGTCACGAATACCACAGCATTCTCCGACGGTTGTGCGTTGTCGTAAACGACTCCGCAGTCCGGATTCTCATACCAGACGGGTTCTTTGACCAAATCTATCTGGTGGAGGTTCGTGGCATTGCCCCATTTCACATACAGGTGATGGCTGCCCGTTACCTCTTTCAACGTAGTGGCCACCGGTGTGAACTTGTTCCATTCCTGTATATTGATGCCCGTCCATGTCCTGGCCACCATATTTTCCGGTTTTACTTCGTCGATATAGAATTCCATGTACTCCGTGTATCTTTCACCGTCATGCCCGATATAGGCCACTAATTGTTGGAATTCTCCGTTGCCGAAGTCTATTTCCTTGGTGGATTTGACGATAAACCCGTCGTTTGTTCCGCGCCCCAACATGCCGTATTTTCATCGTATTTGGCATCTTTGTAAGGGTCTTCTTCCGGATTTTCAGGTACTTCTACCGCTCTCTCTCAAATGCGGCAGCTTCTGGAGGTCGTGATGTCTCCGTAGCCTTCTGCTTGGTTGGGCCAAGGCTGTACGCCTTCCATACCTTCGGAAATGGCGTTTTCATAGAACTTCACCGAACGCAGGTTGCCTTGTCCGGCACGGAATGTCAGCCACACTTTCTGTTTACCGGTGGGAAGGGCGAATCCGTCTCCTTTGTCCATATTCTCGGCAAATAGTTCAAACTGATGGTAACCGTAAGTGCGGGTCACGGTCATTTCGTTGAACGGGACGGCCTCTTCTGCCGTGGCTCCGGCACTGAGGACTACAATCTTCTCCTCGTCGTAACTGCCCCATCCGTGGGCGAACTCCACTCCGGTGGCTTTGTAGTTCGTCCCGTCTGTACCGAAATCCACTTCTCCCAAACCGATGACGGTTTCCGTCGAAGTGTTCCCCGATGCAGCCGTAACCTACATCAAAACTCGCATCTTTTACCAACTCAATGTGGGATGCGTTGCTTTTCATGAGTCCGACGACCAGGTCTTCGGCCATCGCCTGACTTGTCCCCAATAAGGACAGTACTCCTACGAGTAACGTGTTTTTTCTCATTGTGATTAACTGTTTAATTTATGGGTTAAGTTGTAATGAAGTATTGCGGGTGCGCCCACGATACTTGTTTTTTATGGTTATCAAAAGATCTCGACGCTGTAAATTTACACCTTTATGATATAGCGGAAAGAGAATAAACGCGTCAAATAGTGGTAGGGTTGAATCAATACGCTCTTTTGGGCACAGGTTGGCGCATTTGCTTTGTTTTTATCCGCTTTGTACTATCTTTGCCCATGTAAAATAAGGCACAAATGAAAGCAAAGATAGATTGCATATTGGACTTCCTGAAAGATGTGGCGGCGCATAACGACCGGGGATGGTTTGCAGGACACAAAGGGCAGTATGAGGAAGCGTGCGGGTTTTTCGAGGAGATGGTGCAGGCACTTATCCATCGTATCGCGGCATTTGACGGTAGTGTGGCACACCTTACGGTAAAGGATTGCACGTATCGTTTTTTATCGCGACACGCGTTTCTCTGAAGACAAATCGCCCTATAAGCGCCATTTCGGAGCCTATAATCAACGCCTGCGGCAAGAAATCCTGGCATAGCGGTTATTATTTCCACCTTCAGCCCGGTGAATGCTTGTTGGCCGGTGGGTCGTGGTGTCTGCCTTCGCCGATTCTGAAAGCTGTCCGCCAGTCCATCGTGGACCGAGGTGGACGAATTCCGTTCTATTGTGGAGGCGGCAGATTTCAAGGCGGCATTTCCCGTCATAGGCGAGACGCACTTGAAAACCCTTCCTAAAGGGCTTTTCCGAAGGATTTCCCTTATCCGGATTATTTGAGGCCGAAAGATTACTCCGTTTGCCACACGGTGCCGGATGATTTCTTCCGTGATGAAAACTGGATTTTGGACCGTACGGCCGAAGATTTTTCGAGTTGATGAAGCCCTTCAATGATTTTGTGAACTATACGATTGACGAATGCGAGTGAATCGTAAGATGCCGGACTGATGATTATATTTAACCTGAAATAAAGAAAATATGAATGTAGGGGAGACAAGGCGCCCGAGGTGCTGGGCAGTGAACGAACAGAGAGCAGATTTTGTTGAGCCACTACCGTGGAAAGAAAGTGGTGCTTTATTTTTATCCCAAGGACAATACGTCGGGCTGTACGGCCGAAGCTTGCAGCCTGCGCGACAACTATTCTGCGCTGAAGGATAAAGGATACGAGGTAATCAGGGGGTAAGCGTGGACAGTGCTGATTCGCACAAAGTTCATAGAAACATGAGTTGCCTTTCACGTTGATTGCCGATACGGACAAGTTGTTGGTCAATGAGATGGGCGTATGGGGAGAGAAGAGCATGTATGGCCTGAAATTAGCAGGAACTTTCCGCACCACCTTTGTCATTGATGAAGAAGGAGTGATAGAGAAGGTCTTCTCCCCGAAAGAAGTCAAGACCAAGACGCACGGCGAACAGCTGCTTGCAGTTGTTGATAGATGCCAAGTTGCAGCCGCCCTTCCATATACCTATTTTATATATGGGAGGGCGGCCGTTTTAAGGCCGGAGAAACGGGTCAGCGGTTCAAGTAATGCCGGGCCACTTCGAGGGCCGTATGGATATTGTCGCAGATGTTTTTCTTGCCGAGCAGTTCATAAATCCGCTTTTCTTGAGGGCTTCGTGTACTTTCGGATTCACTCGGACAAGATGATGTGCACCCCTTCGCGATGGCTCATCCTCGCACAGGTTGGTCAGGTTGTGGATACCCGTAGAGTCGATGAACGGAACTTTCCGCATGCGGATGATACGTACCTTAGGCTGTTCCTTGGTTTGTAGTGCGACCTCTTCAAAACCGGTTGTCTCGAAAAGTAAGGGCCGTTGATTTCGTAGACCTCCGTGTGGTCGGGAATGCAAGTGTTCTTCGAAATCACGGTGCCGTCGGCATCCGTAGGGGACGATTTCATCCTTAAAAAGGTTCACCTCCGTGGTTTCCATGACCGCTTGATGAACAACAGGCAGGCCAGTACCAGTCCGAACTCAATGGCTACGGTCAGGTCGAGTATCACGGTGAGGAAGAAAGTGATAAGCAAGACGGCCACATCGGACTTAGGATTGCGCAAAGTTCCCTGAATGTCCGCCAACCGCTCATGTTATAGCTCACAATGACCAATACGCCCGCCAGACAGGCCATAGGAATGTATTGCGCCAGTAGCGCTGGCAACAGGAAAATGAGCAGCAGCACGATAGCATGCACGATACCGGCCACGGGCGTGCGTCCCCATTGTTGATGTTCGTCATGGTACGGGCGATGGCACCGGTGGCAGGGATGCCGCCGAAGATGGGGAGAGGGATGTTGGCGATGCCCTGTCCCACTAATTCCTGGTTCGAGTCATGATGGTCGCCGATGACACCGTCGGCCACGGTGGCCGAGAGTAGCGATTCGATGGCTCCCAGTATGGCGATGGTGATGGCAGGAGCCATCAGTTGCTTGATGCTTTCCCAGTTCAGTTCGGGTACGTTCATGCCCGGAAGTTCGGCTTTAATCATGAAGCGGTCGCCGATGGTTTCCACTTGCGTCGCTATACCGTATTGTTTCAGCAGGTAGACTCCCACGGTCATGACGATGATGGCAATGAGCGAACCCGGAATCTTGTGGGTCAGTTTTGGGGAGAGGGCGATAATGGCCACGCTGACTATACCCACGGCGGTGGACCATACGTCCAAGCTGCCGAAGTGGCGGATGTACACGATCCATTTCTCTATGAAATCGGCCGGCACGTTGTCGATGGTCAGTCCGAACAGGTCTTTGATTTGCGTCGTGAAAATGGTCACGGCGATTCCGCTGGTGAAGCCTACCACGATGGGATAGGGGATGTACTTGATGATGGTACCCAGATGGAATACGCCCAACAGAATCAGGAACACGCCGGCCATGACGGTGGCCACAAGCAGGCCTGCTTCGCCGTATTGTTGTATGATGCCGTAGATGATGACGATAAAAGCACCCGTCGGTCCGCCGATTTGCACACGGCTTCCGCCAAACAGGGACACGGCCAGTCCGGCGATGATGGCCGTGATGATGCCCTTCAGGTGTCACGCCGGATGCAATGCCGAAGGCTATGGCCAATGGCAGGGCTACGATGCCTATGAGGCCGGCCATGATGTCTGCCGTCAGCTTTTCTTTGTTGACTCTCTCAAGTCAAGGAATAGTTTAGGCTTGAATTCAAATTTGCTCATAATCTGGTTATTTTGGATTTGTATATCCTGATTGTTTTTAAGGAAGTGCAAAGATAGCCCTTTTTATGTCACAAACTCTAATAAATTGCTAAAAAAACGTTTTTATGCGGAGGTTGGAAATGATAAAATGGTTGTGGATATGGGGAAAACGATACTAACGCCTCAAAATGGGGTGGAAAGCAAAAATTAAATGTTATCTTTGCGATTAAAATTATTCACTATTAAAAACATTTTAAGTTATGTTCGAAGGTCAACCTAAAGGTCTTTGCATTGGCGCTGGCCAATACGGGCGAGCGTTTCGGTTACTACACGATGCTGGCCATTTTCACGTTGTTCTTACAGGCGAAATTCGGATACTCGGCCGGTGAGACATCCACAATTTTCGGCGTGTTCCTCGGGGCGGTTTATTTTGTGCCGCTTTTTGGTGGAATGTTGGCCGACAAGTACGGGTTCGGCAAGATGGTCACGCTCGGTATATTCATCATGTTCATCGGTTACTTGTTGTTAGCGGTCCCGACGGGTGCTGATGTGGCCGGAAAGTCCATGATGTTCGGTGCGTTGGCATTGATTGCTTGCGGCACGGGACTTTTCAAAGGCAACCTGCAAGTCATGGTCGGCAACCTCTATGATGCGCCAGAGTACAGGGACAAGCGCGACACGGCGTTCAGCCTCTTCTACATGGCCATCAACATCGGTGCGCTGTTTGCCCCCACGGCGGCCACCAAGATGACTAATTACGTGTTGGGCATGAACGGCTTCACTTATAATGCACAGATTCCTGCCCTTGCCCACCAGTATATGGATAATGCGGCGGGAATGACGGCACAGTCTGCCGCCACGTTGGAGTCGCTCAAGGCCGCACAGGGATTCACGGGGTGACACGGCGGTTTTCTGTCAGAGTTACATCGAAAAGTTGTCCGAAGCTTACAATTACGGCTTTGCCGTGGCATGTGTTTCGCTTATCGTGTCCATCCTTATATACTATGGCTTCCGCAGCACTTTCAAGCATGCCGATTATAACGCGAAGACGGCATCTGACGGGCATGTACCCGTGGAGGAACTGTCTCCGGCCGAGACGCGCCAACGCATCACCGCGCTTTGTCTTGTGTTTGCCGTGGTGCTCTTTTTTTTTCTGGATGGCTTTCCACCAGAACGGCTTGACGCTTACGTTCTTCGCACGCGATTATACGCAGGCTTCGGCTTCGGGCTTGTTGGGCATGACGTTTAATGTGTTCAATTTGGTGCTGATTATTGCTTTGGTGTATGCCATGTTCTCTCTCTTCCAAAGCAGGACAGGCCGCGGCAAACTGGTTTCCGGTCTGGTGGCAGTAGCTTCCGTAGGCGTTCTGGCGGGGCAGTATGCAGCAAGCGATGCCGAGGTGGAGATCCTGCCGCAGATTTTCCAACAGTTCAATCCGTTCTTCGTGGTAGCCTTGACACCGGTTTCGTTGGCGATATTCGGTTTCTTGGCCAAGAAAGGAAAGGAACCTTCGGCTCCTCGTAAAATCGGGTTGGGGATGCTGATTGCCGCCTGCGGTTTCGGTATCATGGCTTTCGGTTCCATGGGATTGCCTACGCCCGATGCGTTGGCTCAGGGTGCCGATGTCAGCTTGGTCTCGCCCAATTTGCTCATTTCCACTTATCTTGTGTTGACGTTTGCTGAGTTGTTGTTGTCTCCCATGGGCATTTCTTTCGTGTCTAAAGTGGCTCCCCGAAGTATAAAGGGTATGATGATGGGTGGTTGGTTCGTGGCCACGGCTATCGGCAATTACATGGTGTCTATCATCGGTTACCTGTGGGGCGGCATCGAGTTGTGGATGGTGTGGAGCGTGCTCATCGTGCTTTGTCTGCTTTCGGCCTTGTTCATCTTCTCCATTATGAAGAAGCTCGAAAAGGTGGCGTAAGGAATATTTTTCGGGAACTTTTTCTTGTAAGGTTTCCGGATGAAAAGCGAAATCCTTGAATGCGATTCTGTATAAGGTTGTCATTCAGGGGTTTAATGTTTTGCGCAGAGTCGTGAATTTCTTTGCGCCAAATGAAAAATCAATCTCAGCCGAATGAAAAATCGTTTGGCTGAGATTGATTTTTTGTTTTCAGCATGTTGTTTTTCAGCCCTACTGTGGGAGGCGTTTGTAAATCTTTATGCCCTTGGACCGGTCTTAGCGGTCTTCCCATATTTCGGCCGTCGCCTTACGTGTCTTTTCAGGGATGTCCGGTGTGGCCGGATAGCCGATGGGGATGATGGCCGCCGGATACCACTCTTCGGGCAGTTTGAAAAGCTCTTGGCAGAGTTGCACGCGGAAGTTGCACACCCAGCAGGTGCCCAACCCCTGTTCGGCTGCCGCCAGGCACAAATGTTCTATGGCGATGGCCACGTCGATGTCGGCATGGTTTTTCTCGTCATACCGCCGTGTCCAGGCCGCCCCGTGGTTTTCGCAGACCAAGATGTAAGCCGGAGCCTCGCGGAACCATTCCTTGTCGTAGCATTGCTGCATGCGTGCGCGGTCGTCTTCGCCGGTGAAGAGGATGAATTTCCACGGCTGCTTGTTGACCGCCGAAGGGGCCAGACGCGTGCATTCTTTGATATATTCCATCGTTTCCGCCGGAATGGCGTCCGGCTTGTAGGCACGCACGGAATAACGTGCCTTGCAGATTTCTTTAAAGTCCATAAACTTGATATTTTAGAATCAGTGAACAAATGTACACAAAAAATAATAAAGCTGTATTTTATGCGGCTGAAAATCCATATTTTTCTCAAAATATAATTTTGGGAAAATATGAAATGAAAAAGTTTGTTCTTGTGAAAAAATTAAACATACCTTTGTGATATGAGATTCCCGGATATGTGAGAGATGGAAAGGAAGCATACTAAACCCAATATATTAATTAAAAATGAAGAAATCATGTTGACGCAAATTATTATCACTTCTATGACGGCCGTATTTTCGCTGCCTCAATTACCCCTACGAGACCAATGCTTTAGAACCTGTTATCAGCAAGGAAACCATAGATTATCACTATGGCAAGCATTTACAGGCATACGTGAATACGTTGAATACGTTGGTGAAAGACACCGAGTATGAAAAGATGAATCTGGAAGAAATCGTACGCCATGCACCGGCCGGTCCGTTGTTTAACAATGCGGGCCAGGTGCTCAACCATACACTGTATTTTGAACAGTTCCGTCCGGTGGGGGCTGGAGGCCCGGCAGTGCCGGAAGGCAAGTTAGACAAGGCCATCCGGACTGCATTCGGAAGCTTTGACGAATTCAAGGAGAAGATGGCGGCAGCCTCCACCGGTTTATTCGGTTCGGGTTGGGCTTGGCTGGCACAAAACGAGAAAGGCGAATTGGTTATCGTACAATGCCCTAATGGCGGAAATCCTGTGACGATGGGCTATGTGCCCTTGTTGGGATTCGATGTCTGGGAGCATGCCTACTACGTAGACTATCGCAATCGGCGCGCCGACCATATCGCAGCTTTGTGGCAGATCATTAATTGGGAAGTAGTGGAGAATCGAATGAAATAGGCTTTCCGTATGGGAAAGTATATTTTGATTAGTTAAGGTTGGACCGCCTGTTGTCGTGAGGATAACAGGCGGTTTTTAGTATCCTCGTGGGAGCGGGATATCATTGGGCGTCTAATGATTTGATGTAGCCGTGCAGCAGTTTATAGCACGGTGTACGACATAGCGTATGGCTGTTGCCTACGAGAATAAGTTTCATGCGAGCTCGCGTGATGGCTACGTTCATACGGCGCAGGTCGTGCAAGAAGCCGATTTGTCCGTTCTCGTTGCTCCGTACCAGACTAATGAGGATGACGTCGCGTTCCTGCCCTTGGAATCCGTCTACGGTGTTTACGCTCAGCAGGTGGCGGTAGGGTTTGAAAAAGGCATCCCGGCGGAGCAAGGCGCGCAACAGTTGCACTTGGCCTTTGTAAGGGGATATGATACCGGTGTCGATGCGTTCCGCCAATATCCTTTCCTTGCCTATCTTTTGGAAATAGGCTTTCAGGATGTTCAGGGTGAGCCGTGCCTCCTCGGGATTGGAGCGGCTGGTACTGTCCGGATTGCGGGTTTCTCCGAAGTCGGGTACCTCAACCGCCGGGAGAGCCGGTGCACACACACCGCGCCGGAAGGGGCTTCCGTCAGGTATGGGGCAGTCTGTTCCTCGTCTGCCGTGTCTATCCATTCCATTGGCGTGTCCCAGTCCAAAATGCCCCTGTATTTCACTTCCGGGGCACTTTCCACCTTTCCGTCGTAGAAGCATTCGCTGGAGAAGCGCATGATGGCATCGTTCATGCGGTATTGCGTGCGGAGCAGGCTGACCGCAGAAGGATGCCGGGCGGCAATGGTTTCCATCAGCGTGCGGTCCAGTCCGCCCTTCAGGGCCTCGGGACATTTCACGGTGGGAGGAAGTTGGCGATGGTCGCCGGCCAGGATGCCGCGTCCGGCCTTTTGGATGGCAATCCAGCAGGAGGCTTCGAGCGCTTGGGCGGCTTCTGTCGATGAACAGGGTCGGGAATTTCTTACCGGTCAGTACGCGGTTGGCACTGCCTGCCAACGTGCAGGCAATGACCCGCGCTTCGTTGAACAGGCTTTCGTTGATGGCGATTTCCAGTTCGGTAGCCCGGTCGCGCAGGCGGGCTACCTTCTGGTGAAAGGCTTCACGGCCCGACGACGGGCGGCGGGCGTACAGGTCGCGGATGGCTTTGCGGATGGCCCAGGGAGGGGTAAAAAGGATGTGCTTCGAAACGCCGTTCGTAGGTGAACGACAACATCTTGTCATTCACGCGCGAAGGGTTGCCCACGCGCAGCACAGCCACACCCCGGTCGGTCAGTTTTCTCCGAAATCCAGTCTACGGCCATGTTGCTTTGGGCGCATACCAATACTTGGCTTTCGCGGTGGAGCGTCTCGTAGATGGCTTCCACAAGGGTGGTGGTCTTGCCCGTTCCCGGAGGGCCGTGCACGACCATCACGTCTTTGGCGCGCAACACTTCGTTGACGGCAGTTTCTTGCGTGGGGTTCAGCCAAGGGAAACGTATCGGTTGGAAGGAGAAATGTCCGGCCTGCGCCGTGCCGTGAAAAAATGTCGCGCAGTTCGGCCAAGCGTCCGTGCCGTGCGGCGCTCACCCGGTCCAGGGCTTCGAACATCAGGCGGTAGGTAGTCTCGTCCAAGTAGAGTTGCACGCCGATGCGGCCGTCTTTCCTCAGGTGCGAAAGGGCTTCCATGTCCGGCAGGACTACCGCCATCCTATTGCCGTCTACGAAACTTACGGTGCCGGTGAAGTGAAAATAATGCAGTTGGCCGCCGTGTCCGTTTCGTCGTAAGTCTCCGGAAGCGTCTTGAGTGAAGAAGCATACTTGTTTTCCCGGTTCGAACCCGTGGTCTGTGTCCGTGTATTCCGTGCGTTCCACCTCTATGACTAATTGGTTGAGCGAGTTGTAGTAACTTCGTCCTAAGCAGAGCGGATACCAACATAGTCCTTGTTTGATTTTACGGGTTACACCGGCCGTTTCCGTTTGGGGCGCGGAACTGCGCCTTTTCGTATTCGTATTCCAGTTCGAGCAAGCGGCGTTGCTGTTGGAGCCATAAGATGGATGATGGCATGGCGGTTCAGGATTCGGGATCGGTATGGGATGGATGTTCTGTTTTCAGGTCGGCACGGCTTTTGCTTTGGGTGACCAACCATACACCTCCGAAAACCAAAAGGACGGCTGCCCCCTGACTCCATCCGAATACTCCTAACCCTGTGGCTACGCTGACGATACAGGCCACGATGGGTTGCACGTAGTTGTACATGCTCACGATGGTGGGGCGCAGCAGTTTCTGTCCTGTCATCATCATGATATAAGCCAGATAAGTAGCCACGAAGACGACAAAGGCTGTTTCAAACCAAGTAGTTGCCAGGATTTCAGTCCATGGCAGTATGGCCAGGTCCTTATAAGTGAAAGGCAGGATGACGATGGTGGCGTAGGTGAACATCCATTTCATACAAGTCACCACTGTATATTTTGTATTAGTTTTTGAATATGGTCAGGTAGACGGCAAAGCTGCATTGGGCGGTAAGACACAGCAGGTCGCCCGTCAGGTTGCCGTTGCCATTCTGGGCTGCGTGCCCGTTGCCTAAAATGAGCAGCAGGGCGCCGATGGCTCCGCAAAAAATCCCCAAGACCTTTTGTTGGTCACTGGTTCTTTCAGGAACAGGGCGGCCAAAATCATGGTCACGATGGGAAGGGTGGTGGTGACGATGCTGGCGTTGACCGGGGATGTCAGGGATAGCCCTATCGTAAAGCAACATTGGTTGAACACGATGGCCAGCATACCGGCAAAGAAAAACATCAGTAAGTCCGGGGAGCGACATCTTCTTTATGTCGGCCGAGAAGGGAAGTGAGCCAAAAGCATAAAAAGCTGCGCCGACCGCCCGGAAACTTACCAATGCCAATCCGCTGATGCCATGTGCCATGGCATCTTTGCCTAAGGGTGACATCAGTCCCCAAAGCCGCACAGGCCGCAAACATACAAAGGTGGCCTGTCAGGTTTTTATCTTTATACATCTTTCTTGAAATTACATGTATCGGAAAAACAACTGCAAAGTTAGTGCTTTCATCACAAATTTTAGCATCTTTCCGTTGCTTCTTTCTATGGGAACACTTATCTTTGCTAAGGCGAAGATAGGATTCGGCATAACTGTTCGCTATCTTCGGCTAAGAAGGATTCTGAAAACGCAGACTATGGATAAGATAGGTGAGTACATACGGCGTATCGGAGATCGACTCGCTTTGGAGCGGCAGAAGCATATCGTGTGGGAATTGAACCGTAAGGTGAATATCCTGAGCGGTGTGAACGGGGTCGGCAAGAGTACGATTCTGAACAAAGTGATATTAAGGCTTTTGCAGGTGGTCAAAGACGGATGTCCGGCCAAGCCCGATGTGAAACTGACATACGAACCGGCAGACGCCGTGACGGTAGGTTGATGTGGTGCGGAGCTTCGACCGTCCTTTGGTCCACAGCAATTTGTTGGAAAAATTAGCGGATGACAGGGTGGCTACAGAGCTGGACTGGCAGCTTTATCTCTTGCAGCGGCGTTTCCTGGACTATCAGGTCAATGTGGGCAACCGTATGATTGCATTGCTGACGAGCGGCGACCCCGAGGCACGGGAAAAGGCGAAAATGGCGGCTCAGGCCCGTGCAGTTTCAAGATATGGTGGACGAGCTGTTCAGCGAGACCGGAAAGAAAATCGTCCGCAGCAGCAATGAAATACAACTGGAGCAGTTCGGTGAGATACTTTCGCCTTACAAACTCTCTTCCGGCGAGAAGCAGATGCTCGTGATTTTGTTGACCGTATTGGTGGAAGACCGTCAGCCTTACGTGCTATTCATGGACGAACCGGAAATCAGCCTGCATGTGGAGTGGCAACAGAAGCTGATTACGCTGATACGTCAGTTGAATCCGAATGTCCAAATCATCCTGACGACGCATTCGCCGGCCATGATCATGAACGGATGGATGGATGCCGTGACGGAAGTGACCGACATTACACAATAATTTTCTGAGGAAGGGAGGGGAACGTTATGGCCAAGAGATTGTCTGAGAACCTGACTTCTTTGTATCTGGGAGCGGCGCAGAGGTTGAAACCCAAAACGGCACGGCGGAAAATCGTGGTGTATGTGGAAAGTTACGACGATGTGTTCTTCTGGCGGACCGTATTGGATGATTTCGAGGATGACAGCCGTTATTTTGAAATCATGCTGCCTTCCCGCAGTACGTTGGGCAAGGGAAAAAACTGGTGTTGACGAACAAGCTCGGCCCTCAACTGGGAAATTATATGATAGCCTGCGTCGATGCGGACTACGATTATTTGTTGCAGGGGGCCACGCCGACCTCACGGCTGATTAACAAAAATCCTTTCGTGTTCCATACTTACGCATACGCCATCGAGAACTACCAGTGTTATGCGGCGACGTTGCACCGTGTGTCTGTGTGATGGCTACGCTCAACGACCGTCAGATTGTAGATTTTGAGAGTTTCATGCAAGAGTATTCCCAAATCATCTGGCCGTTATTCGTATGGTCGGTTTGGGTATACCGGTGGAACCATTACCGGGAGTTTACTTTGACGGAGTTTGGCAATCATGTGAGTTTCAGTGATATTAATGTGTACCATCCCGAACAGACATTGGAACTTTGTGCGGCGGAGGGTCAACCGGAAGATAGCTTGGCTGCAACGCCACTTCCCACAGGCGAAGAAAGATTACGAGATGTTGAAGACGGAGCTATTGGATTTGGGGTCACCCGGAGACGACTTATTTGTATATTCAGGGACATACGTTGTTCGACAACGTGATTTCCCCTTTGCTGGATCCTGTTTGTATTTTGCTGCGTAAAGAACGTGAGCGTGAAATCCGTAATTTGGCCGAGCACGACACACAGCGGCAAAACGAATTGTCGTGTTACCAACATAGCCAGAATTCCGTGGAAGACATGCTTCGGAAGAATGTAGGCTTTAAGGATGCACCGCCTTATAAATTGCTTGAACGGGACATCCGGCGTTTGTTAGACCGCATGGATGCCGGGACTACGCAAAATATTTATCCAGCTTAATGAACATGTTTTGGCAGAACACGACCACACTGTCGCCTTCCTGAATTTGGGTCATACCGTTTACGTGCATACCTTCGCCGCGACGTACCAGTCCGCCGATAGTAACTCCGGTGGGAAGGCCGAGGTCTTTCACGGGTTTCTTGGTGACCCTGGCTCCGGCTTTTTACTTCAAACTCAGCCACATCGGCGTCGGCCACGGTCAGGCATTTCACGTTGGTAACGTCCGAATCCAACATCATCTGGTAAATATGACTGGCGGCAATCGTCTTTTTGTTGATGATGGTGCCGATATCCAATCTTTCGGCCATGGAGATATAGTCCAGATTGTCTATTAACGCCACGGGCACTCCCAGCCGTTTGGCCGTAAGGCAAGCCAGAATGTTGCTTTCGCTTTGTCCGGTCAGGGCCACGAAAGCTTGTGTGTTGTATGCCTTCCGTAATCAGTAGCGAAGAGTCGCGTGCGTCTCCGTTGATAACCATCACGTCGCTGTCTCCTAAAGCCTCGTTCAGCTCGTTGCAGCGTGCGGGGTCGCTTTCTATGATTTTTTCACTTCCATGTACCCTGGGACATTCAGGGCGGTGTGCATGGCCGTGCGTCCGCCTCCCATAATCATGACGTTTTTCACGTCTTCATAATGCTCTTTACCTACAATCTTGCGGATGTAAGGAATGTATTTTTTCGTGGTCATGAAATACACGATGTCGCCCAGTTGGAGCGTGGCATCGCGGTTCGGGATGATGGTCATGTCGTCTCGTTTGATAGCCACGACATGGTAGCAAGTGTCCGGGCCGCACAGTATTTTCAGCGGGATGTTGAGGATTTCAGCGGTTTCACGCAACTTGATGCCCAGCATGACGAGTGCCCCGTCGTGCACTTCCCACCACTGTCTGACCCAACTGTGTTTGATACCTTCTATGATATCCCGTGCGGCCAGTATTTCCGGGAAGATGAGGGAGCTGATTCCCCATGTTTTTAAAAAGGTTTTGTATTCTTCATCCAAGTATTCCGCATTGTCGATACGGGCTACTGTTTTCTGCGCTCCCAGTGTATGGGCCAGCATGCAACAGGTGATATTTTTCATTTCGTCGGGCATGACGGCGATGAACAATTCGGCATGTGCGGCACCGGCTTCTTTCAGGCCGCTGATAGAAGTCGGTTTTACATTGAGGGTCATGAGGTCTACGTTGTCGGCGACTTTTGAAAGTTTGTCTTCACTTTCGTCTATCAACGTGATATTCTGGCTCTCTTTGGCTAAGAGTTGTGCTAAATGTGTGCCTACAGCTCCGGCACCGGCAATGATAATCTTCATGGATTTACTTTTGTGAAATGGAACGGAGTTGTGATACAATGGCATCCCGGTCGATTCCGACGATTTGCCGTAGTTGTTCCACCGTGCCGTGTTCTACGAAATAATCGGGCAGTCCCATCCGTGTTACTTTAGGGAAGAAACCGTGGTCGGACATATATTCCAATACGGCAGACCCTAATCCTCCGCGGACGACTCCGTCTTCTATCGTGATGATTCGGGAGAAATGCGTTCCAACTTCGTATAAGATGTTTTCATCCAACGGCTTGAGGAAACGCATGTCATAATGGGCTACCGTGAGAGGATGATGCCCTTCTTGTGCCTGTTGCTGCTCGAACAGGCGGATGGCCTCTGCCGCCGTATTGCCGATGGGGCCTAACGAAAGCAGTGCGATGTCCTTTCCTTCTTTGAGAAGTTGTCCTTTCCCCACTTCGATGGCTTCAAAATCACATTGCCAGTCGGTCAGCACACCCCGTCCGCGCGGGTAGCGGATGACGAACGGGCTTGGTCTGGGAGCTGTGCCGTGTACATGAGCAGGCGCAGTTCTTTCTCGTTGAGTGGGGAAGACAGGATGAGGTTGGGGATGGGACGGAGTGCGGCCAAGTCGAATGCTCCATGATGCGTGGGACCGTCTTCACCCACCAGTCCTGCGCGGTCTAAACATAACACCACGTTAAGGCGTTCTATCGCAATGTCGTGGATGAGATTGTCATAGGCTCGTTGGGCAAAGGAGGAATAAATGTTGCAGAACGGGATGAGGCCGTCTTGCGCCATGCCGCCGGAAAAGGTGACGGCGTGCCCTTCGGCGATACCTACATCGAAAGCCCGGTCCGGCATTTCCTTCATCAGGACATTCATCGAGCATCCCGACGGCATGGCAGGCGTCACTCCGATGATTTTCGGGTTCATCCGGGCCAGTTCGTAAGGTCTGTCCGAAGATGTCTTGGTAACGTGGAGGCAGGTTGCTCGTGTCCGTCTGTATGCGTTCGCCGGTCTCCTTGTCGAATTTGCCCGGTGCGTGCCAGATGTCTGCCGCCTTCTCCGCCGGTTTGAATCCTTTGCCTTTGACGGTGTGTATATGAAAAGTTTAGGACCTTTCATGTCTTTCAGGACCCGGAGTGTATGTACCAGTTCGATGACGTCATGACCGTCGCTGGGGCCGAAGTAGCGTATGTTCATACCTTCGAATACGTTCTGCTGGTTGCTGATAAGCGATTTCAGCGAGTTGTTGAAACGGATGAGTTGCTTCCGGCGCTCTTCGTTGAGCCAACCCCAGTTGAATAATTTACGGGAAGCGGCGAAACGCAGGCGGTTATAGAGGCTGCTGGTGTGGAGTTGGTGGAAATAATGGTTCATTCCTCCCACACTGCGGTCGATGCTCATATCGTTGTCGTTCAGGATGATGAGCATGTCGTTCGGGGTAGAAGAAGCATTGTTCAGTCCTTCGAAAGCCAGACCGCCACTCATCGAACCGTCGCCGATGACGGCAATGATGTGCCTTTTTTTCATCCTGATTGGCCGAAGCCACCGCCATGCCCAAAGCGGCGGAGATGGAATTGGAAGCATGTCCGCAGGTGAACGTGTCGTATTCGCTTTCGGAAGGAGAGGGGAAAGGTTTCAGCCCGTGCAGCTTCCTGTTGGTCGAGAAACGTTCCCTGCGTTCTGTCAGTATCTTATGGCCGTATGCCTGATGTCCGACATCCCATACGATGCGGTCGTAAGGCGTGTCGTACACATAATGCAAAGCGACCGTCAGCTCCACGACGCCTAAGCTGGAAGCGAAATGTCCCGGATTGTCTGCCAGCTCGTCGATGATGTCGCGGCGCAGTTCTTCGCATACTTGCGGCAATTTGTCTATGGGCAATCGGCGCAAGTCGGCCGGGATATTGATTTGCGATCAAAAGGTTATATGTATTTTTGTTTGTCATCAGCTTGATTTAGTTCATGCAAAATTAGCATAATTTCATATATCTTGCTTACTTTTGCAGGAAAAAATACCGTTTTGACATTTAACGAGTGTGAGATATGAAGTTTCGTACCACAGTAGAAACAGGGATGAAGGGATTGGAAATCCGACCCGGAGACGGGCTTACCCTGTTGGGTTCTTGCTTTGCCGACCATATCGGCCGGCGTATGGTGCAGTCGGGACTGGATGCGCATGCCAATCCGTTCGGGGTATTGTACAATCCGTTGAGTATATCCGTGTGGTGCAGGGCGATGGCTACCGTGGAGCCGTTGCCCGAGGATATTTTTTCGAATCGGGAGGACTGTGGCACAGTTGGTTGAATGACAGTTCCTTTTCTGCGGAGAACCGTGAGGAATGCCGTGCCCGTCTGGAAAACGTACGCCGTGAAGAAGCTGCCCGGTTCAGGTCGCTGAAAGTCCTGTTCCTTACTTTAGGTACGAACCGTTATTACCGTCTGAATGAGAACGGGCGGGTGGTTGCGAATTGCCATAAGCAGCCCGGGGCGCGGTTTACGGAAGAGCAGTTGGACGTGGAGGGGGCGAAGGAGGTACTCGGAGAGGCATTGGGGGCTCTTTGGCAGGTCAATCCGTCCCTGCAAATCGTTTTTACGGTCAGTCCCTACCGTTATGCCAAATATGGTTTCCATGGCAGCCGGTTGGGAAAAGCCGTGCTGTTGTTGGCCGTAGACGGGATATGTCGTGCGCACGAGGGACGTTGTTTCTATTTCCCGGCTTACGAAATCGTGCTGGATGAGTTGAGGGATTACCGGTTTTATGCGGCAGACATGCTGCATCCGTCCGAGGTGGCGGTAGGGTATATTTGGGAACGTTTCTCGGAAGTCTGTTTCCCGGTGGAAACACGAAGCTTCATGGCGGAATGGGAGGCCGTGGCCAAGGCTTTGTCCCACCGTCCGCTGCATCGGAATCGGCGGCTTATCGGGACTTCCTGCGTCAAACTATGTTAAAGATGGAACGACTTACTGAAAAATACCCGAAATTAGCCGATACAACCGAGTACGGAAGATTGAAAAGATCTGCTAAAATATTGAGGATTATGTCTTATACATTAGAAAGAATAGCTTCGCTCGTCGGCGCTCATTTGTGGGGTAGCGAAACGGTGGAAGTCCGGTGGATTCTAACGGATAGCCGTTCTTTGTGTTTCCCTGAAGATACTTTGTTTTTTGCGTTGGAAAGCCGTCGTAACGACGGGCACCGTTATATTCCCGAACTTTATCGTAGGGGGGTACGCTCTTTTGTGGTCAGTCGTTTGCCGGAAGACATGACATCCTGTCCCGATGCCAATTTCCTGCAAGTGGTCAGTCCGCTGAAAGCTTTGCAACGCTTGGCCGAACGTCATCGCGAGGCCTTCGACATTCCGGTGGTGGGTATAACCGGAAGTAATGGGAAGACCGTGGTCAAGGAGTGGCTTTACCAGTTGTTGTCCCCTGAAAAGAACGTCACCCGTTCGCCGAGGAGCTACAATTCCCAAATCGGAGTGCCTTTGTCCGTATGGAATCTGGATGAGAGAAGCGAAGTAGGACTTTTGAAGCCGGAATTTCCGAGCCGGGGAGAGATGGAAGCTTTGCAGTCGGTGATTCAGCCGACCATAGGGTTTTACTTGCTTGGGCGATGCGCATCAGGAGAATTTCACTTCGTATGAGCAAAAGTGTTTGGAGAAGTTGAAGTTGTTCAAGGATGCCAAAGTCCTGGTGTACGATATGGACGATGCGCGCGTAGTCGGTTGCGTCAACCGTTCGGCTTTCAAAGGAGAATATTTTGCATGGTCGCGGCAGCGGCGCGATGTACCTTTATATATCGCATCGGTGGAAAAGCGGGAGGCAGAGACGGTTGTATCCTATATATATAAAGGTAAGGAGGCAGCTTGTTCTATTCCTTTTATCGACGAGGCTTCGTTGGCCAATTCCGTGTCCTGCCTGGCCGTATGCTTGCATTTGGGGATGAGTCCCGAGACGATTGCCGCAAGGATGGCCGTGCTCGAAACCGGTGGCCATGCGCTTGGAGGTGAAAGAAGGCCGTTCGGGTTGTACACTCATTAACGACAGTTACAATTCGGATTATAATTCTTTGGATATCGCCCTCGACTTCATGAACCGTCGTCCCGATTGTGCGGGGCGGAAACGTACGTTGATTTTGAGTGATATCGAGCAGGCTGGCGGTGCGCCTGAGGATTTGTATGGCCGCGTGGCCCGTTTGGTGGCTATGCGCGGTGTGGAGAAGTTCATAGGAGTCGGTCCGTGCTTGTCTGCCGTACAAGGTCTGTTCGGCATGGAGGCGTGTTTTTATCGTTCCACGGATGAATTGTTGGGTAGCGGTGTGTTGGATACGTTGCACGACGAAGTGATTCTCATCAAAGGGGCAAGGTCTTTCCGTTTTGACGTTTTGACGGAACACTTGGCCTTGAAGGTGCACGAAACGACATTGGAGGTCAATTTGAATGCCGTAGTGGATAATTTGAACTATTACCGCAGTTTCATGAAGCCGGAGACGAAGATGGTGTGTATGGTAAAGGCGTCGGCTTACGGGGCCGGTGCTGTGGAGATTGCCAAAACCCTTCAGGATCATCAGGTGGATTATCTGGCCGTGGCCGTGGCCGACGAAGGCGTGGACCTGCGGAAGGCCGGCATTACGGCGAATATCATGATTATGAATCCGGAGATGAGCAGCTTTCCGACCTTGTTCGAGTACGACCTTGAACCGGAGGTGTACAGCTTCCGTTTGTTGGAGGCTTTGATTCACGAGGCGGAGAAAGAAGGGGTGACCCATTTTCCCATCCATGTGAAATTAGACACGGGCATGCACCGGTTAGGGTTCGACCCGGAAAAGGATATGTCGTTGCTGGTGGAACGGTTGAAACGCCAGTCGGCTGTGATTCCCCGTTCCGTATTTTCCCATTTCGTCGGGAGCGACAGCGACGATTTCGATGCCTTTTCCGCCCGTCAGTATGAATTGTTCCTGAAAGGCAGTGCGCAGCTTCAGCAGGCTTATAGTCACAAGATTCTGCGTCATATCTGCAACAGTGCGGGGATTGAACATTTCCCGGATCGTCATTTGGAGATGGTACGTCTCGGTTTGGGACTCTACGGCATCAATTCCCGGAATAATGAGATTCTCCATAATATCAGTACGCTCAAGACCACGATTCTCCAGATACACGAAGTGCCGAAGGAAGATACGGTGGGATACAGCCGCAAAGGGCGTTTGATGCGTGACAGTCGGATTGCAGCCCTGCCCATCGGTTATGCCGACGGCTTGGACCGCAAATTAGGTTGCGGCCGTGCGTATTGTCTGGTCAACGGACGGCGTGCCCCGTATGTGGGCAACATTTGCATGGATGTCTGCATGATAGACGTGACGGACATAGATTGCCGTGAGGGCGATACCGCCATCATCTTCGGCGATGATCTGCCGGTGACGGTGCTGAGCGACGCTGTGGGTACGATACCCTACGAAAATCCTGACGGGAGTCAGTGCCCGGGTGAAGAGGGTGTATTATCAGGACTGACATAAAAAATGGAAATGGATAAGAATACTTTGCAGCATAAAAAATAATCCGGATAAGTTCCCGTCCACTTACATGTTTCGGTTGACACGTGAGGAAATGATATTTTTGCGGTCGAAAAATCCGACCGCAAAAATATCGTCTAAAAGTCGTGTCTTGCCTGCCGTATTCACGGAGAGAGGATTGTATATGTTGGCTACTATATTGAAAAGCAAAGAAGGCTGTGAATGCGACGTTTGCTATAATAGAAACATTTGCCAATGTACGTCAACTGAAACGGGAACTTCGTACTTTGCATCAGGAAACAGACAGCCACGTACAGCAATCTAAAATGAAACATCAGCATACCGATTAATGGCACTGCACTCGGCACGAACAGGGCCACTACCGTCGTCACTACGATTGGGAAGATGATCTTCAAGACACGCAAATTTTTGATTTCCGTAGTGGACGGGTATTTCTTTTCCTGTTCCTTCATATTGATGGATAGCTCTTTCTTTGAACAAAGTAGCTTGACTACCAGTGGGATGATAACCGGAACCAGCGCCATATAGGAATAAGCGGCAATCGCTATCGGTCCTAACAGATGGGGGGCCAGTTTGATGGTCGTGAAGATGGCAGTCGGTCCGTCCGCTCCTCCGATAATTCCTAAAGAAGCTGCTTCTTTAGGCGTGAATCCCATCAGGATGGCTACCAGCAGCACGGTGAAAATACCCAGCTGTGCCGCCGCCCCGAATATGGACAGACGCAGGTTGCGCAGCATCGGTCCGAAATCCGTCAACGCTCCTACACCCATAAAGATGATAGGAGGAAGGAACCCAGTCTTGATCAGCATGTAGTAAATGAAGTTCATCAGCCCCAACTCATGCGCGATGTCATGGAGCGGCATCTCCCAAATGTTCTTCATCACTCCGTGCACGTTGATCATGCCGTTTTCGTCGGCCTGTATCACTCCCATATCGCCTCCGGGGAAGTTGGCAAGCAACACGCCGAACGCGATCGGTACGAGCAGCAGCGGTTCATACTGTTTTTTGATACCCAAATAAAGCAGTATGAACGCAATGGCATACATGATCAGAAACTGCGGTTCAGCAATGATGTTGCTGAACGCAGTCATCTCATATAGATTTTGAAATATTTCATTCATTATTGTATCGTCATTAGTACGTCATCTTCAGAAACCGCATCGCCGGAAGCTAGGCAGATCGCAGTGACTGTTCCACCAAATTCCGCACGTACGGCATTATATGTCTTCATGGCTTCCACATAGCAAAGCACATCGCCTTCCTTTACGACATCTCCTACTTTTACAGGTGTGTCGGAAGCACTTTTCACGAGGAAGAATTTGCCTTCCAGCGGCGAGAGCACTTCTTTGCCGGTACCGGCAGGAGCAGCAGCGGGGGCGGGTGTCGCGGCAGGAGCAGCCTGTGTTTCTGCCGGGACGGCATTCGCTGTGTCTCCGAATGCTACGGTTACCTTGTAGGATTGGCCGTTCACATCGACGGTCATTACTTGCGGAGTTGTCGGCATAGCCATTGCCATACTGGCCGGGGCAGCTTGTGAAGGAACGGTGGCAGGCTGGGCGGCTGTTTGCTTCTCGGCTTTTCTCTTGGCTACGTCGGCTTTGAATTCCACTTTGGCTTTTCCTGAACGGTAGGCTTCATACTGTGCCGGATGCATCGCATATTCGAAGAGTTCTTCGTCGTCTTCGCCCGTTTCCCATTGTTTTTCGTTCATCAGCTTGCGATACTTGTCGAGCGCGTCAGGATAGTTGTCCTGTGGGTTGCCTTCGAAGAATTTGCGTCCTTCGGCTTTCGCCTTCTCGATGATTTCCGGAGCCAACGGACCCGGCAGGCGTCCTGCCTTGCCTAAAATCATGTCCCAGATATCGTCGGCGATCATGCTCCAGCGGGCCTTCCCTTTCTCCATCTGCATCACATTCATGAGCGCCAGGTTCTTCACATACTGGCTGAAGATGTCTTTCTTGTAAGCCTTGATGCCCGCACAGATTTTTACCGAGGGTTTCCGGGGCGGCCGATGCCCGCCATGTCCTTCAGGCAGATTTCGTCGCATCCCAAATCGATAAGCTGCCGGGCCATGTCCACGTAGTAGTCCACCGTGTGGATGGGCGAGTGGGTGATACAAAGGCTGCACTGCGAAATCATGCCGGCTTCCTTGGCGTAGCGGATGCTGGGTGCGATGTTGCGGATGTCATTCAGCCCGCAAAACGTACGGGTGATGTCCGTGCCCTGCGCTTTCTTGACTTTATAAAACAGGCGGCGCACGTCGGCCGGTACGGGACTCATGCGTAGGCCGTTCAGTGCACGGTCGAGCATGTGGGTCTGGATGCCTGCTTCGTGGAACGGTTTCGTCCATTGGCGCACGGCGTTGTTCGGGTTTTCCCCGAAAAGGAGGTTTACCTGTTCAAAACCGCCCCCGTTGGTTTCCACACGGTCGAAACATCCCATTCTGATAATGGCGGGAGCCACTTTCACCAACTGGTCCACGCGCGGCACGTATTTTCCGGCGCTTTGCCACATGTCGCGGAACACCAGGCTGAATTTTACTTCTCTTTTTCCATTGTATGTTTTTTTTCTTTTAGATTTCGATGACTGTTTGTGCTTATAAGCGTTCTACCTTGCTCACGCTTCCCTTGCCTCCGGTGATTTGGCTGACAGCCTCCCGGATGACGGCCAGTGTCTGGGCGTCGATGGCCGTGGCCATACCGGGTGCGGGCTTCCGTTTCGGGTCACCGTTTCTTCGGGGGCTACTTTGTTGACTATCTGAATCAGCCATTTGCCCAACTGGATGACAATCATAAGGATGATGAACACCGTAACCATGCCCACCACCATGAGTTGTAATGCTAAACCTATGTTTTCCATTGTTTTGGTGATAATTTATTATGTGATTTTGTTCTTTTGTGTCTGTTTCATGTTATTGCCTGCTAAATTACGAAAATTTCTTGTGGGATGGAAGAATAAGTGTAGAAAAATATTCTTAAAAAATGCAATCTCGGTATTCGGTTTGTATGGAGGTTTTTCAGGAGTTTCCGATAACTTTGTTTGAGACAAATGACACGAAAATGTGGGTTTCTGGGACAAAAAGAAAGATAAAGACCGATTTCGGGAAGAAAGAAATCAGCGTAAAAACACCTTTCAGACAATTTTCACTTTATTTTCTATATGTTTTTTGCATTTTGGGCCGTATTTTAATCTTTGTTAAAGATATTGAGGCGTCAAGCACAGCCAAATAATTTTCGTTGAGCTGAAAAAACATTTTTTTCTCCGCAGGATGTGGAAAAAACGTCTGTCCGATGGCGTGCCGACGGGTAGAAACCGGTGGGGAAGTGCGTAAATCGCCCTCTTTTTCTCTATTTGGAGGTCGGAAGTTGTCGAAATCAGGATGGCACAATGAAAGGTGAATCTTCTTTGGGGCTTACGTGCTTCTTGCCTGTTTGCGCGTTGTATGCCTCATTCTTGTGCAAGAAGTAAGCAAAAGTTGTGGCGGGGGTGACACGAAGGGTTTCTGCAAATGCGTGAGAATCGTTTTTTCTTCGTGTGTGCCTTGCTGTCCGGAATATGCGATTCTGAGGAGGCGGAAGTGACAATTTGGCAAAATGATGTTTAGACAAAAAGACATAAGAATAGAAAGTTAAGGAGAGGCATAAGGACAAGGGGATAAAATGGTATTAAGACATAAGAACAAAAGAACAAAAAGCCTTTTAAGACTTGAAAATATGTTCTTTTGTTCTTATGTCTAAAACATAGATATTCTGTCTAAAAACAGTTCATACCGATGTTCGGGTTCTTATCTTTCCGCTTCGATTTCCACCCCGGCTTCGCGGCAATCGGCCCCCATAGGCGGATTTTCCTTGGTCAGGGTCAGACGGATGCGGCTGATGGAAGGGAAGTCGTCGAAGAGTCTTTGAAGGATTCTTCCCGCCACGTGTTCCAATAATTTTGAAGGATGTCTTTCGTTGCCGCAATTGGGACATTTTTGTCCTTCAGCACTAGTACCATCTGTTACATATTTCTTCAATGCACGTTCTACACCGTTTTTCCATGTGTTAATGTTTTCACTGTCAAGTTGCAGAGAATCTACCAGTTTGATAACACGATCAATAGGCATCCTCCAACGAAGTACACCCGAAATTAATTTTGCATAGTTCCAATATTCCTTGTTGAACTTTTCGGACAAACCTTCAATGGTTGTTTTATATCCACGTTTGTTTTCGAACTGGAAATCATATCGTTTGTTGCCTTCTTCATCAATGTTTTTGATGATGCGTCCGGTAGTGACTGATTTGGGCAATGAAATACCTTCTTCATCATCTTGCAGACCGGTAAAGATCTCGTATGGATGTCCATCCAACAAGCCTACAAATGCGACCCATTTTTCTTTGTTGTTTTGGAAGCGTACTACTTCCGCTTCCAGTACTTTGGGGCGCACTTCTACTACCGTAGGTGGTTTGCAAGGAGGAAGTTCTTCTTTTTTGTCTTTCTTGTCCTTTTTGGTAGAAAGTAAAACTCCAGAGCGAGAGCCATCACGATAAACGGTACATCCTTTACATCCTGAACGCCATGCCTCTACATACAAGCGGTTTACCAATGCTTCATCTACGTCATTGGGCAAATTGATAGTTACACTGATTGAATGGTCAACCCATTTTTGGATGCGTCCTTGCATTTTTACTTTCATCAGCCAGTCTACATCATTTGATGTGGCTTTATAATAAGGTGACTTTTCTACCAATTCATCAATCTCTTCTTGCGTATAACGCTTGGTGGGATCGTAACCGTTTACTGTCATCCATTCCACAAATTTATGGTGGAATACAATATATTCCTCAAATGCATCTCCTGTTTCATCTACAAAATCTACATGAGTCTGAGGATCATTCGGATTGACTTTTCTTCTACGTTTGTATACCGGCATAAATACCGGCTCTATGCCAGAAGTTGTTTGGGTCATTAGGCTGGTAGTTCCAGTGGGGGCTATGGTCAAGCAGGCAATATTACGTCGTCCGTATTTTTTCATCTCCTCATATAAATTAGGATCAGCTTCTTTTAAACGGTTGATAAACGGATTATTTTTTTCTCGTTCACTGTCATAGATAGCGAATGCTCCACGTTCTTTCGCCATGTTAACAGATGAACGATAGGCTTCCAGAGCGATTGTTTTATGTACTTGTTCAGAAAACTCTGTTGCGTCTTCTGTTCCGTAGCGTAACCCCATAGCGGCAAGCATATCCCCTTCAGCTGTGATACCGACACCTGTACGTCTGCCCTGTCCGCTCTTTTTATAAATCTTTTCCCATAAATGTTTCTCTGCTTCTTTTACTTCCTCACTTTCAGGATCGGAATCGATTTTAGCTATGATCTTCTCGATTTTTTCTAGTTCCAAGTCAATAATGTCATCCATAATGCGCTGGGCCAATGCTACATGCTTTTTGAACAAGTCGAAATCAAAGTAAGCATCCCTTGTATAAGGGTTTACTACATATGAGTATAAGTTGATAGCTAATAAACGACAAGAATCGTAGGGACACAGAGGAATTTCACCACAAGGATTGGTAGAAACTGTACGATACCCTAAGTCGGCATAACAGTCTGGCACGGATTCACGTATAATGGTGTCCCAGAATAATACACCGGGTTCAGCAGACTTCCATGCATTATGGACAATCTTTTTCCATAAAGCAGATGCGTCAATTTCTTTCGTGAAAACAGGTTGATCCAGACCGATGACGAAGCAGTTGGAAAGCGATGCGATTTGGTGATTGTTGCCGATTCCGGTCATGGGACTACCTGCCGGAATGATGTATTTGAAGTGATCAAGAAGTCCGAATATTTCTTCTGCTTTGAGCGGATTCTCATATTTATTCTCGATGCGGGCGATTTCGTTCGCGATACGCCAGTGCATGTCTTCGGGCGATACTTCATAAATATGACCGTATGAGTCCTTCATGGAGTACTTGTTCACCCAAACCCTTGCGGCCAGTTCGTCCCCCTTGAAATATTGAAGGGCTGCCTCAAAGGCTTCGTCATAACTGTAAGTCTTCTCTTTCACGACTGTTTGAATTTAAATGGTTTACTTTAGGATTCCGTTATCAGATTTTGTAGAAGCAATAGCGGTCAATCCGGAAGGATGTTGCA
>VOFE01001785.1_pt1 | contig 44001 bp, 54 predicted proteins | sample 5384071 | NCBI WGS metagenome assembly VOFE01 (sample SAMN12384724, study PRJNA508395) | human gut metagenome | isolation source: healthy gut D | host: Homo sapiens
CCGTAGGAGTTTGGACCGTGTCTCAGTTCCAATGTGGCCGTTCATCCTCTCAGACCGGCTACTGATCGTTGCTTTGGTAGGCCGTTACCCTACCAACCGGCTAATCAGACGCGAACCCATCCTGTACCACCGGAGTTTTTTCGCACTGTACCATGCGGTACCGTGCGCTTATGCGGTATTAGCAGTCATTTCTAACTGTTGTCCCCCAGTGTGAGGCAGGTTATCCACGTGTTACTCACCCGTCCGCCACTCAGTCCATACCATCTTCCTCCCGAAGGATTCCGTCGGTATGTCTTCGTTCGACTTGCATGTGTTAGGCACGCCGCCAGCGTTCATCCTGAGCCAGGATCAAACTCTCATGTTTAAGTTCCTGCCTTAGTTCAAAACTTTGGCTTCCGTTTTTTACCGTTGACTTTCGTCTTGGTCTCGCGCGATCTTCTTAAAGCATGTTTTATGAATGATCAGAATTGAAAATCTTTATTTTAGGATGTGTTTTCATCTCATCCTTTATTTAGAATTTTCAGGGTTGTTTTACTATTCAGTTATCAAGTTTCTCTGACCTCTTATCAGGTCTTTGCTGTTCGCTCTCTCGTGCGTCAGCGAGATATATATTATCACACTGCGAAGAGCTTGTCAACAACTTTTTTTTTTTTTGCTTTTTCTGATCTGTGATGTTCACATTCAAGGAATCACACACCAGACAGACTGTAAAGTCTTTTCAGCAAAAATGCCATTTTACCGAACCATGCATGATCGCATGTCCGCCAAAAAAGCCAAAAAAACACAGTAGAAATCTCTAGTAAACGGAGAAGGAGGGATTTGAACCCTCGCGCCGCTGCTAACGACCTACTCCCTTTCCAGGGGAGCCCCTTCAACCTCTTGGGTATTTCTCCAGATTCTATCTGGTCAAAAGACCATTAGAAGGAACATGAATATTCATATTCTTTATAATGAACTTTTGATAAAACAGACTCATATCCGATAAATCTTACAGTATTCTATATAACGGAGAAGGTGGGATTTGACCCCACGCGCCCTTGCGGACAAACGGTTTTCAAGACCGCCTCGTTACTATGCACCTGCACCAAATGCGTATGACCACCGGATACGACAAGGCAAAGAAACGGTGGCTCTAGTTCTTGGTGTTCAATGTAATTGCAGGCAATATGCCCCTCGATATGGTGCACTCCAACTAATGGCTTTCCTGCAGCATAGGCGATTGCTTTTTGCTGCACCAACTCCAAAAGTGCTCCAACCAGACCCGGTCCATAGGTCACACTGACCGCTGTAATGTCTTCTAATGCAACTTTGGCCTGCTTTAATGCATCTTCAATCACATAGTTGATGCGTTCTATATGCTTTCTGGACGCAATCTCCGGCACCACACCACCATATAAGGTATGAATGTCTATCTGCGAGGAGATCACGTTCGACAGTACCTCTCTGCCATTACGCACAACCGAGGCTGCTGTTTCATCGCATGAACTCTCAATTCCTAATATTAATACATCCTGTTCCATTGTTAATTATCTCCTAATGTCGCTATTTCCTCTTTGTCGGTCGTCTGCTCCCAACCCAAGATACGCCATTTTCCTTTGGCATCCTTGCGGCAGAGAAATTTTTCATATATCTGCATACGTTTCTGCTTTGCTTTCGTCAAAGTTCCGGTAATGACCGTTGCACATTCCCTTTTATTGATCGTTGTGTACTCGATGCTGCCTGCCGGCTGCACTACATATGTAGAAATCGTTTGTTCTTTCTTTTTGTAACTTTTCTGTTCCTTTGCCAGGCGCTTATACATCTTCTCCCACGCATTGTCTTTGACGTCCAGTAATTCTGCATCATACAATTTACGCAGCTGCTTTAACAATTTGTTATATTCTTTATCAGTCAGAGTTGTGTTGTATAAACATTTATTATATCTCAATATAACTTCAACACTTCCGTTGGCGTTTCCGGATAACCATTATCCAAATCTTTACTCATCAGCTTATCAACTTCCGTTGTCGAGCTTTTACTTTCTCTGCTCCCACTGATCTTGCCGTTACTGATCATATAAAATATCGTTAAAACAACTACAGCAAGACACACCAGCGCCACAAAAAGTAATGCCAATCTTTTTCTTGTTCATGCTGCTTCCTCCATTTCCATGAAGTTGTCTCTATATCGACTCCTACGAAAACTTCACATCTGTTGCCATAGTCTGTTTTCTTTATTGTACACAGGTGATCGTCAAATATCAATCCTCAAATTCCAAGGTACAACTCATTCCATCTTTGCCTGCCACTGCATTTGGAAAGATCTTGCATACTTCCCGCATGTAATTTTGCGGATACAGTAACGATGGGCTGTAATGCGTCAGCCAAAGTTCCTTAACCTCAGCTTCTTTTGCCGTCTGTGCTGCCTCCAAAAACATCATATGCTTATTTTCTACCGCTTTAACTTTCTTTTTCTTTGTCACCGTACATTCCTTCGCAGATCAACAAATCTGACATGGAAGCATTCTTGGTAAGGCCGGCTGTTGGTCTGGTGTCTGTACAATATGTAACTTTCAGTCCCTTTCTAGGGGCACCAAGCACCATGTCCGGTGTATAAATGCCCTCCGGCGATTCCACCGTCTCTCCATGCTGAAGCCGGTTCCAATACTGTACCGGGATCCCCTGCTCTTTGGCACGCTCCGGAAAAAAGCGCCCACTACGCGGAATTTCTATCGTATATCCATAACAGGTGACATTGTGATTCACACGAAAGGCATGCAGATGATATCCATTACATTCCAAATCCTGCTCTTTGTCCGTCAATTCAATATATTGCAATTCAAAGGGTAACCCCTGCGCGATCACTAATAGGGATTCTACCACTTTCTGCAGACCACGTGGTCCGATCAGAGTCACCGGCTCTTTGCGTTCTGCATTGCCCATAGACAAAAAGCAGTCCCGGCAGCCCGCTGATATGATCGCCATGATAATGTGTAAAGCAGATGGTATCGATCGGATGAAAGCTCCATCCTCTTTCACGGATCGCCACCTGCGTCCCCTCTCCGCAGTCTATAAGCAGGCTGCTGCCGCCGAATCGAGCCATAAGCGCTGTCAACGCCCTGCCCGGAAGCGGCATCATTCCGCTAGTTCCTAACAAGCACAAATCTAACATTACTGTTTTCCTTCCTATCTTCCAAGGTCTCTTATCCGGCTGCTCCGATCATTTCTGCACTTTCGCAGACTCCGATATTCTTATAATTCCGTCACTTCACTGACATCAGGTGGAATTACAAATTGCGCCGTAATACGGTCATAGCACTCTTCGCATAATACAAAAGAATGCAATTTCATATCTTTTTTGGAAAAGAATCCCCATTGTTTTTTTGCCTCAAAAGCATCTTCTAACAACACATCATGTTGCATCTTCAGTTTTTTTCCGCATGCGTTGCAATACATCATTCTCATCCTTTCTGCTCATTACATTATACATTGATCCGCCTTTTTACATTTACTGTGCCTGCTGTTTTACAACGTCAGTATACTGTGTCCGCAATGTAATGTACAGTGGTAATCTCTGTCAATTGTTCTGCCGTATCCCGCCTAACATATCAATTGTTTGTGATTTGATGTTCTAATAGCAGCGCATCCTCTTTCGGCTGCGAATAATATTTCTTTCTTATTCCGATCTGCACAAAACCCATTTGATGATAACAGTGTATTGCTGCTGTATTGGAAGCCCGCACCTCCAATAGAATACGTTTCACACCACGATGTTCGCACTCTGTTATTGCCATACCTAATAATTGTGTCGCAATACCTTGGGAACGCTGCTCCGGCGCTACGGCAATATGGCATAGATCCGCATCTTCCATGGAACACCATAATCCACAAAATCCAACGATTGCCGATCCGCTATCCGCAACCAGATAGATCGTATCTTCTCTATGAACAGCTTTAATAAATTCCTCCTGCTGCCAAGGTTTTGCAAAGCTGGCAGCATCGATCCTGCACACATCACCAACGTCCTCGTCTGTCATGTACCGAATTCTATTTTGGCTATTCATCCCTGTCATGCTTTTCTCCTGCGGCAAGCCTTGCTTCTCGCTCACGCTCCGCTTGTGATTTACGAAGATAATCCGGCCGGAACGCTTCGGCAGATACTATCTTTCCTTCGTCATAATAACGTGCACCTAAAACAGCTACCGAAGCAGCACTCTGTCTGTTCATATGAGCCGGTGCTTCCTGCCACGCTACGTTAAGTCCCTGTTGTAATGCCTCGCGGTGCACCGGAACGCCATCTCCCAAAACGGTAACAGGATCCCCCAGATCATTTAACTCCGCAATATAGTCTTCAATGGAAACTGCTTTTTGTCCGGTCACGCACTCCAATAACATATCCCCGACACGGTAAACTCCTGCATAAACCTGATTACGTCTCGCATCCATCATCGGACAGATATTCCCCTCTCTGCCTGCCAGTCGAAATGCCAGTGCCTCCAATGTTGTGATCGGAACGATCGGTTTGTGTAGCGCCAGCCCTAACCCCTTAGCTGTCGCAGCCCCGATCCTGAGTCCGGTAAAAGAACCGGGACCAGAGGTTGTTGCTATGGCATCGATTTCTTTGAGGTCGATACCGGACATCGTAACTACTTGGTCGATCATTGGCAGTAAGGTCTGCGAATGTGTCTGCTTATTATTGACTGTAAATTCTGCTACTATCGTGTCATCTGCAAACACTGCGGCTGATGCCACCAATCCCGAACTTTCTATTGCTAATAATTTCACTGCAAACCTCCTTCTATGCCCGTCACCTGTATGCGTCGGAAATCAAACCCTTTATCCAACTCTTTGGTGATGGTAACCTCAACGCATTGTTCCGGCAAAATGTCACGAATAAGCTCTGCCCACTCGATCAAGCATACGCCATCGCCAAAAAAGTAATCTTCATAACCGATCTCATCCATTTCCTCTACATCGGCTATGCGGTATACATCAAAATGATATAACGGAAGACGTCCGCTTTCATAAATCTGTATGATCGTAAAAGTCGGACTGTTCACCGGTTCTTCCACGCCCAATCCTGCCGCAAACCCTTTGGTAAAAACCGTTTTACCAACGCCAAGATCTCCATGCAGTAATACGATCGTTCCCGCCTCACACTGTTGCGCGATCCTGTTGCCGATCTCCCATGTCTCTTTCTCCGAATTACTCTCCATGCTTTGTGTCATCGATCTGTTCCTCCTGTGTCGGTTCATAATCCTTATAGGCAGCTCTTCGCTCCTCCACCAGAGCACATACCTCATCATAGCAGTCCGCTAACTGTTCCTTTGGAAAAATAAATGCTCGAACCTGTGACATGTATAAGTAAAGTGCTGATTTTGTCTTCACCGTCTTGCGAATTTCATACCAGTGCACTTTTGCCTCCTGCTGCCCCTGCGACACAATAATGCCGTCCTCAGATATACAATAGTGTAGTACCGCATTGATCGCCTCATTCTGTTTCTTTTTGCTTCCAAGCCTTCTGATATAACATGACCGGCTGCACAATGGTGAACAGACAGCCAATAATGATCAGTGCGATAAACGCCGTGCGATCCAACGTCTGATAACGTGTCGCACAGATCACCCAGCTGCCAAGGCTGATCAATACGCCAACCGCGCCGGACACGCTGCAATACGTATGACGCATCGAAAATCGATATAATTCACCTGTCGTAAGATCAATGTTAAACTCTAATTCTTTCATATGATATCTCATTCCTTTCAACTTGCTGAAAAGACAAAGCCAGCGCTTTGCTTTTGCCAAACAATATAACAGCAATTTCCTATCAATTGTAAAAAAGCATTCGCCATCTTATTATAACAGAACACGTCCAAAAAACAATACACGCGGATACAGGAATATGATATAATGACTCCAAAATCCAGATGCTACGCATCTGCCGCGCATTGCGCTTTATGATTTTGTCGTTCACAAATTCTGCGCAAGTGAACAAGCTCCCTTGCGTTGCGAATTTGTGATATAATGAACACACTGGGCTCATTAACGAGCAAATAAGCTTGTGAAACAAGCGAATAAGCTCTGAAACAGCGAATTTGCAAGTTTGAAAGAGGCTAATTAATGTATGATATAATATAATGTATTTTGGAGGAATGTGAATGAGGGATGACGAAAAAGAAAGTGTTACTACAACAACAGATCGAACAAGAAATCGATTTTGATAAATTAACAGAATTTTGTGAACATCTGACGGATGCCGTACAGGAAATATTTCGTTCATGCGGTTTATATTTTCGTATTTTTTCCAGAGTGAAATCGACAGATTCTATTGCCAACAAACTGATCAGACGTCAATACGGGACCGAACAAAATCCAAAAAACTACAGGATTTGATCGGCATACGCGTCGTTTTGTATTATTATGATGATCTTAGCATCTGCCGTGATATTATGGAGAGTACCTTTCAGATGTTAGACCATTGGTCTCGCACCAATGCCACTGCCAATGAATTTAAGGCAACCAAGATCAACGGTGTATTCCGTTTCCCATCGGAATATTTCAAAGTCTACAAAAAGGACATGTGGACGCTGCCTATTGATACAACCTTTGAGATTCAATTTCGTACCGTATTTTTTGAGGGATGGCACGAGATTGAACATGATATGCGTTACAAAAAGTCTCCTGTCAGACAATGAATTTTGGCGTGGCAGCGAAGAATTGTCTCGCATTTTGAACTGCATCCTCGCCAACTTGGAACTAAGTGACTGGTCACTTGTCCAGTTATTTGAACAACTCTCTTATAACCATTACAAAATGCCAACTGGGAATTGATGCTAAAAAGCAAATTCCGAATCCATATGGATGATAACAGCGAACTTGATCCTGCAATTTTAGAACTGTTTGACCGGGACAAGGAGATTGCAAAACAGTTTTTCAAATGCAAACGCAAGGATCTGATCCGCGAACTGCTCAAACTGGATGCGCCACAGCCTAGTTATAACCTGATCGTCAAGCTTTTGAATGACAGTAAGATCCATAATGAGGAGATCGCAGCCATCTGTGACAAACTTCCTATTATCCGTGATGAGAAAATGCGTTCGCGTTCTCACTTTGCAAGACTGGATTCTGCGGTATTGTTCCATCTGGAAACCTATTTATTGCATAAAGAAGTCAGATCACTTGCGTCCGAATTTACAAACGCATCAAATATCATTTATAAATGGGCTCGTTTTTAAGTTGAATCCTGTTTTTGAAGATATGCCTGAGGAACTATGCTCTTATCAGAACAAACTGCCAGGCTACCAATTAAAGATTGATTATCGACCGGAAGATATGACATTTTCCATGAAGTTAAATCACATAGACAGCAAACAGATCGGTACATTATGGCATATTCATTCTTCTGTTGCTATGTTGAGTGATGGCAAACTTCATTTTTATCATATGACATCTCGCGATATGCCACACGGTGCTTCGCACCAGATCAGTTTTAGCAAACCATCTTTCATGAATGATCTTTCTTCAAAGGTAGGTTTCGTTGACGTTGTCAGACTTGGCACAAAGGCACAATTTATAACTACGCCGGAAGATTTTACTTCTTACTGCGAACTGGTAAAAGATCCAAATCGCCACCTGCCACTGATCGCCATCGTCCAGCAAAATACACAGTCTTCTGCGGAAGGCAGTGAGTTTACGGATGGCTATGATATGAATACCTTTACGATCAATGGAACGAGACTTGCAAAAGTTGTAGGTCAATACGCTCATGTAGTCATGATCGATCAAAGCCTTGCCACACCATTTGCAGACAAGATGGATGCGAATATCAGAGAACCTTATGGCTGTATCGTTATCTTTTGGCCGGAGGAGCAGAAGCGTACACCGGATATATTCACCAAAGATGATGTATGTCATGCGGAATTTGACTTTAACCGTTTTGCTTTCCACGATAATAATATTTCAGAGAAAGCATTTCGCCATAAACTCGTACAGGTGATCAAGGACGACAATGTTAGTCACTAATACTGTTATTCTTACAACTGCAAAACCGCTGGAACGGATAACGCTCCAGCGGTTTTGATTTTAATTTTTATGATGATCTATCTCTGTCGCGAAAATAGGCTTATGACTCTTTACCCTTTATGAAATAAAGTGCCAACCGGCTTGTCTTCAAAAAGCTCGTACAATTTCTTAGGGTGCTGCCCGTTCATCAACACAACATCAATATCGGATTCGTATGCAATTTCCACAGCATGAATCTTCGTTGCCATGCCGCCAGTGCCAAATTTTGTTCCGGCGCCGCCTGCAACCGCATGAATATCTTCACTGATCTCTCGAACAACCGGGATCATCTTGGCATCCGGATTTTGACGCGGGTCACTGTCATACAGTCCATCTATGTCTGACATGATGATAAGAAGATCTGCATTGGCGATCGTTGCCACGACAGCTGCCAACGAATCATTCTCGCCCATTTCCAACTCCAACTCATCAATGGCAACCGTATCATTTTCATTGACAACCGGGATCACTCCCTGTGAGATCAAACGTTCCAACGCATTTTCCACATTTTTACGGCGATCCTCTAACAATATATATTTCGTCAACAATAGCTGTGCCACCGTTATACTGTATTCAGAAAACAAGTTGTCATATAAATACATTAGCTCACATTGCCCTACTGCGGCGCAAGCCTGTTTCCCGGGTGTGTCTTTAGGTCGGTCCATCAAGCCAAGCTTACCCATACCAAGACCAATCGCACCGCTGGAAACCAAGATCACCTCGTGCCCTGCATTTTGCAGATCGGCAAGTGTCTTGACGAGCTGCTCCACGCGCCGTATGTTTAATCTTCCGGTACGATGTGTTAATGTCGAGGTTCCCACCTTGACGACAATTCGTTTTCTCTCACTAATCGGTATCATTTTGCCCTCCATAACATTTGGATTTTCATGCTTTTTATTGTATTCGTATTGACAAAATATTGCAACTTATTTTTGTGTGTCATCATACATATCCTGCAGCCCTTTCTTTAAGCTGTTAATATCAAGCATAGCCTGTGGCGCCTGTTGCTTCTGCTGTTTTGGTTTCTTTTGTTTCTTTGGCCTCGTTATCTTCTTTTTGCTTTGTTTTGACAGCAGACTCCTCCTGTGGCGTGTCAACCGCAGACAATATGGTATCCACTGCCTTCGAACGAAGATTTCCTAATCTACGCAATGCTGTCGGCAGCAGATCCGGCATACGCCGATTCCATATATCCAAGAACCAAAGAATTGTCATTGCCATCAGCAGATATAACGTCAGATCACGCTTTGCGGCATTCCGCTGTGGTGTCGTATCAAAACAGCCCTTCTAATGAATTGATCGAACGTCCTGATACCGACGCGATCAATTCATTCAATGCCGTATCTGTCGTGTCATAACGATATTCGGCAGAATATTGCATCGTCAACTGCGTATTGGTGTTATCTAGTATTTTCTTTCCATTACTGCGGCGGACATTGATCTGGTAGACACCTACATCAGAAAGCGGAATCTCACCCTCATAACGGCTGCCGGAAACAGAATGTAACGTCACAGTATTCGTTTTCCCGTCCGCATCATCATAAACTGCGGTAACTTGATCGTCACCACTAACTTTTGCATTGGTATACTCGATCACACCGGCACTCCCCTCCTGCCGTGCCGTTACGGTAATGCCCTGATGATTCTGTTCCCCTATCGTCTGGTTGATCAATCCGCGCCAAAACGCCGGATAATCCTCCCACTGTGCATAATTAGCTGTCCACTCGTTTACTACATCTGTAGTAAATGCCGCTGTTGTCCCCAAGCCATACTGCCACGTTGCTAAGATCGGACTTTCCTTTTTTATCATCCATCAATACTGCTGTCGCATTCGACTTCAATGTCGTTCCTACATATCCAAGCATCTCCGGAAACCACCTTCTCTGAGCTGCTCTAATATGTCACTGTTCGCCGTTATAACCGGTGTAAAAGTCTTGTTGACCAAATATTCTCCCTGCGACAAAAAATACTTCCTGAGCAAAGATCCTGCTCAGTCCGGTGCCCGCATTCGTTTGATAAAAGCGCCCCTTTCCTTTGTCTGCTAAGGTGCGCAGAATATTTACGTCGGCATCCGACCCCTACCGCTACTGTCGATAAGGTTATCTTATGATCATTCATGTCCTTAAGCAGATCGTCATACCCATGGTACGTATCCTGTCCATCAGTCAGCAAAACGATATGTTTGATCTGCGCATCATTTGTGCTCACCTTGGTCATTTGCTCATAAGCCTCTTTCAATGCAGGATAAATACTGGTGCCGCCGCCATCTTTAATGCCATATATCTTGCTTAGGACATCATCGCGGTCTGTAAGCCGGATCGGTTTTACCTGCCAATGATAGCCATCGTCAAATGATTCTATACCAACAATATCTGTACTGCGCAGGTTATTGACCGCAGCTGCGGCCGCTTCTTTCGCATACTCTAACTTACTTTTGCCTCCGTCGGACGCATCCGTCATACTTCCGGAATGGTCGATCACTAACGTCATCGCAAGTTTTGGCGAGTCCTTGTCGCCCTTGATCTCCATATTGACCGGAAGCACCTTTTCTAAGGCAGTATCCCGATATGCACCAAGCGCAAAACTTTGATCTCCACCGATCGCGATCAACCCTCCGGCATAATCCTTGACATAGGTGGTGATATGATCCATAAATCCGCTCTTTAGATCGTCTGCATATACATTTTCCAGTAAAATAGAGCTATATTCCCGCATCTTTTTAAGCGTATCCGGGGCGAAAGATGGCGTCACTACGTCATAATTGATGCCAGCTGCCTGCAATACCTTTTGAAATTGCTTACTTTCTCCACTTTTCCCTTCGATGAGCAGCACCTTTTTTTGCTCGGTCGCTTTCGTATAAGCAACATACTCATTATTAGCCTGTATCGTATCGTTCTCCGGAACGATCACCGCCCGGTAATTGGTAAATCCTGTCTGTTTTCGCTGATCCTGAAAGGTAAAATGATTGGTTCCTTTTTGTATAGTGACATGCTCCTGTCTGCGAAGCTTCGTGTCATTATATAATTGCAGAACAGCATTAGTCGCAACATTACCGGTTACTTCGATCTCTACGGTAAAACGCTCTCCCGGTGTAATCTGTTCCGGTACAGTCATGTCCGATAACCAAACTTCCTTGTCCGGAGTACAATCCTGTTGTAACACCTGTAATTCCACATTTCCTGCCTGTAAGCTGCTGCTCATTTTACGCACATCGCCACTATTTTGTCTGCCATCTGTTAGCAAAACAATGCGCTTTCCGTCGCTGTCCGAGAAAAGGGACATTGCTGTCTGAAGTCCTTTTTCAATATTGGTTTCCGTTTCTATCCGGACCGAATTAAGTTCTGTAAACTTCACCGTATCCGACACGAACTGTTCTACATTCGCATCTCCTCCAAAAGCAACTACTCCGGCACGATCTTTTGACGGCAGCTTCTTAAGTTCATCTCTTATCTGCTGCACCATTTCACTGCGTTTTCCAGCAAAACTCTGCGACACATCCACCACAAAAACGGTCGTTGTACTGTCCGAAATATGGGACATAGATATTCCGATAAATGCGGCGGTCAATCCGGCAAATAATAGAATACGGCATGCGATTGTGGATACTTTATTAAATCGATTCGTTGAATTTGTTCGACGTCTATATATGATCCATTCCACACACAGCAATAACAACACAATAAGGATCAGTGGTCTTACAAGCATCCTCTTGCCATACAGTTTGCTGACATTTTCCGTTGTCACAGTCTGTTTTCTGCCATTTTGTGTGATGTGTACCCGATTCGTGCACTTAGATTCCTTCTCAGGAAATGTCACCGCAAAATATTTGGTGGATCTCTTTGTGTCCGTTACCGTCATATGGTATAGACCGGTACCATCCTCGTATCACTATATACTGCCTGCCCCTGTGCATTTTGATCAGCAACTGTCTGTCCTGCCGGATCTTGCCAGCGGATAGATGCCTGCTTACCACTGCCAAGCTGCAGGGTGACCGTATCTCCCGGCTCGTACGATGCTGCATCAAAAGACATCGTCTGCTCTGCCTGCGCCAAAATCCCCTGTACTAACACCGGAAATTCCATTTGCAGAGGAAGGTCCGAATTGTGCAGATCGAAACCAAGCACCGCAACAACGCGATCTTGAAGCTTTCCAAGATAGCCAACACACTGATTTCCTTCCCCGGCAAAAGAATATGCCCACGACGGAAGTGCGTAGCGAAATCCTTTGGCTGCACTGACCGTAAACGCCTCCAGATCCTGTGTAATATTACTTTGCGGAAACGTAATTGATTCATTTTGAATGTCTGTACTTTACGAACTAAAGTCTGCTTTCCGATCACCACCTTATCCGATGGTGCGAGTAATATCACATTCTCATTATGATACCATTTCGTCGGCATAACTCCATCGTATACGATGAAATCATATGCCTTGTCCGGATTTATGTTTTTTGTCCGAGTTGTTTGTTCTACAGTTATAGAATCTTCCAGAGACAATGCCCTTTCCATAAAACTGTTTTGTTTGGATACCAATAATACCGTCTTTTTCTTCTGTCTTTCAATCATTTCATAGACCGTATTATCGTGTGAATTGCCGTCCTCTGCTACAATATAAGCTTTCAAATACCCCTTGCTTGCTGTCAGTTTCCGAAAATGACTGTTCGTTGTCGTCTGGAAGGTGATCGTCTTACTCTGCCCCGCCTTTAGCGATACGGTCTGCGCATCAAATAACGTGTCGCCCAAATACAGTTCTACATCTGTCTCAAAATCTTTCTCTCCGTAATTTGTAATACCGGCCTGTGTTGTTATTTTATGTTCTGCATCCATCTGATGGGACAACCAGCTTAAGCCGGCATTCGTCGTCCCTTCCTGATCGGTCAACGCAATAATATCTGCATTTAACTTTCCTACATCAGCATCACTATCGGTAAACCCGATCACTTTATAGTTATGCCACTGTTTCACAAGCGGTGTTACAATCTGTAAAAGAGGCCTCTAAGCTCCCGGCAATGTCTGTTTCGCCAATACCTCGTATTGTTTTTCTTGATGCTGCCGGTATCTGTCGAATCTGTCACTAAAAGCTGCGCTGTCTGTGCCCCTGTAACTACGGTGACTTTCGTTCCCGGATCTAACTGATCCACGTAGGTGAGTGCCTGCTTTTTCGCTTCTTCTAATTTGGTACTGTCCTGTTTATATCGGCCATTCATGCTTCCACTGGTGTCGATACACAAAACAACGTGATCCGTCTCTGCCGCCCTTCCGTTTGATGTACGGCATAAGCATGGCAAAACAAGCAAAAGCAAAACAGCAATCTGTAGATACATTAACAAATGATTACGAAATTTCTCCCATGGAGTCGATGCCTGTACAGATTCAAAAGCTTCCTGCCACAAATTTAATGCCGGCACTTTCTTGGTCTGTACCTTCTGCTTCAGTAAATAGAGCAAAACAATACCCGGCACAAAATGCAAGAAATAATAATGCCATAAATGTTCAAATCCCATCGTATCCCCTCCTCTATATCCGGTTATCTTATACCTGTTCAAAAACGCCGGCTCTCATGCCGTCATAAATTATCTTTTTCTAAGGACGTGTCCGTATACACCTGCATAAAATGCGCCTGATACTTTTTGGCTGCATTCTCCAGTCCTTTTGAAACGCAGTAAGTCTGTTGTCATACTGCTTGCGCAGCCACGAGGTCATGGTTACTGTCAGATCCTGCTCTGTCTCACAATCGATCAGTTTGACCGTTCCCTCCAACTGTGGTTTCCGTTCTTCTTTATCTAAAATCTGCAGGATCAATATGTCCTGTTTACAAAATTTCAAATAACGAAGTGTCTGATGTATTGTCTCCATATGTCCGCCATTGGTATCTCTGTCCATAAAATCGGACAGCAAAATAACAGTCCCTTTTCGCGGAAATGGAATATGGCGTACCGACTGCCACAGATCTGTCACCCCATCAAATCGCTGTCTTGCCACTTGATCCAAAAAATAAGTTTCTGCTCTGCATCCCGGTCAGAGATTTTTCAATCTGTGCCATACCGTCCTGAACCGATACCAGACGGACCCGGTCTTGTGACTGTAATGCCAGATGCCCAAACATTCCTGCTAATCTCGCCGCAAGTTTATATTTCTCTGTCATGTCTGCCTTCATGGATCGGCTTGTGTCTAAAACGACAGTGTACATTCCTTCCTGTTCCTGCATGAAAAGCTTAATAAATAATTTTTCACTTCTTCCATAGGCGTTCCAGTCAATACGACGTATATCGTCTCCCGGCATATACTCTCGAAAATCAGAAAATTCCACACTGCTGCCTTTGGCAGTAGATTTTCTGCTGCCGCCTCTGCCTCCATTTAAGCGATTTTCACTCCAAAGGCTGATCCGTTTCAAGCTTCGAAAAAATCACCATCAAACAGTTTTTCTTCCATTGAGTGCCTCCTGCAATGCTGCAATGATCGTGTCTGCCACTATATTTTCCGACAGCGCATCAAAGTTTAATGCCAACCGGTGCCTCAGTGCCGCCTTTGCCACATCATCAATATCATCGAAAGAAACATTGTAATCGGCCATCTAACAACGCCCTTGCCTTAGCCGTCAGCAGAATCGCCTGTGCCGCACGCGGACTGGCTCCTCTAATACATATTGCTTAACTTCTTTTCACTGCATACTCACTGTCCGGATGTGTTCCGATCACCAATGCCAGCGCATATTCCTCCACTGCTGCCGACACCGGTATATCACGAACCACCTGACGCATTTCCATCAGATCTCCTGCAGTAAGCATCGGCTGGATCTGTTCCTGCTGTCCTCTACCGTCAGATGCATGATCTGCTTTAGTTCCTCAAGAGACGGGAACTCGATCAATAACTTAAATAAAAAACGATCCAACTGCGCCTCCGGAAGCGGATAGGTACCTTCATTTTCAATCGGATTCTGCGTTGCAAGAACCATATAAGGTTTTGGGAGTTCATACGTATGATTTCCAACTGTTACTGTTTTTTTCCTGCATCGCTTCTAACAATGCGGACTGTGTCTTCGGTGTTGCACGGTTGATCTCGTCCGCTAAGACCAAGTTTGCAAACACAGGTCCTTTTCAAATTGAAACCGATTTCGATCTCCTTCTTTTATGATCAGATTGGTACCGGTAATATCGGTCGGCATTAGATCCGGCGTAAACTGTATACGCGAGAAATTAAGATCCATAACTTTTGCTAACGTCTTCACCAACTGTGTTTTACCAAGTCCCGGAACACCCTCTAATAACACATTGCCGTCTGCCAATATTGCCAGCAAAATGTGATGGATCACGTTTCTCTGACCGATGATCCCCTTTGGCAATTTCTTCCTCTGTACGTTTGATCTTGGTACTATATTCTTTGATATCCTCTACCTGCATCAATGCCCCTCCTTACTCTAGATCGCTGAAATACTTTTTAACCATATCCTCCTTGGATTGTGGTATTTTCTGCTTCTTCAATTTGGAATATGCTTTTTGTTTATATTGTCCGGATACTGCCCCGATTTCCTGTTTGGTTCCGCGTTTCGCAGGCATGTTGTTAGACTTTGTGCGATTGCCGGATTCTCCATTCTTGCTGCCCGTCAAATTGCCATCTTTCCCATTATCCTCCGGAACCCAGACTTGTTCTGCGCTGTCCGACGCACCTTTTCGTTCCAGTCCGTTTTTACCACCGGTGTTCCATCCACTTCCAACTTTGTTACCGTTTTTACCTTGGCTGCCACCATTCCCACTGCCGGCATTTTTACCGGAACCTGCCTGACTGCCTGATCCACTTTGACCATCATTTTGAGTACCTTTAGCACCATTACCGGACAGTTTTTGGAACTGTTTCCCTGTTGTCCATCGGCATTCTGTGAAGCATTCTGATTCGAAGTATTCCCCTGTGCCTGTGTATTTTGATTCTGTGTCGCTGCATTGGAATCTGTCTGATCCTGTAACAGGGCACTCCGCGTATAGGAAGCACTGGCATTATCAAGATTTCGCAGTACTTCCGAAATGTCTTGCTGTGTCAACGCTCCACTTTGTGCCTTTTCATTGAGCTGCTGCATAAGCTCTTTCATCTTAGACTCGCTTAACTGCTCTCCCAATTCTTTTAATTCATCACTCACTGCCGCAACGGCTTTCTGCTTACCGGCCAGATCTGCAAGCTGCTTCTGATATTTCGAAAGTGCCTGTAAATTTTTGCCGTCCACAAAAGGGTACCGTAAACTGTCTGCGGCATACTCTTTGCTAATGTTCTCCGGAACATCTCGAAGAAGTTTTGTCTCCAAACGCTTTTGGGCAGCAGTCACTTCATCGACGGATCTTGCCTGCTTCATATCTTTTTGGGCTGTTTTTATGGACTCCTCCAGCTTTTGCGGGATTCTTTACTTATTTTGCCCTTTGCCATTTCCTTATCAAGAACCTTCTTTGCTTTCGCGATCTTCTCCTGCTCTTTCTCAACTTTCTTGACAAATTCATGTTTCTGCTTCGCGACATCCTTTGCCTCTGATCGGAATAAACAAGCAGATGAATCCCATCAGCAAAAAGACCCCCAGACTAACATATCTCTTCCATGGAATATAATACGGCATTGTCTTCTCCAAAGAGATATTCCGAAGCTGATCTCTCGTATCTATTCTCTGCAGGATACGAAGTTCATCGGTACTTCCTCTGCCTTCGATGCTCGTCGATACACGCTCCTGCATTCCCATATTGTCCGCTAATCTTGCTGCACGTCTTGTCGTTGTGCGGCATAGAAACAAATGTACGCCCCCGACTGCGATCGATCCCAAAAACACTGCGGCACTTGTGGGCACACAATTATAAAACGGATACCAGATCGCCACGCACTGTACCAAAAAGCCAAGAATGCTTCCAACCAGTGCATACATTCCCAACAGTAAAATCGATTTCTGACGCATATCACGTTTTTTACTTTTTGCAGAAAACGATCAATCTCTTTGTCCGCTTCCATCCCCGACTGCTGATTCATGCTTTTTTTCCTTTCTTCCTGCTCTTCTTCACACGCAATGGATCCAATAACTTTGCTGCAAGCTTCATAATGAAAAACGTCAAAACCAACTGACAGATCAAGCTGATCACAAACCAATGATCTACAACAATATCCGGGATACCGCCCCCAAATGTCCGTTCCAGTGTAACAATGAGTCCATGTCCTCTAAACTGACACATCAACATTTCGATTAAAGTTACAACCGGATTGATCAACAGGATCAATAACGCCGGTCCAAGATGCAGCGTTGCGCTGCTGGCAGCCAGACCGGACACATGATTAACATTCATTTCAATAATATTTCCAATAATGTATATAACTCCATCCAAAATAGCAGTCACACCACACAGTACAACAATCCCCGCAAAGGTAAATACAGTTGCCGGAACTGTTTTCTTAATTGCCGTAGATGCCCAAACGCCGATACTTCCCATTAGTAATGCCGCAACGAATACCAATACAACGAACTGCAACAGATCAACTAAGGCAAGACCACCAATGGTGAATACAATGGAAATCACCGGCAAACTGGAAACCACCAATAACAACACCATACTGATGGATGCCATCAGTTTTCCCCAAACGATTTCTGACGGTTTCATAGTTGTCGTAAGCAAAATTTCTAATGTCTGCTTTTCACGCTCTCCTGCAATGCTTCCAGCCGTAAAAGATGGTACAAGAAATCCCACCATAACAGATTCGAGCACGACCAGTGCAACATATAAACCGATCGCCGTTCCATAATTTACATAATCGTTCATACCGGAATTAAACAATACTTCAAATCCAAATACTGCGATCCCGATCAAGATCAGATTGTAAAACAAGATTGTCAGAGCAAACTTAATGTTGCGCACACGCAGCTTTGTTTCTTTTATATATACCGGATTATATAACTTCTTTTTCCATTTACTCATGCCGACAACACCTCCTTGTTTCCAGTGACACGCATAAACACTTCTTCCAAATTACCTGTATCCCGAACAAAGGACGATACCCGCACGTCATTCTGTATCAACGAAGCCAGCAGTGCTGCTTCCTCTTCTTCATTTCCCTTAAATCCAACAAGCAGCATGTTGGCATCCACAGACAAATTAACAACTGTCGGATTCTCCTTGAGGATCTTCACCGCCTGATCCATTCCTTCTACAATACGGATCTGCAGTGGATTGGAGGTATTTAACCGGGTCATGATCTCATCGACTGTTCCTTTTACCATCATCTGTCCGTGATCAATAATACCGATCGTGGTACACATTTCTGCCAGCTCCGACAAAATATGTGAGCTAATAATGATCGTCTTATCAATTTCATGTAGATTCTTGAGTATTCCTTTCATCTCAAATCGTGCTCGCGGGTCCAAACCGGAAGCCGGCTCATCCAAAATAAGCAACTGCGGATTGTGCACCAAACTTCTTGCAAGACATAATCGTTGTTTCATGCCACGCGATAAGCTGTCCACGTAAAAATTTGCCTTATCCGATAGATGCACGAGATCCATCAATTCCATGCAATAGGATGTCGCCTGTTTTCCATACATGCCATAAATGGATGCATAGAATTCCATATATTCGATCGCCTTGAGATTGTCATATACACCAAAGAAATCCGGCATATAGCCAATCATCGCTTTGAGTTCTGTACTTTGGCGGATCGCATCGATCCCTGCAACGTAAACTTCCCCGCCGGATGCTTTCAGCAGACCTGATAAGATCTTCATGGTCGTCGTTTTCCCTGCACCATTTGGTCCGACAAATCCAAATAACTCCCCTTTGTCAATATGCAGATCCAAATTATTTAATGCAATAAATTTACCATAGAATTTATTTAATCCTTTGATTTCTACCATGTCACCCTCTCCTCTCTATCTGCCTATAATGTGCAATTTCGGAAGTGCAATATTGTTATACATTCCATCAGACCACTATCCGCTTTTACGTCGTATCGAATCTTGACATTTCCCTCTGAGTCAGCGTATTGATCCAGACTGTCTAACGTTGTTTCACTTCCGGCTGTCAGGAACTTAACATAACGGTCCTTCTTCGGATTATAAATATATGCTGATCCCATAAACAGATTCGTATTGATCGTCATATCCGAACTACTATAATTGCTGTAGATCGTAATCTCCGAATTATCCAGATACGTATACTGCAGTCTAATTTTTTCCCTTCACCCAGTAACTTTTTGATGTTATAAGTAACATTAATACTCTGAGCATAGCTCGAAGAGGACGCAGAAGCATTTGATTGCAGCACCAATTTCCCATCGGTCTGATAATCATTATATTCTGCAATATAGTCTGACAATACGCCATAATTTGTCGTCCCCTCTGCAAGCATATCCTTAAAGTCAATTTCCTGTGATACTGCCATTTCTCCATACAGATTCAGATCAAACATATTGGTAAACGACGTCTTTTGCTGATCTTTTGTAAAACCATAAAAATATGTCGTTGATCTTCCTGTCTCTCCTGAAGTGAAGAAATGACCGTAATATTTCAGCAAGCTTTGTCTTCGCTGAGACTGCACATCTTCTGTATATCCATTGTCATTTGCACCCACTGCCTGCGTAACCATCTCTTCCCAATCAGAACCGATATCCGCATATTTTAAGTATTTGCTCGGTGAGATACGGTCAAGAGATATACTTTCACCGGCTTTTAAGCTGCCTAATACAATGATATCTCCATGATTAACAATCATACAGTCTTCCAGATCATACCCTGTATTGTTGGTTACCACACCGGATACTTTAGACTCTCCGATCTGTATGTTCGTAAACGCCATACGTCCTTTCTGCTTTACCGTCTGACTGTTTTTGAGATTAGAGCTTTGGAACGATGCCTGATTTTCCATGTGCAATACGGTTTCATCTGAGTTATACTCGATTGCATAACTATACGTTTTATCCTGCTCTGCACTAGAATCATAATAGACCTGATTACTGTTGTAATACGGATCAATATTTTTGCTGCCTTCTACTACGATCTGATAATCTCTATTATTCGGGCTCGTCACCGAAAAGGCGGTGTTTAACGTATCATGCGTCCCCTCTGCTCCAATTTCAAGCTGTGATAAATAATTGATAAACGGCTTTTGGATTCTGGTTCCGGTTCCGATCAGATAGATCAATACAGAACAGAACACAGCGGACACAGGTATGATCACCCACAGCAACTGCCGCTTATCCTTGCGACGCAGTATCGTATAGCCAACCGGTCCGATCAATACTACGTACACGATCAACAGAATCGCGTATAAGGTAATATTGGGCAACACATCAACCTCATTATATTTCAGCCCGACTTGCAAACTATCATCCAAATAATATGTGTTGACATTTTGGTCAAAGAAATGATTCCCTGTCGTCGTACAATTGTCGCTAATGATCTTACGGATAACAGAACCATAATTAGACCACTGTTTGTTATCAAGTGCGAGGTCAAATTCTGATACGATCACGGAACCATTTCCATAAGATATTTTGGAAACCAGTGCCTCCCCATCCTGTTCTACCAAAGTCTCTGCTTTATCAAGCGTTAAAGATGTAATATCAACGGTTAACTTATCAGAAACAAGAGATTTCCGTATCTTCTCTTCTTCTTTCTTGCTTATGGTAACTTGAAATTTCTTCTCCAAATCGTCATCGCTATATTCTTTCTTCAGCTGTTTGTATATTTCCGAACCTTTTGAAAAGATCGTACCTCCCCAATCATCCGAATAATCTAAGCCCTGAATGTCTTGTGCATAATCACGATACATAGTTTGCGGCAAATGTTCGCGCAAAAATGTTTTTACTTTATCTAATTTTTCTTTGCGCAGTTCTTCTTTGAGCAGCGCCAGTTTCTCTGCCTGATCCACCTTCGCATAGGATAAATTTGTCTGTATCGAGCGCGCGTCACCAATCGTACCGTTTAGCAATTTCCCAGAAAAAACTTTCAAACTTTTTTCTGCCTGAGCGCCGGTGCCAAGCACCAAAAGTCCGCCATTGGAAACCCATTGTTGGAGCGCCGTAACCTGTTTTGCCGAAAAGCTTTGCGTATCTACATTATTGATCACTAATACATCCAATGATTCCAGTAATCGAACGTCTTCCGGAACATCCGCAACATTTATTTCTTCTACAGCAAAATCTGCACTCTGCAAATATCCTATCTTATTAATATCATCTGACAAAACCGCCATCTGCTTTTCATCAGTCGTTGTCAATGCCATCTGCAAATATGCTGTCTGAGATGAAATCATGTCATCATCTTTGTCATATAACGCTACTCGTACTGTAGAACCGCTCACCGGCAACGTAAAAAAACTTTTGATCTGAATTGTCTCTCCTGCAGCAATGGATACAGATTTTGTAAATGCTACCGAAGTGCCACTGACTGCTCCCGAGATTACTTTAACAGAACCTTTGAAATTATCTCCCTTGTTGGTCAACGTTGCCTTGATCGGGACATAACGGTTTGGTGCAACAACACCTCCCGTTCCGCCAAGTGTCGCATCAATCTTGATGTCACCCGCCCGAAAACTAACTTCTCCTATTGAATTGTTAGTGGAAGACTTGGCTTTGGCATCTGCATGACTGGCAAAAGCCATACAAGTCATGATCCCAATGGCCGCTAATACTGCCACCAGCATGGCAATACTCGCACCATTCAGTATAGAGTACATCCATTCCATACCGGAAGTCTGCTTTTCTTTCATCATTTCATTACCTCTCAATCACTCTTCCTCCTCTTCTTTATGTAACGGCAAAGCGATGGTAAAACATGTGCCACTCGCTCCGCTTGTTACCTGAATCCTGCCTCCATGCAAATGAACAATTTCCTGCGCAATGTTTAATCCAAGACCGGTCCCACCGGTCTTAACATTCTCGACCGTTCTACCCGGTAAAATTTATCAAACAAATGCTTGATACTTTCTTCCGGTATGACTAAAGCCGTAATTGGTAACGCGAATTTGAACTTCCTGCTCTAAACATTCCAATTCCACATATACGTGTTTACCATCTTTGCCATATTTGATCGCATTGCTGAGCAGATTCTGTACGGCTCGCGCGATCAATTCTCCATCCATATTCATTTCCAGATAGGTAATATTGTATTTCGTTGTGCACTCAAGCTCCTCTTCCTGAAATAACGGATAGAATTCTTCCACCATCTGTTCCACAAGCTGCACCAGATCGATCTTACTGCGGTGTAGTGTGATCTCTCCACTCGTAAGTTTCGTATAGTTAAACAGATCGTGTATCAGATATTCCAAACGATTCGCCTTGGTCTGTGCTATACGCACATATTTCTGTCTTTGCTCCAGATCATAATGCTTGGTATCTAAAGCCAGATCCAAATATCCCTTCACCGATGTGATCGGTGTCCTTAAATCATGTGCTACACAGGCGATCAGATCCTTATTGCTTTGCAAAGCATCCCTCTCCGATTTGATCAATTGATTGATCTGCGCTGTCATCTCATTGATCCTGCCGGCTATCTCTCCTATCTCATCCTGTCTCTCTATGATGATCTTTTCGTCACTTTTTCCATCGGCAATATCGATGATCCGATCCGAAATATATGTCATGTCTTTGACGATCCGTTTAATAAACAGCAAAAAAGTAAATGATAAAAAAACAGATCGTTGCAATAACGGTGACAAGCATAAAACTAACCAGCGTATCGCGGCTCAAATGCCTCGGCAGCCAACTCGAGCTCATCCCCAGATCATCCCCATGTCTGCTGAACCGTACCCCTCTCCCCGTTGGTGGCGAAACAGGCACTTTGTCGTACTGCTTCTTGCCTAACGTAGAAGAAACAGTATAGATCAATCCACCTAACACTATGTCTGTGATCATCGCAAGGATAACACTGAAAAAACAATACACTATGATCTCTGTGCGTATGCTTTTGAATTTTTACCCATCAATTTTATACCCCCTCCCCATACCGTCTTTATGATCTGGGCGTTGCGCGGATCGATCTCAACCTTTCCGCGCAGCCTTCGAATATGTACCATGACTGTGTTACTCATTTCAAAGCTTTTCTCTTTCCAGACTTTCTCAAAAATATCATCTGTCGCAAATACCTGTCCCGGATGTGATGCTAACAGATAAAGCAGATCAAATTCTATCGGCGTCAGCTTAACCTCACGGTCATACACTTTCACGGTTCTCGTCTTTTGTCCATCCATAAGTTGGGCAGATCAATGACACCTGCATTTTCCTGCTCGCCGCCCCCAGACTTTGGAATCTTCGAAGCTGAGATTTCACACGAGCCATCAGCTCCATCGGTAAAACGGCTTTGTCACATAGTCATCAGCGCCCTGATACAAACTGGACACCATATCCATCTCCGCGTCTTTCGCACTGAGCATTATGATCGGCACAGCGCTTGTATCTCGGATCTTACTGCATACCTGATTTTCCATCCATAACCGGCATCATGACATCTAATATAACAAGGTCTATACGTTCCTGTTTGAAGATTTCCAATGCCTCTTTGCCACTATATGCTTTATATACCTCATATCCCTCTTCGCGTAAGTGAATGCCAACCAGTTCTGCAATTTCTTTATCATCATCCACCACAAGTATATTCGCTTTTCCACGCATTCCACCTCCTGCTTTTACCATTTACAGAATATCACAACCATCCATTGCAAAGTCTTTACGAAAATCTTACAACTTATCGCATCCCCAGCAAAGCTTTTCACTTCATCATTTTACTACTCAAACTCCCCACCCGGAAGATACTGCCCAAACCACATATTGCTTATTATGTCACAAAACTAATAGCTATTTTGCAGCCAACAAGGTAAATTATCCTGCCATCAAAAATACTAAAGCAATTGCTGCAGAACGCAGAGTTTTCAAGTGATTTCTTATTTTGTTAAGTCTCTGATGAATACATGCCTGAAGCATTGTCTGAGATGTCCCGGTTTAGCAGGTATCATCCATTTTGGACGGGACGCTTTCGCTACGATGCGCTACGTTACGTTACTTAATGTCTCTGAAATACGAGACATAAGTAACGACGAGCGCAAAGTCCCTTTCAAAAATGATGAATACCTTGCTTCCGGAGACTTGAGTTTCCGAAAGGCATGTAAATCAATCATCAGAGACAACAAAAGCTAGAAATCACTTTGAAAACTAATTGTGGCAAAGCAATTGCTATAGTTTCTTGATGGCAGGACTCACTATATAGCGGCTGCAAAATATAATTAGCCCATAGACATAATAAGCAATATGTGGTTGTGAGGAGTTAAGGGGTGGGGAGCTTGAGGGGATTCAAAAATAAAAACACCGGAGCCGGAAAAAAACTGCTAAAGCGGTTTTTTTCCGAAATCGGTGAATCTATGATCTTGATCTTATACGTTTGCACTGCCTCGTTCCAGATCAGCAGCTATCTCCCTTCATTGGGATGCGGGTTCTTTCGCCTGACGACTATCGATCTTAAGCGTGGAACGATCTTTCAGACTTTCATATACCTTAGGTACCATGATACTCTTGTAAGCCGGACGAATGATCTTATCCATATTGATCAGCTCTTCGATACGATGTGCACTCCATCCCACAATACGTGCCATTGCAAAGATTGGTGTGAACAGCTCTTGCGGAATACCAAGCATGCTGTAAACAAATCCGCTGTAAAAATCCACATTGGCACTAACGCCTTTATAGATCGCACACTCTTCACCAATTACTTCCGGTGCGATCCGCTCGATCATGGAATATAATTCAAATTCCTGCTTATTGATTTTTTTCTTCTGCCAAAAGCTCGACGAACTGTTTAAAAGCACGAGCACGTGGATCTGATATAGAATATACCGCATGACCAATACCATAAATAAGTCCACGGCGGTCAAAGGCCTCCTTGCGCACCAATTTGCGCAAATAAGCACGCACCTGTTCTTCATCTGTCACATCATCTACATGCTCTTTAAGATCCTGCATCATCTGCACCACTTTGATATTGGCACCACCATGCTTCGGTCCCTTGAGAGAAGATAACGCAGCTGCAATAACAGAATACGTATCGGAACCTGCCGAAGTAACTACACGTGTCGTAAAGGTTGAGTTGTTACCACCACCGTGCTCCATATGAAGTACCAGTGCCATATCTAACACTCTTGCCTCCGTCTCAGTATATTCTTTATTCGGACGAAGCATACGCAAAATATTCTCTGCTGCTGAAAGATTATCATCCGGTCTGTGGATATAAAAACTTTCATCACATTCATAATGATTATATGCATGATAACCATATACCGCTAACATAGGAAATACACTGATCAGCATCAAACACTGGCGCATAACATTATCAATACTATTATCTGTTACATTATCATCATAGGAAGACAACGTTAACACACTCTTAGTCAAAAGAATTCATGATATCCTGACTCGGAGCTTTCATAATAACGTCACGCACAAAGTTGGTAGGCAGACGACGATTTTTCACCAATACCTGCTGAAATTCCTGCAGCTCCTGCTTATTAGGAAGTTCTCCAAATAACAGCAGAAATGCGATCTCCTCAAATCCATATCGCTTGTCCTCGCGAAATCCTGCTGTCAGATCATATATATTATAGCCACGATAGTACAACTGCCCATCACATGGAATAATATGTCCATCCTCTGTCTCTTCGGTTGCTTTGATCAACGAAATATTTGTAATACCAGATAATACGCCTTTGCCGTTTTTATCTCGAAGCCCTCTCTTCACACCATACTGCTCAAAAAGCTTTGCATCGATTGAATTGTTTGCCACACACACGTGACGATACTTATCTGCAAACTGACGCATCATCTTATCATATTCCTGACTCATAGTTTCTGTCTCCTTTCCTGTTGTCATGCCTGTCATAACAGGCTGTATTTAATTTACTGTGATACCTTATTCATAACAGCGATGTCTAATCCCTGCACGATATTACCGGAGATTTTCTCCGCTACACGCTTAACAACTGCCAGTTCCTCCTCTTCCACGCCGCGAAACAATACCTGGTACATGGTAAGATGCAGTGCCCGTACCTTTGTAAGAACCGGATCTGCTTTCTCACATACCAGCAAACGTACTTTGCGTCGGTCAGTATCGTCCGGCACACGGAGAATCAATCCCTTTTCGATCAGCTCTTCGATCGACTTAGAAACATGACTCTTCGTCCAATGATGTCTCTGCACGATATCCTTAGCTGTATTATACTTACGATGCTCTGACAAATAGAGCAATACACGGATATCCAGCAAAGAAAGTCCATAGGTTTCTGTCACAGGTGCATAAACCCGCTCCTGAAACCTTCTAAACTGCTGCCCGGTCAGCAGCGATTCTAAACCATCATCAATCATAACTTTTCACCCATTAATTAGTATACTTTTGAACAGTTCAATATAGAACTATTATACCGCAAGTTTATTTCATTTGTCAAATTACAATAACTTACTATAACTTCCCATAGCAAAAGTTATTGTCCAAACCACATATTGCTTATTATGTCTATGGGCTAATTATATTTTGCAGCCGCTATATAGTGAGTCCTGCCATCAAGAAACTATAGCAATTGCTTTGCCGCAATTAGTTTTCACAGTGATTTCTAGCTTTTGTTGTCTCTGATGATTGATTTACATGCCTTTTCGGAAACTCGAAGTCCGGAAGCAAGGTATTCATCATTTTTGAAAGGGACTTTGCGCTCGTCGTTACTTATGTCTCGTATTTCAGAGACATTAAGTAACGTAACGTAGCGCATCGTAGCGAAAGCGTCCCGTCCAAAAATGGATGATACCTTGCTAAACCGGGACATCTCAGACACTCCTTCAGGCATGTATTCATCAGAGACTTAACAAAATAAGAAATCACGCGAAAACTCTGCGTTCTGCAGCAATTGCTTTAGTATTTTTGATGGCAGGATAATTTACCTTGTTGGCTGCAAAATAGCTATTAGTTTTGTGACGTAATAAGCAATATGTGGTTGTGGGGAATTTGAGATATGGGAAGTTCGTGTAAAAACTTATTATTCGATATACTGGACTACAGCCTGTATTATATGCTATCATAGGTTTTGCAAAATGGAACTACGATGATAATAAGGAGGTTTCACATGTTATCCGAAGAAAAATTATCAAAAATCATCGGTGATATTGCCGATAACTACGAACAGGAAGATTTATTTACAATAGAAAGCGGGCATCAGCTCCCAAATCGAGATGCAGTTATACACATTATCATGGGGCTGCGCCAGATCATGTTTCCGGGCTATTTTGACAAGGAACATTTGGAACGTACGATTCGGAATACTTTTTTTAGGACACAACATTATCCGGATCTATGACACGTTGTCTGAGCAGATCCGCTTTGCACTGATCCGAGAAGCAAAGTCACAGGCAAATCTTACAGAGATCAATGAACGTACCGAGGAAATCTGTGAACAGTTCTTTTCTTCTTTCGCACATATCCAGCAGCTTTTGTTAAAGGATGTTCAAGCAGCTTTTGATGGCGATCCGGCCGCCAAGACCAAGGAGGAGATCATCTTCTGTTATCCGGGACTGTTTGCTATTTTTGTATATCGTATGGCGCATGAGCTGTATCGCCTGAAAGTTCCTTTCATTCCGCGTATCATGTCTGAGTATGCGCACGGTCATACCGGTATTGATATCAACCCGGGTGCAGTGATCGGTGAATACTTCTTTATTGACCATGGTACCGGTATTGTTATCGGCGAAACAACAGAGATTGGCGATCATGTCAAGATCTATCAAGGTGTAACACTCGGTGCTTTATCGACACGCAGCGGACAGCTTCTTCGCGATGTAAAACGTCACCCAACGATTGAGGATAATGTAACGATCTACTCCAGTGCTTCTATTCTTGGTGGCGAAACTGTGATCGGCAAAGGTTCTGTGATCGGTGGTAATGCATTTATCACTTCTTCTGTTGCACCGGGCACGCGCGTCAGCGTCAGCAGTCCGGAACTCACCTTCACCGAGAAAAAGAAAAGAAACCGGGAGACTTATTTGACTAAAATAATAAAGGCGGTATTACTGTTTTCACACTACAAAACAGTAACACGCCTATTAATCAAAGAGATCGGCTCTGATTTTTACGTCAGAACCGATCTCTTTCTTTTCATCATTAATATTATCACGCTGCATCACGAAGCTCTCCGCTCTTTCATGCAAAGCTATATAGACCTTTTTAGATAACTTCTTTGATCGCTGCCATCAATTCCTCATACGTCTCATATGCCGGAAGTTCTGGATACTCTGTCTTTATCGCATCTGTACTCTTGAATAAAAATCCAGCCTTACTTGCCTGAATCATACCAAGATCATTATGACTGTCTCCGCTGGCGATGGTATCATAACCGATAGATTGCAATGCTTTCACTGTTGTCAACTTAGACTGCTCACAACGCATCTTAAAGCCTGTAATCTCTCCGTCCTCTGCAACAATGAGTTCATTACAGAAAATGGTCGGATAACCAAGTTTCTTCATAAGTGGACCTGCAAACTGTGAAAACGTATCACTGATAATAATAACCTGTGTCAGGCTGCGAAGCTCGTCCAAGAACTCTTTGCACCCGGCAGCGGATCAATGCCCGCAATCGTCTCCTGAATCTCTTTCAAACCAAGTCCATGCTCACGAAGAATATCTAATCGGTAATTCATCAGCTTATCATAATCCGGCTCATCTCTGGTCGTTCTTTTTAACTCCGGAATACCGGTTGCCTCACTAAATGCGATCCAGATCTCTGGTACCAATACGCCCTCTAAATCTAAACATACAATTTCCATGATCTTCCTCCTGTATTTTCTGTCATTACAATAATTTTAGTATATGATGTCCTCATCCGCAAGTATTGTTTTTCTATTTTTACTTTTTAAGCTTCGCCCCTGCGTTGATGATAGCATGCTTCGCTAATACTTCAAGTACATCAAGACAATCGTTTTCCAACAATTCCTTAGTACGTACATGCTGTGCAAGCTCCGGCTCACGCTTTAATAACGGCAGTTCCGTGCATCCTAGTACAAGACAGTCTGCTCCGCTGGCCAACATATTTTCCGCAATCTGCTCAAATTCCGACAAGTCCGCAGGTCTTCCGGCTTTGATCTGCTTATAAATAATGTACATCAGTCGCTCTCTGCTGTCTGAATCCGGCAATAAGACCTCGATTCCCCGATCACGGATCGCCTGTGCCAAAACTCCGCTCTGATGAACTCCGGTCGTTGCTAAGATCCCTACCTTGCGTGCACCACGAACTGCGAGCTGCTCCGCCGTCTCCTCCACGAGATTGACAATGGGAATGTCTACTGCCTGTGTCAACTGTTCGTAAAAATAATGTGCCGTCACACAGGGAATCGTCAAAAAATCTGCTCCGGCATTCTGCAAACTGCGGGCTGTCTCTACCAGCAATGGAAGCGGACTTTGCGTGCTCTTGCCTGTTATATATGCCGTACGATCCGGACTGTCTGAAATACTTTGCAACAATATACGGGGATGCCCCTGATCAACCATCGTGTCAACCATTCGTGTAAGCAACTCCAAATAATATACCGTCGCCATCGGACCGAAATTTTAATGATCCCTATTTTCTTCATACCAATCACTCATGCCTTTCTAATCCCGCAAACTTTGGGCACAGGCACAAATTTGCCATATGAAAAACTGTACTATATGCTTTTTCATATTATTTCGAGGCAAAATAACGAATTGCACTCACTTTATTTCCATTCAACATGATCTGCAGCTTGCTGCTTCCTTTTTGAACGTATACACGCCGAATCTTGCCTTTGCTTTTCCGTACTTTTTGGTGACAGCTTTCAGAGAACTGCCAATGCGTATCCCTTCTTTTGTCACTGCCTTATTGCTGCGAAAACGGATCTCACTGACATATTCTGCACCATTGTTGGTTTTCGAATATGTTTTGAGCTGAAAATCCTTATAGGTATATGTACGATCTTTTCCCTTATAAGCACAACTCTTCTTCACTGTTTTTTAGATGGTTTGCCGGCCTTTTTGATCAGCTTTTGGCTGCACCGTTCATCGTAACGGATACCCCTTTGTACTTAAAAACATATCCCTTAGATTTTGCACTGGCTGGCATCGACACGCCTCCTATAGCAACCACTGCCGTTAGACATACTACTGCCAATTTACTCACAATACTTTTTTCATATTCATCTTCCTTTCCATTCCCAATAACTATGGATCTTACCATATCCGTTAAGTTCCTTTTGTTACATTAATAGCTGCGAATCTCGCCATAACGGTCAAGTTCCTTTTGCTGTGCACGAATCATATTGTCGTGAATACGACACTTTTCATCATACACCTTTGCCAATGTTTTGTCACCTCGATGATCTTTGATCCCATAATCCTTGGTCAAAACATTTCCAAGATATTTGGATAACTTTTCTGCACCACTTAAATTCATATGCAGACCACCATCGTAAGTATCTGTCTCATAATCTATGCCGGTTTCTTTCAGCAATTCATAAAAGTTAATATATGGCAGTTTATTCTTCTTCGCATATTCTACAACCTGTGCATCCTCCGAATCATACCACTGTGGTGCCAAACTCGGTGCCTTGATAAGGACCAGTTGTATATTATTCCTTTGCAAAGTGCTGTCATCTTATCCAAATATTGCATTGGATATTTACCAAAGACTACGCCGCCGTCAGCCGAATCATCTTCTTTCTCAGTTGTTCCGGCTTCCTGCTCATCAACGGCATCCCATGGATCCGAACTATCCGTCTCCTCGGCATCATCCTCCGGAATATCATCCCACGGATCATAAACATCATCCTCCGCACTGCCGTCTTCCTCTTCACCAGCTGTATCTGCACCACTCATGTCCTCTCCGGCGCTGTTTTTCGTGGAATTCTGTTTCCCCAGCAGCCAAGTTGGATCTGCGACATCCGACTCACTTGCCGGAAGTACGTCGATACGCATATAATAACCGTTGTGCGTTACCTTTCTGGCACTCGCAAAATACGTAAGATCACTACACGATAATGATGTGATCCTGGAATGATAACGCAGGATCGGAAAGATATAATCCAACATATTCTCCCCTTTACACATAGAAGCATTGATCGCATTCCATTTCGTTTTAGACCATTTCATGCCATCTAACGTCATACGGTTATACTCTTCTTTCTGCGGCTCTCCATGTGTCAATGCCTGCACATTATAAACAACCAGTTTTGGCTTTTCATATTTCAGAGTATCCTCTAACATATAATAAGACTGCCATGTGAGCTGCTGTGCATTGCCGCGAATATAACTGGTAATCCCGTAATTTTTCCACAAATAGATCGGATCGAAATTCTCATAGACTTCACAGTCACCTATCATGAGTACATCATGCTTTGTCGTCTCCTGATAGTATTCCGCCGTAAAATTCCCCCAAAATATCATCGGCATATTTTGGCTGCACCAGACGCTGCAATACTGCAAATAGCAAGACAACGACTGCAGCGGAAAGTATCCCGACTGCTATTTTCTTTCCTCGTTTCACTCTAATCTGCCATTCCTTTCCGGGTCCGCACATTAAAACGCAGACACAATTGTTCTTCCAACGGTCAGACCTGCTTAAGGAATACCGTTTCTCCCTTGAAGTTAAAATTGATTGTAAATAAACTGCTGTGCCTCAAATCCTACGCCATAACTTCCCAGCAAAAGTACTGCAAAGAATAAGAGGACAAACAAACCATATCGAATGACATAAGGTTTTTGTGAAATCTTTTCACGCACGCTTCCATTTCTGCCACACATACTGACCGTAAACATTGCGACCACGCCAAATGCTACAATGCAGTAATCCTGCACCGATAATCCCAGATCAAGCAATTCCTTACCGGTAACTTTCGATAGATCGAACTGCGTAAACATATGTATAAACTGCCGAATCGCCCCGCGCACACTGGCGTAAGTATCAAACAGGCGAATACAGCACATCATCAAAAAGGTCCGGATCACCTGAAACGCACGATATCCCCAACTGTTTCCTAATTTCGGAAATCTGTGGTGAAATTTATTATATAATGGCGTGCATTCTTCAGAGATCAGAATGATCACACCATTTACCAGTCCCCAAGCAACAAAATGCCACGCTGCACCGTGCCAAATACCGGTCGCAAACCAGGTAACCATTGTCGAAATATATACTGCAACGCGTCTTGCACCTGCCATGCCAAAATGTTTTTTGGTCGTCGAGGTCAGCTTTTGAGCGGTTTGCTGATACTCATCGGATAAAAAACATAATCACGGAACCACGTTCCCATCGTGATATGCCATCTGCGCCAATATTCCGCAATATTCTTTGAAAAGAAGGGACGGATAAAGTTCTCTTCCACATGTATGCCAAAAAATTGTGCAATACCGATCGTAATATCAATACCACCCGTAAAGTCCGCATACAACTGTGCTGCATAAAATAACATCCCGATAAGCACATAAGCCCCGGTATAATATTCCGGATCTCCCATCAGCATGCTGATCGCACCATAAGCGATCTGCGATCACCAGTTTCTTAAAATATCCCCACAAAATACGTTCTAAGCTAAAGCGAACCTGCTTGCCATCAAAGGAATGTTTTGCATAAAGTGTCTGTGACAGATCCCCATAACGACTGATCGGTCCTTGGATCAACTGTGGAAAAAAGACACAAACAGTATAAAACGCGGCAGATTTTTCTGTGCGCTGCATTTGCCCCAATATACATCCAGCAGATATGCAACTGCCTGAAACGTATAAAAAGAGATTCCTAACGGCAGGATCAGATCCGCATAAGGCAACTCTGTTCTGCCGGCTGCATCCAAAACGGTATTTACATTGTCGATCACAAAATTGGTGTACTTCAATACAGCAAGTATGCCTAAATTAAAGAGCAGACATACAAGCATGATGCGTTTTTTCTTGCCACCGATCTTTGCCTTGACCGCCTTCTTCTCGTCTCTGGACGGTTTCTCTATCTTTCCTGCTTTAATTTCAGCCTGGTATGACTGCCACTGTCCTTCCTGTCGATCAATACAAACACCGGCAAACCATACCGTCACTGACGTTGCCAGAATAAACAACGGATAAAATGCTCCCGCAGAATAATAAAACAAAAGTTTGCGATCAATAATAGGATCCACTGAAACCGCTTAGGAATGACATAATATACCGCAAACAATACCAGCAAAAACAGGATAAACTCGTATGAAATAAACAAAACGCTACTTTCCTCCCACCACAGCTTATTCTTCTAACAGGCGAGCAATCATATCGGCAAGGCTGTCAACGGAATTGAAATTTTCAGCAATAAAATCTTTCGCTGTAATATCAACATCAAATTCTTCTCCAAGCTCTGTCACCAACGTGACAAGATCAAAAAAGAATCCAGTATTTTGTCTTCTACCATTTTTATCTTCTGCTTCAAAATCAATATCCTCATGAAGTTCCTTTAAGATTGCTAAAACTCCTTCTCTGATCTCCTCTACATCCATTTCATTGTCCTCCATCTTATTATTATAGTTTTAACTGCGTTTCACAGATCTTCGTTTCTGAGCCGCATAAATTTCCTGCATCTTCAAACGATCCATTTTGCCGTTCGGCGTAAGCGGTAATGTCTCCAACCTCACGATCGCATTTGGGATCATATAACGTGGCAGCCGTTCCTTGAGTTCCACTGTCAACGCTCTCTTGTCAATATCTCCCACATAAAAGAGAACGATTTTCTTTGTCTCCTGTATAAAAATACAGCAACAGGTCTTGATCCTCTATCAGATCAACATCTGACTCGATCTCGCCAAGTTCTATTCGGTGCCCCATGTGTTTGATCTGATAATCTTTGCGCGATACAAAGATCAAATCTCCTGCTTCATTCTTCCTTCCTAAATCCCCGGTATGATAAATGCGGTCCGGAAAATATGGATTTAACGGATTCTGTGTAAAGACTTCCGCTGTTTTTTCCGGATTGTTGTAATAACCATGTGTGAGGCAAGTTCCGTGAATACAAATCTCCCCTGTCTCACCATCTTTCACCGGTTCGCCCTGCTCATTCAGCAACAAAATCTGTGTATTTTTGAACGGACGCCCGATAGGGATCACTTCTTTCTCCTCAAATACATGTGCTGCATGATAATAACAGCTCATACCGGTCGCTTCTGTCGGTCCATATAAATTAAAAAACTCTGCATCCGGAATTGTCATTTTCCATAAATTAAACTGTTTGACCGGGAACACTTCACTGCCAAACGCAATGGTATGTAAATGCTTAGGTGTCACTGTATCGAATGTACCAAATGCCGAGATCATTGTCAATGCCGAAACAACCCAGCATATCGTATTGATCTCATGGTCATTCAGAAACTCCACCAACTTGACCGGAAACATAAAACAGCTCTTAGGAATAAGCCAAAGTAGTTGCTCCATATTTCAAGGTTGGATATATTTCTTTCATACACGCATCCAAATACAGCGGCGTCTGATTTCCAAAAACGGTACTTTCGTTAAAACCTAATACCTCAGATAAGCTTTCAATGTAATCGATCACACCACGATGATACCCCACAACACCTTTCGGGACACCTGTTGATCCGGAAGTAAATAACACATAGATCGGATCAATATCCAGTGCACCCTCCCGGATCTTAGCCAACACTTCTTCATCCATCTCAGTCTTACTGCAGGTTTCGTATGGCAAAGCCGTTCCTTCAAAGCCAAGCGCAGCAATCTTATCCTTCGTACTCTCATCATAGATCAAATAATTTGCATCTGTATTTTCCAAGATCAATTGCATACGTCTTCGCGGCATCTCTTCATCGATCGGAACATAGTAACATCCCGCGTAGATCACTCCCGAAAAAAGCGGCGATCGTCTGCGGACATTTTTCATATATACGACAACCGGCTCACGATATGCCCCCTGTCTGCTTAGCTCAGTTCCAATACTTTTAGTATATTCGGACACCTGTATAAAAAAGATAATGCACTTTCTTCATCTGCAAAAGCAGTCTTATCCGGTACTCTATCCACTGTATTTTCCAGTACTCCAGCACATTTGTCTGCATATGTATCCCCCTGTTAGTGTGTTTGCTTTAATATATCTCCACGTCTTAACACTTTTAAGATCTTTTTGATCGCGAAACGCGGACTGCGCTGCATCAAACTGTCCCATTGTTCCATATTTTCATCCGAATTTTCAATCTCGCGAACATACCAGTGCGCCAGCTCTGCTTTTTCATCGATCGTAAGCATATCATCATTTTCCATCCAGCGCATAAACCAAAGCTCACGAATGATCAGAACATTCACTACAGCCATTTTGCATTTAGCAAGCAGTTGTTCATCGTATGCACTGGTGCAGCAGTACACATATAGGAAATAAAAACCAGCATCTGCTCTAACTCGATCTCATCTTCCTGCTCCGTATATTCTGCCATACGGCCTCTGGACTCTTCTCGAGACATTTCTTCCCTGATATTTAATATACTCTGTAAGAGCGGCGGCCATTCAGGATTCAGTGCTTCCATCGTACTCAACGCAAAAAGCATATCCGTCATGATCGTTGACACCGGCTCCTCATTTTCCTGTCTAAAATATTTTTCATCATAAATGATCTCATCAAGCCGTTTTCAATCTTTTCATAGGCTGTATCCTCACAATATGCTTTACGGATCTTGCGCAGTTGATGTTTCTCCCGATCTGTAAAATTCGGAAAAAAGGAAGATTTTTCAACGGAAAAGAAGTATGCTTACGTTCGGCACGATGATGGATCCGGCTCTCCACATCGTGTGCCATTCCAAGGATCATTACCATTCGCTGGTTCATGCTAAATTTGCGATTTTGTGCTATTGATAACAATGTGTCTCTGGTCGGCACCAATTCTGCAAACAGTTTGTGGTCAAAAAACGGATCCCACTCTTTGCGGGCATGCACTTCATAACAATCAATGTTTACCGGCTCTTTACGCTCCAGCAGTTGTTTGCATGCGATCGGACACGTCATGGCTAACGAGCGTTCCCGCACATTTGGATATACTTCCTCGTGGCGCGGATGTGTATGGCATGTCTCACATAGCGCATTTTCGCCGAGTTCTAATACAATGTCACATAAATTGTCCTCATTTAAAAATTCACAACGATTATCCTCTCCATGCGGACAAATACGTCCTGTTGAAAAATCAATCTTTTCTGCCATACGTTTTCCTAACGGTCCTTGTACATGCCGATACTTCTTTAATGTATCCGGATCCACAACGATCTGCCAGCGAATACAGCAGCTATCCGGGCACTCATGTCCCGGAACACATTCAAAATCATCAAAATAGTCAGGATAATAATATTTCATCGCAATAGCCATACCTTTTCTTCTGCTCTGCAGGTTTTTCCAATCAGAACCCCATTCTTGCAGGCATCAATATATACTGTAATACATATAAAATCAACAAATGCACCGGATAAAACCAGTAAAAAAACTGTACGATTTCCTCTGCCTCGTTCGCCATTATACCACTGTATACACAAAAGTGCTACCAGCGAAGCCGGCTGCCAAAAAGCAGCACTGCAGCTGCCAGATTCCTTTTGTTTTTTGGTCATGAAAGACATAGAATACTACAATCAGCAAAATGCCATACCACGAGTAATCCACCCGCAGCAAATATGCTGCAGCGCAGCCGAATAATACGATTCCGTACATCGGAATGCTCCAAAGTTCTACTTTGGTGAGCATCCACATGACCAACAATCCGATTACAAACGTAAATAATACGTTCTGTCCATCCAGCTTAACAATCTTTCCATAAATTGCCAAATCATATGGTATCTCCGCCAAAAAGGCAAATCCAAGCATTCTTTGAACGTACTTGCGCAAATTACCTGTATGATAAAATCCTTCCACCAACAAAAAACAAAATAAAAGGAAATGAAAGCCGCCCTATATAGCGGCTAAGCGAATACACTGACAACAGTGCATGGCTGCCATACGATAAATAAATCACTCCGATATGATCGATAAGCATCGACAATAAGGCGATCCACTTCAAAGTATTTCCATCCCATCCACGATGGTTGCCCGTGTTCATTCGATCCTTCCCTTTCCTTTAACTCATAAACTCATACTTCCCATACCGCAAATTCGCCACGACCACATATTGCTTATTATGTCAATGACTATATTGCATTTTGCAGCCACCAAAAGAGCGATTTCTGCCATCCAAGAACTATAGTAATTGCCTTGCCGCATTTTCGTTTTTGGTGATTTCTAGATTTTGTTGTCTCTGATGATTGATTTACATGCCCTTCGGAAACTCGAAGTCCCGGAAGCAAGGTATTCATCATTTTTTGAAAGGGACTTTGCGCTCGTCGTTACTTATGTCTCGTATTTCAGAGACATTAAGTAACGTGACGTAGCGCATCGTAGCGAAAGCGTCCCGTCCAAAATGGATGATGCCTTGCTAAACCAGGACATCTATTTATTGCCGACATAATAAGCAATATGTGGTTCGGGCAATAACTTCCGGTATAGGAAGTTTGAGTTATAAATATTACTGTCTTACCTTAATATGGACCTCTCGGAGCTGCTGTTCGGTCACCTCTCCGGGAGCACCACATAAGATCCTGTGCGTTACCATTCATTGGGAACGGAATGATCTCACGAATATTCTCCTCATTGCGAAGAAGCATGATCATGCGGTCAACACCCGGTGCCATTCCTGCATGTGGCGGTGCACCAAACTGGAAAGCATTATACAATGCGCCAAACTTCTCCTTGAGATCCTCTTCCGTATAACCTGCGATCTCGAACGCTTTTACCATGATCTTCATATCGTGATTACGCACTGCACCGGAAGATAACTCAATTCCGTTACATACAATATCATACTGATATGCCAAAATCTCTGATGGATCTTTGGTCTCCAACGCTTCTAAGCCGCCCTGTGGCATAGAGAATGGGTTATGCGTAAAAATATACTGCTTCAGCTCTCTGTCGTACTCATACATTGGGAAGTCATTAACATAGCAGAAACGATATGCTTTTTCTCCAACAGATCCAGGCGGTTTCCAAGTTCTGTACGAATCTGTCCTGCATATAACGCTGCCAGCTCTTCTCTGTCCGCAATAAAGAAGATCGTATCCCCTGCCTGAAGTCCTGCGATCTCAGCGATCTCCGTCTTCATATCATCAGGGATAAACTTATCAATTGGTCCCTTATAGCTTAAATCTTCTTTTACTTCTAAGTAACCAAGGCCGCCCATACCGATAGACTGCGCAAATTTCAAAAGTTTCTCATGTTGTCCCTTAGACAACTTCGCATGTACATTGATGGCACGAACTGTCTTACCGTGGAACGGCTTAAACGTACATCTCTGGAAGAAGTCAGTGACATCCACAATGCGGAGCGGGTTACGCAGATCCGGCTTGTCGGTACCAAACTCCAGCATCGCCTGCTTATAGCTTATGATCGGATATGGTGCCTGAGTCACTTCTGCTCCCTCTGGTGCAAATTTTTCAAATGTTGCTGTAAGTACTTCCTCACCTACACGGAATACATCTTCCTGTGTTGCAAAACTCATCTCAAAGTCTAGCTGATAGAACTCTCCTGGAGAACGGTCTGCTCTCGCATCCTCATCACGGAAGCAGGGAGCGATCTGGAAATATTTATCAAAACCGGAAGCCATGAGCAGCTGCTTATACTGCTGCGGCGCCTGGGGCAGCGCATAGAATTTTCCCTTAAACTTACGAGAAGGCACGATATAATCACGTGCGCCTTCTGGAGAAGAAGCACACAGGATCGGGGTCTGGATCTCCAAAAATCCCATGTCCGTCATCTTCTGACGCAGATAACTGATCACCTTGGAACGGAAGATCATATTATCGCGCACTTTGATATTTCTAAGATCCAAATAACGATATTTCAAACGAACATCCTCTCTCGTCTCTTTCGAAGTTGCGATTTCAAACGGAAGCTGACGATACACCTTGCCAAGAATGTCTACATGATGCGCCTCTAATTCTGTACGTCTCCTCGTCACGATGTTCAATCTCGCCCTCTACACTGATGCAATCCTCTTTGTTGATACCGTCCAACAAAGAAGTATCGCGCATAACAACCTGCATTACACCATACATATAACGCAGATCAATAAAAGATACACCACCGTGATCACGAATGTTTTCTACCCAACCTGCAATTTTCAGATTGCTTCCAACATCCTGTTCCGTTATGTCGCTCATTATTTTGTCGCGGTAAATATTGTTCGTATTAGTCCTCATAATATCCTCCTTCAAGATGAAATGTACTTTCAAATAAGAACTGAGGGGTTCTTATTCGTAAATTCCTATAAAGCAAAAAAGTCCGCCCCAAACACACTTGTTCAGGACGAACATATTGTCCGCGGTACCACCCGAATTACTGTTCTACAGTCTCTCTACGGTCATAATAACCTTTCTGTTTGTCGCACAGCTGCGGCGCACCTACTAATGAATGTCTCACGTTCAGATTGCGGCTGATAAAGTGTTATTCACTAGGATTCCTTCTATGGGGTTCACACCATCCCCCACTCTCTGCAAGCGATTCTCCTGCTACTTCTCTTCGTCATAGCCATATTATGAAAATTCCGCAAAAACCGGAATTTTATGCAAAAAATTAATCATTTAACTCATTGACAGTCTCTGTCAACTGCGCAAGCTTTGACGTAATCTCCTTGCTCACGCTTGCCATTTCCCCTCTGCCAGCTTCTGAACCTCAGAAGCTACCACGGCGAAACCACGTCCGCTCTCACCGGCACGAGCTGATTCAATGGATGCATTCAATGCGAGCATATTCTGTTTCTTACTGAATCCAACAATCTTTGATGTACTCTCATTCGCCTCACTGATCTCTTCAGCCGCCTTCGCAATGCCAACTTTCAAGCGTTCCAGCATCTGATTATTCTGATACTCTTGATAGCAGGCACGTACATACATGTTGATCACGTCCCCAGCAACTGTGCAGACGCTTTGATCTGCTCTTTGGACGAGATATTCTTCAAAATGCTCCGGTTTGCTGAAGGCATCCAGATAGGTAAATACACAGTTTCCTTCCAGATGTCCCGGATCAGATATCTGAATATGTGTTGGATCCGTGTACATACTCATAATCTTTTTTTTGACATCACTTTCCGTATCTGAAAGATAAATACAGTTCCCCAGGTATTTGCTCATCTTCTGTTTTCCATCAATTCCCGGCAGACGCATACATGCCTCATTCTCCGGAAGCAGCACATCCGGCTCCACCAGCACCTCATCATAAATGGAATTGAATTTACGGACAATCTCCCTTGTCTGCTCAATCATTGGAAGCTGATCTTCTCCCGCTGGTACAACCGTTGCCTTAAAAGCAGTAATATCTGCTGCCTGACTGATCGGATATGTAAAAAATCCGACCGGAATACTGGTCTCAAAATTGCGCATTTTAATTTCTGACTTAACAGTCGGATTCCGCTGCAGCCTGGAAACAGTTACCAGATTGGCATAGAAAAAAGTAAGCTCTGTCAATTCGGAAATCTGTGACTGGACAAACAATGTGGATTTTGCGGGATCCAGCCCCGCAGACAAATAATCCAGTGCCACCTCAATGATATTCTGACGCACCTTCTCCGGATTATCAAAATTGTCGGTCAGCGCCTGTGCATCCGCAATCATAATAAAAATCTTATCAAACTCTCCCGAATTCTGTAATTCCACTCTTATGGATAGTGCCACCAGTCCGCATGTGGGTAATTGTTATTCGTATCGATCGTATGCGCCCAACTATTATCTTCAAACTCTTTGCCACTGCTCAAATATTCCAAAATCCCTGAATGACCGGATGATCTGCATCTTCGCGCTCCATTCCGATTTCCCAGATGATCTCTGTTGCCTCATAGGTCTGTGACGGTGATGAATGCGGATTCCAATAGTCCGGCTCCAATCCGTAGCCAAACCCACCATCCGTATTTTGGTAGCAGGCAAGTGTGTCCAAAACCGCCTCACGACTGCCATCCTCAAAGTGGTACTGCCACTTAGCCAACTCCAGTGGTCCGGGCGTTTTGTACACAAATCGCCTTGCACGATGGTAAGCATTGTCAAATGCTTCCTTCTCCTCTTCCTTCATATGCTTCTCCCCAAAAATATAATCTGAATCCCTTGATTCATTGCACAGTGTTTTGCCATACTGCAATAGTTTTCCAGAATTTACAGCACATTGAAATATATAATGATAGTATAACATATTTTACAATCATTGGGAAATACTAACATAGAAATTTTTGCCGGGAAAAATTTGGAAACAACTAACTTTGCAGTAATGTAAACGTAACACCAAAAGGAGGACGATATCCATGGAAACAAACAGCAAAGAGTTTGATACAATACGACTTTTACAGGAATGTGATGCCGGAAGCAAAATGGCAGTATCCGCCATTGACGAAGTGCTGGACCGCACACAGGACAGCGCCTTAAAAAATCTGTTGTTAGACACCAAACAGCACCACGCCAAACTCGGAAATGACATTCACTCCGAATTAGCGCACTATCACAGCAATACCAAGGAGCCAAGTCCGGTCGCAAAAGGAATGGCATGGGCGAAAACCAATATGAAACTGACATTAGAACAAAAGTGATGCAACGGTAGCAAATTTGATCACAGATGGCTGTGACATGGGCATCAACGCATTACAGCGCTGTCTAAATGACTATCCGGATGCCAGTCACGCAGCCAAAGATCTGTTTCGACGCATCATGTCTAGCGAAGATACTCTCCCGCGAAGATCTTCGCAGCTATTTATAATCACCGGTCGGTACCGGACAGCCGCTCCCGTAAAATACGGAAGCCCTGTATAATAATTGTTGGAAGTCCTGCTAATACGGCACACTTGCTGTCTGCGCCCCTGTCAGAACGATGCTGCAAATGCACTTCTTGCGGCCGGTATACACAGTACCAATGCCAATAGCAGGACTCCAACACCAAATGCTGCAAGGCTCCATCGGTTGCTGCACAATCCGATCCGTATCAGCAGTATTTACTGCGCAGATTGAATCCATGAAACAATCGTGCTAATGTTAATGTTGCAAACGCCATCGTCATCGCTGTCTGAACAGTGTGCACCGGATCACCTAAATAGAAAGCCGTAATAGTAACTGCTGCGATCATACTGCCATAGATCAACATATTGCGAATAAAGGAACTATTCAATAGTTTTTCTGATGGATCACGGGGCGCATCCTGCAACAACCGTTCATCAACCGATTCCATGCCGATAGCTAAGGCAGGAAGGGAATCTGTCAACAGATTGATAAACAATAGATGTACAGCTGCAAAAGGTGCCGGCAGCCCCTGCCACACAACATTACAATACAGCTAAGATTCCTGCCATGTTACCTGACAGCAAAAACTGAATTGCATTTTTGATATTACGATATACATTTCTTCCATTGCATACGGCCTTGATAATTGTGGCAAAGTTATCATCTGTCAAGATCATCGCTGCTGCATCTTTGGACACCTCTGTCCCTGTAATCCCCATTGCCACGCCGATATCCGCTTTTTTTAAGCGCGGGCGCGTCATTAACACCATCTCCCGTCATCGCCGTGATCTTCCCCTTTTGCTGCCATGCGTCAACGATGCGAATTTTATTTTCCGGTGATACTCTTGCATAGACCGCAATCTTCTCCAATTGCTGCAAATGTTCTTCCTCAGACATCGCATCCAGTTCCTGTCCCGTAACCGCAATATCCCCCTCTCCAAAAATCCCCAATTGTTTTGCGATAGCGGTTGCCGTCACCTTATGGTCTCCGGTGATCATAACCGTACGGATTCCTGCACGCTTAGCATCCTCTACCGCTTTTCCGGATTCTATACGCGGCGGATCGATCATTGCCGCAAGTCCTATAAAGGTAAGATCCCTTTCCTGATCCAGTGTCAGGTGCTGGTCTTTTGCAACAGATTGCTGGTAAAGGCTAACACTCTGAGCCCCTGTTCCGAAAACTGCTGATTTTGCAGCAGGATCATTTGCTTGTCTTCCTCCGTGATCGGCTGAATTCCCTTTGATGTTAGAATGCGTCGTACGTTCTAATAATACATCTACTGCGCCTTTCGTATACACAATATCAGATTGCTCTTCTTCTATTCCGAGATATTTGGTACTCATCAATTTGCGGTCTGAGTCAAAGGGAATTTCCTCAAACGCTGCATAGTATTGCGAAGCTGTTTCGTATCTGTCAAATTCTGTGCCAACACAAGCAAACAGGACTCTGTAGGGTCACCAAGCTGTTTTCCTTCTGTCAATACAGCATCATTATTTAAGACCGCATTGTATAAAAATGCCTTCTGCACTAAGGAATCACCCGTCAGCTCCTGCGGATCCACGCAATGTTTATCGAGATACAATTTCGTCACTGTCATCTTATTTTGTGTCAAAGTTCCTGTCTTATCAGAACATATTACCGAGACACAACCAAGGCTCTCAACAGCTGATAATTTTTTAATGATCGCACCCTGCACCGCCATTTTCTGCGTTCCCATTGCCTGAACGATCGTCACAATAGAGCTTAACGCCTCCGGAATTGCGGCCACTGCAAGTGCCACTGCAAATAGCAGCGATGGCAGTAGTCCATTGCCTTGATACCATTGCATTCCAAATACCAACAAGCAGATCACCATAATGAGTACCGCCAGCTTTCTGCTGAAATCATCCATGCTGCGTTGTAGTGGTGTTTTGACACTCTTAGTTTGATTCATCAATCCGGCAATCTTGCCCATCTCTGTATTCATTGCTGTCGCAGTTACCAAAGCCTCGGCTCTGCCATACGTAACAAGCGTACCTGAATACACCATATTCACACGATCAGCAAGAGGGGTTTCCTCGGTTATTTCTATATCCTGTTTATCAACATTCGTTGATTCTCCGGTCAATGCACTCTCATTAACCTGCAACGAGTGATTGCA
>VOFE01000740.1_pt1 | contig 44000 bp, 73 predicted proteins | sample 5384071 | NCBI WGS metagenome assembly VOFE01 (sample SAMN12384724, study PRJNA508395) | human gut metagenome | isolation source: healthy gut D | host: Homo sapiens
TAACAAAATCTACATCACGAGAAATGCGATCTAAAAGACGCCCCATCATCTTATTTGCATTTCCTCTCTGTTTTGTGATCTCAAATCCTGAATGACCGCCGAGAAGTTCGTGGATACGCACAGTAACCTCTGTTCCTGAAACACTTTCCTTCTTAACCGGAATATGATTCTGATAATTGATTCCACCGGCACATCCTGCTGTAAAGATTCCTTCTTCTTCGGAATCCAGATTGATCAGCATATTCCCTTTAAACAGAGACATATCAATTGCTGCAGCGCCGCCCATTCCGATCTCTTCGTCTATCGTAAATAAAACCTCCAATGGCGGATGCGGAATATCATCGCTGTCCAAAAGTGCCATTGCCATTGCAAGCGCAATACCATTGTCGCCACCTAATGTTGTATCTTTAGCTACAACATTTCCATCCACAATCTGAAGCTCCAGTGGATCTTTTGTAAAATCATGATTGCTGTCCGGACGTTTTTCACAAACCATGTCCATGTGACCTTGCAAAATAACGGGTGCGCTATTTTCGTAACCTGTTGTTCCCGGCTTCTTTATTACAACGTTACCCACTTCATCCTGAACCACTTCTAAATTACGATCCTTAGCGAATTTTGTGCAATAATCACTGATTCTCTTAATGTTGAAGGTGCCACGTGGCACTTCGCTGATCTCCTCGAAAAAATGAAATACTTTTTAGGTTCTAAATTTTCTAATACTGCCATTTTCATTCCCTCTCTTTTACATATTTTCTATCTCTCATTATGGTACATAGTTCATAAAAAATCAACCTAATCCATAGAATAAAATTAACAATTTTTACGAAGGTATTTTGATGATGAAGGGTAAATTTTCAGCACTTTTTAACAATATTTTTCTTCTTTTTTAATTCTGCTTTTCCTAAAACTTGCGTTACCGGAGCCGGTAAAGGTCTTGTGTTATGGTTTCATACGGTACTTCCCACCCTGCTTCCTTTCCTGATTCTGACAAATCTGCTCCTCGAAACCGGAGCAATTCATTTGCTGTCCAAACTTACAAAACCTCTTTTTTGTCGTATATTTCATGTATCCGAATACGGCTCCATTGTAATTCTGTCAGGTTTTCTCTGCGGATACCCGCTGGGGAGCAAATTCACCGCCGACCTTCTGTGCAGACAAAAATCTCATACAGAGAAGCGTCGTATTTACTCTCTTTTTGTAACAATACAAGCCCTATGTTTATCATCAGTTTCTTTATTCAGCAAAACTTGAACACACCCGCTCTCACACTTCCAACCCTCGGAATTCTCATTGGCTCTCCTGTTCTGTGCAGTTTTCTTTTTCGCAAAGAATTGATTGTATACGGAGAAGGACACTCAACCGCTACACCGTCCCGGATAAAACAAGAAACAAATGGTGGACTATTTGATGATTGTATTATGAATGGGTTTGAAACTATTACAAAAATCGGAGGTTATATGATGCTTTTCACGATTCTGATAGAGCTTGGAAGTGCCTGGGCATATGCCTGCTGCATAATCAAAGAATCTGCTGTGCCTGCTCTGTCGCTGCTGTCACAACTCATGCTCACTTACCAGCTCATTTGTCTGAATCTGTGCTTCCTGAATCATGCCATCTGCTTTTGCCTGTGCATCAGCCAGAATCGCATCTTTGTTCGCAATGATCTTCTGGTAACGCTTGATCTCATCCGGTGTTTTCATACGAAGCTCTCTTAACAGTTCGTCCATCTGATCTTTATTTACAATTATTTTTGTTGTCGACAACGGCTGAAATTTACAGCTGTCGATATACTCTTCAATTTCCTCTATGATCTGCTCAATACGGCTGCTCATAATATTTACACTCTCCTTCTATGTTTCATTTTCTCCCAGACTTTCTGCTCTATGTATTCCGGCACAAATTGGGATATATCTCCTCCCGAAAGCCGCTACTTCTTTCACTGTAGTAGAGCTTAAATATGAATACTGCAGATTCGTTGTCAGAAAAACTGTCTCAACATCCGACGCAAGCTTATGATTTGTCTGCGCCATCTGTAACTCATATTCAAAATCTGATTGCCCGCAGTCCTCCTTATTACAATCTTCGCATTCAGCATTTTATGGGCAAAATCCACCAGCAGTCCTTCAAATGGAATAATCTTAACATTTGCATATGTTTTCGTCATTTCTTCTAACATTTTAACACGTTCTTCCACGGAAAACAACGGTGTTTTTTGCCTTATTATTCAGCACTCCTACAATTAATTCATCTGCAAGACTTGAGACCGTCTGATAATATCCAGATGCCCGTAAGTAACCGGATCAAAACTCCCAGGTAAACTGCTCTTAACATACTTCTTTCCTCCCTGAAGGTTCAATAAAAACATGTTTATTTGTCTTATATTCTTTCGTTTTGATTATGGTAAATCCAAGGTCTTGAAGGTAGTCAAAGGCTGTTTCCTTTGCCGCCTCTACAATGATCACTCCTTCTTCGGACAGTAGGTTAGATCCGGATAAATACTCCAACACTTTCCGCTCTAATTCTTGATGATACGGAGGGTCCATGAAAATATAATCAAACTGCTTATCCCCCTCCAGTTTATAGAGCGCTGTCATCACATCCGTAGACATTGTAATTGCCTTCTTCATAAGGTTCGTCGTCTTAAGGTTATCACGAATACAGGACATTGCTTTAGGATTCTTCTCAACAAACACTGCTCCCATAGCACCTCTGCTGAGCGCTTCAATTCCGATGCCACCGCTTCCTGCAAATAAATCAAGAAACATGCAATCATAAAGATACGGTGTCAGCATATTAAATAATGTCTCTTTGATCCGGTCCGTGGTCGGTCTTGTATCCATTCCATCTAAAGTTTTCAATTGCAGCCTTCTGGCTCAACCTGCGATCACTCTCATAAAAACCCCTTATATGATATATAATTCAAAAGATACCAGATTGATGTTTACACTGTACTCTCACACTCTGGTATCATAAATACTATTTTAAATTATTATAAAATTGAATAAAAGAAAAGTCAATTTGAAAACTCTTTCTTATGCAAAAACTCTTTCCCCTTACTCTAAATTGCTTCTTCCGTATGCGGACGGTTTCTTCTTGCGCCTATGATATACATGATAGCCGGAATACATCCAATCGCAAGAGAAATAACTGCCTCCAAAGGAGTATCAAACACCGCTTCTATGAAACCAAGCAGTTCAAGTCCAAGCAAACCAACTCCCCATCTCATTGCTTTATTCGCCTGTGACACATCAGCGCTATATTGAAATCCTTTTTCCTGCAATTAAGTAAAAAACTCCAAATATTATGGAACTTAAAATAGAAAACATGTCCTCTTTCAAAAGCCAAAGCCTCGAATTGTTGAAAGAAATTCACCAAAGCTTAGAAATAAATCTGTTAACAAAAAAAGTAAGCCATCTATAATTCCAAAAGCTCCTAGCGTCTGATAAATTGCTCCTGCGATTCTTAGCATTTTACGTCCGCCCGGTGTCTTGATTCCACCTACCGCATAGATAAGATCATCGCAAAATTCTCTTGGATCTTTTCCTATAATCTGTTCCAGTGGTTCTTCACGTTCCTGCGCTTCCTGTGCCATCCTTCAATATCCTGCTGAATCTGAAGGATTGCCTGGTCATCCAGCGGAAATGTATTGATATATTTATTCATTTTGCGGATTGTTTTTTGTTTTTTTCATTCATAGTTTTGTTCATGATCTACCCTCCAAACTTAACAGCTTGTTTACTGATGCAGACACCTGCATCCAGTAAGTTTTAAATTCTTCAAAGTATGCCTGCCCTTCTTCCGTCAATGAATAGTATTTACGGCTTGGTCCTAACGGAGACGGGCGAAATTCGGAAGAAATGATATTTTTTCTTTTCCAGTCGTACCAAGAGAGGATAAATAGTTCCTCCTTGATATCTTCGAATCCATACTTTTGGAGTCTGGTTACAATTTCATATCCATAAGTTGTCTCATCCAGCAATATTTTCAAAATACTGCCCTCAAGTGTTCCGCGCATCAACTGGGATTTGTCATACATTTCTCTTTCACTTCTCCACTACCTTGCACCGCATATTAGTTCTTAACTATATTGTACCACATAGTAGTCAGATGTCAATATATGATTATAAAAATTAAGGCATGGTACTTCTATTTTCTAAGTACCACGCCTTAATTTCATTTCACATTTTTAATTTTCTTATTGCTTATTTACCAGCCATCTGCTGTTCCTGCTGTTCGATCATTTTCTTTACCATAGTGTCAGGACAACTCATATTCTTTTTAGCAGATTTTTTTTCATAGGTTTTTATTAATATTGTAGCCTAAATTCAATTGGAACTGAAGCTGCATTTCATTTTTACCAATCCTTTTTGCATAAATCTTATCAAACAAAATATCAATAGTCTGTGCAGTGATTGTTTGGTCTGTAATCTCCGATACTTCTTGAAAATGTTTTCTGATTTTTTTTCTTTATTTGATCTAAATCAGTATTTGCAAGCTTTTGGCTTAATTCTTCAATCCGATTAGCAATCTCAGATCTTTGTGCCTTTAACTTTAAGTCCCGCTGATAAAAATCCTCATTGTCAATGTATCCATTAAGATTATGTTCCAACAGACGTTCCCTTTTTTTTCGATTAATTCAAGTTCCTTTTCCCACCGCAAAATTTCATCTTTGGAATCTGATTGCAGGAAATTGTAGAAAGTTCTTCCAGATATAAGTCAATGACGGAAGAAATTCCGCCTAAGTGTTCATTAATAATATCTTTGACGATGGCTAGAAGTTCCGATTCCTTAATTGCGAGAGAATCACATGTGGAAGTACCTTTTGTTTTTTTTCTCGGAACAAATCCATGTTAGATCCTTTCTATTTTTCCCACTGCCTCGGCTGGTTAACCAAAATGCAGCCCCATCATTTTCGCAGATGATCTTTCCTGTGAAACGATTATTTTTCGATGCTGTTCTGTTTTGTCCCATAAATTTATCAGATCTTTCTTTTAACACTTCGTTTGCACGATCCCAGAGTTCTTCAGAAATAATTGCAGGGACAGTTGTTCCATCATCCTTATAAAGTACCCATTCGCTTTCCGGAAGAAAGCGCTGTTTTTTTTTGTGAACATATCTTCCACTACAACCTTTCCGCCGCAATAATAACCTTTATACTTAGGGTTCTGGATAATGCTCTGGATCGTTTTAGAATGAAGAACGCCTCCTTTCCGGTTAGTATATCCCTTTTCATAAAGTTCATCTCCAAGTTTTTTGGTTCCCACTTTACCAGAAGCATATCTTTCAAAAATATATCGGATCATGGCAACATCTTCCGTTTTAACGGTAAGCGCACAATCTTTTTCACAAAACCATACATATTGTCAGCACCAAGAACGTGCCCTCCTTTTGATGGACTGGGCTTGTCCAAATTTTACGCGGTTAGATATCCTTCGGGATTCTCCTGAGCCTGTCCTGCCATGATTGTTAAAAGAAATTCTGATTCTTCTGATATTGTATTTAGATTATTATTGATGAACCAGACACCTACTCCATATTCCAATAATTTTCGTGAACATTGAATACTATCCAATGTGTTACGGGCGAACTTCTTGGTACTTCTTTTGTGATGATAAGGTCAAATTTCCCGCATTTTGCATCTAACATCATCTGTGAGAATCCCGGTCTTTTTCCGTAGATAAGCCAGTAATTGCCTCATCTGCATAACGACCAGCATATACCCAGTTGGGGTTATTTCTTATGATTTCTTCACTAAATAGATTCTGATTTACAATTGAAGATTTTTGTTCCTCCTTTTCTGTGCTTACACGATCATAATGCACAACCCTTATATGAAGATCTTGTAGTTTTTTAAACCTTAGTTCTTGCCTTGCAGTATAAATATCCATATAGCTCCTCCTGTCTAGGAGAACGTATATGCGTCTTATTTATTATAAGCCTGCTGCGTTCTCCATGACAATATGATTTAGATACTTTCTATGAATTTCCAAATCCATCTTCCGCCTTTCGTTCGATTTTTTTTTCTTTGAATAATGAATGTTACTTAAAACCGTACCATTGGGAATCTCTAACTGTTCTGCGATTTCTTTTGTAGAATACCCTTCCTGCCATAAAAGGATACATGTTTTTTTGCATAAATGGAAGCTGACTTAGCATTTCCTCTAATATCTGCTTCCGTTCTTCCTCTTCTAAATACATTTCCGGCTGGTAGTCTTTCATATAGGTTCTCCGGTTAAATTCCTTCTCTGAACCATAAGAAGCCAGTTCTTCTAAAGAAAGCTGTTCTGAGTCCTCTCGGCATATAAAGGATAGCTTTCTGTATTCGCAATGATTTTCGATGATTTTTTCCGCAATTCGTTTTTTACGGTATTTAGCACTATCATTTTGCTCCAAGCAAGAAAATGCTCCGAGTCCTTTAGCTGGTTTAATTCTGTGAATATCTTAATGTAAATCTCCTGCAACAGATCTTCGATTTCTTCCGTGTTTGAAAAGTACTTCTTAACAATCCCTCGAAAATAAGCATAGGTGTTTTGATAAATGAATGTAAATCCTTCTGGTGTTTCCTCCAAAGTCTGTGCAATGCTCTCTGTGAACGAAATCTCACGCAATTGCATCTTGGTATCCTCCTATTCTTTTTAATAACAACATTATAACACTTTTTTGATTATTCGAACATAAAAAAAGAACTTCCCTTTCGGAAAGTCCTTTCTGAATCTGTATTACTTCTTTGCTCCACAACTACATTTCCAGCCGACTGTTTTGGTTTCCGTCCATGCCTTCTTATCTACCACCCACTTATTTTCGTAATGTCCGGTAGCATCATGGTGTTTGGTTCCAACTTTTACCTTTTCAACAGAATAGCCTCCGCCACAAACAGCTGAATGGTCAATGGCCGCATCTGTGTCAGCACTTACATGTCCACACTTGCTGCATACAGCTCGATAATCATAAATTGTTTCATCCCATGCCTCTTGATCTACTACCCATACCTTTTCGTTATGACCAACTGCATCATGCTGGACGGTCTCCTTGATCGGAATATTATAATTATGGGTATGGGATGGTTTTTGCTTCCAGAAGAACTAGAAGTATTCTTATTAGTGTCTTTCTTATTTTCTGTCTTATTAGATTGAGTTTGCTTTTTTTACCTCAGTAGCAGATACTACTTTTTCCGGATTTGATTCCGGCGTCTCTGCCTTTGCTTTTACTTCTGTTCCGTCTGATTTTGCAATCGGCTGGTTCTGGCTACCCCAGACCACTTCTCCGGCATCCACCTTTGTTACAGCCTCCTCTTGGGTAACAACAGTTACTTTAATCTCTTTTTCAATGCTGGATATGTCATTTTTCCTTTTACGATTTTGGGAGATTTTTTGGTATTGTTCTTCTCGTTTAAGTAATCCGTTAATGCCTGTGTGTCAACCTTGATCTGATAAATCGCCTTGTATTCGCCCGGAGAGGTTAGGTCCACTTCTTTGCTGTCTACAGATACTTCTTTTACAATGGTGTTGTCATAAGTAACATTATAAAGGAAATCAATTCCTTCTGCATTTTGAAGTACAATACGGTCGTCCATTCCTGCTGTTACTTCTGCAATATCCTCCGTCTGGAAGGTAACTGGAGTGACCGCCTCTACCTCTTTTTTGTTTCCTTTGGTGCTGTCTCTTCTTTTGTTCCACAAGCTGTAAGGCTGGCGATCAGAAGAAATGAAAGTGTAAGTGCTGTGATTCTTTTTTCATAGTTAATTCTCCTTTTTCTTTTTTCTACTGTTAGTATGAGGAAAATTTTCCTTCGTTTTTTTCTGGACAATATTCCTTACCTATACAGACAACGTTAAATGCAAAATTATTTTAGTTTTTGATTTTTTAAAAAAAATTGTTTTTTATCTTTTTTCATAATGGTATCCTCCTAAATGAATAGTTTGAACTTTACAGATTCACTTTCTCCTTTCTTCCGTATCAATTTGTTCTATTTATAGGATGAAAAGTAAAGCGAAAAACAATAAAATCTAAAAGACAAGAAAAAAAACCGCGCATAAGCACGGTCTTTTAACTTAAATCTGTTAATGTATGATATTTGTATGCTATTTAAACTTTTCTTGAAACATCTAAAACATTCATTAATGCTTCTTGTAGTACTCTTTGATACATTTATGTTTTTAATACACGCTTTTACACAATAAAATTTCAATTTCATTAGTTGTTATCATTTATTGTTAATCTCCATAGGTATCCTCCTTTATTTGTTGCCCGCTAGGAAAGATTCCTATCAGGTCTTAGATAGTATTCCCAAACCATAAGATGAGGCATTTATATATCCTTTATAGTTTTCAGAACAAAATCACCACAATTTGCGAAAACACTGGAATCATATTGGCAAGGAATTTCCAATAAATACTTCAGAAAGATTAGTGCAGCCGAAAATGCGAACGCTCAATTTCCCTGACTGATTTTGGAATGGTTATACTTTTCAGCGATTCACAGTTAAAAAATGCTGATCCCTCAATTTCCGTTAGACAATTAGGAAGTCGGATATTCTTCAAACTGATGCAGCCATTAAAGATGTCCATCTCAATTGTTTTTAATGAATCTGGCAATAAAACCTGTTCTAATTTTTTACATTCATAGAATGCACCTTCTTCAATCTTCTTAACCGTATCAGGAATCTTGAGCCGACATAATTCCATGCAGTTTTTGAACGCACTAGCACCAATTGTTCTTAATTGAACAGGGAGTTCCAGTTCTTCAATACCTGTATGTAAAAAAGCTCCACCCGGAATGGATGAGAGACCTCCCGGCAGACGCACTTTCCTTAAATTTTTACAATGCATAAAGACACATATATCCAATGACTTCACTTCTTCTGGGAGAATTGCTTCTTCCATGGTTTCACAACAATAAAAAGCAAATTGTCCTATCCTTTTTTAGGGATGATGGAAATTTCAAAGTTTCCAATTTTTACAATTATAAAACGCTCCGCTTTCAATTTCTTGGATATTTTTAGGAAGAATCACTTTTTCAATCTTATACAATCACGAAATGTATGTGTTCTTATTACCGTTTGCCTTGTGTTAAGATTTACTTCTCTCAATCTTGTGCACCTTTTAAAGGAATGACCTCCGATCAATTCTATGGTTTGAGGGAATCGTACTTCCTGCAAATCAGTGCAATACTCAAAAGCAAGCTCTCCGATCTTAGTTAATTTTGTCTTGGATAGATCTAAGTCTTCCAAATCTGTACAACACGAAAAAGCTCCCCTCTCAATGGACTTTAGTTCTTCTGACATACTTATACGCTCCAAGCAGCTGCATCCAGAAAACGCACATTTCCCAATTACAGCTACATGTTCTGGCAAAATGATCTCCCTAAGTCTTTGACAGCCCGAAAAAGTTTCATCCTGAATGATCTTTAAGCAACTTGGCAACGTGATTCTTTTCAGTTTTGTACATTTGTTAAATGCCCCTTTACCGATTGCATAAATGCTGTCATTCAATTCAATCTTTCGCAAGTTATCGCAAGCATAAAAAGCATGTTCCCCGATTGCCTTGATCCGTTCAGTCAAAACTACTTCTTCTAAATCAGTCACGCCTGAAAAGGCATTTTTTACCAATTACTTCTACCGTTTCTGGAACAATGAAAAGACCAGAATCAGAAATATCCTCGTTTGTTACTTTTTGTAAAATATTTTTTTGATTTCCATAAATATCCTCCTTTATTCTTCGTAAAACCAGTCAGCAACAACTGTTAAAAATGTTCAACAGCATCTAATATTTTGATGATAAAACGGCTCATACTTATACCCCTCCAGAGTTTTAGTTAGAAAGTTCCATATTTTACACATGCTATCCTCCTAAATTCAATATTTTAAACATCACAGATCTTTTCTTCTCCTTTCTTCTGCTTAAATTTGTTCTACTTATAGAATGGTAATTCTTCTTTGAAAAAAAAAAGACCGCACATTCTGCACGGTCTTTCTTTCAGATCCTCAAATCTAACGGACCGGATAATACCAAGTTTTTTCTTTTGTATATACGACTAAAAGATTATTGCAAATGATCTGCCTGTTATTTTCCATGTAACTTCCAACCGGTGCTCCCTCACAACAGATCAGTCTGCAGCAGGAAAAATCTCCGGATGCCCCTGGATCCAATTGGTCGGGAGGAACAAAGAACCGCGAATTTCTAGCTCTCAGTCTTTCCATGATTCCTTGATATTCCTCCTTCAAGACTCCAAAGTAGAGCTTTCCCTTTGTCAATTTTAACAGTGCCCGGTCATTGAAAACAACCTCTTTTGGAAAAACAGGAATTTCCGGATGCTGGCTTTCTATTCTTTGTTTTCACAGACTGCCTGCTTCACATACCGATGGAAGATATTACCGCTTAATTCTCCGGAAATACGGTCCCCGTTTATCTCGGATTCGATCCCTTGATTCTGCAATATTGGCATCAGGTAAGGAATCAGTTCCTTTCGTATCTTGAACGATCTAGGCATGAGCGCCACCCTCCCATTTTCTGTACCAGTTCCAGCAGACTGAGGTTTTCTTTCTGCACTTGGATACAGTTCTTGGCGGCAATTCTGACCAGACCTTTTAACTCCTCGATCTCCTTGATCAAGGCGCCCAGATCATCTTTATCTTCCGCACAGTCTTCACAGAGAATTACTTGTTCCGGCTTTTCTTCTTCAGGTCGGATCGTCTGTCCAGTCAGTTCGCAGCTTTTCGGCTTTTGCGTAAATACATATACCGTCTCGCCTTTTCTGGTTGTCTTATACCAGTCGAACCGATCTCCTTCTTTGACGCCGGCTTCTTCCCAGAAAAAATTTAGGTACATTGAGTGCACGATACGTATTCGCTGTTTTAACTTCGTGCAGGAATGTCATGGATTTTCCCGGAAAATACTGATATCTCGCTCGAAATCAAACTGATAAGCTTTTTCTGGTCGGTATTCCTTTCTGCAGTTCCGGATCCGTAGCGTCAGAAATTTCGATCCGTAAACAATCCTCTGCATAAACAGAAATCTTCCTCATCTTCCATTCCTTTGGAAAAATATTGGAAAAATATAAGATGTTGTTCTTTTTTTGCGATTACTTCGCCGTCTGGTTTCCGCTTCAGCTTTCGGTATCCCGCTTTTGTAAGGGAATGCAGTGGTAGCGGAACTGGGATTTCTTTTCTTTTAACTTCTGCCGAATGAAGATGCGTTCTTCATCCAGATCTTCTATTTCCACCTGAAGGTCCAGTCCATAGGCAATCCGTAATCTTGGCGGGATCGGAACCTGAGTGGTAGATGTTTCTCTTTTTTAAATATAAACCCTTCTTTGGGCGGTTTGTTTGTTTTCTTGCATAATATCCCGGCTGTCTCCGGGTAAAATGCCATGTATTCATGATACGGTCCCATGTTGATCTTTCCATTGGAGATGGAAATAATCCTGCTATTTATTCTCATTTGTGAATCCTCCTAATATATTGTTTAATTCTTTTTTCAAAGCTCGAACTTCTCGAATGAGCTCTTCATAATCGGCACCATTGTTTTTGCTATTCGGACGACAGGCATCGTTCGGCTGCATGATCTGCATACTGTTGTTTCGTGACCGGCATCCTTATATCGGTCAATCTTTTTCCCGCAGGCTTCACATACCAGCGGTTTCGGTTCAATCACGAATGTTCCGTCTTGGCGGAAATAGGTATGGAAAGTCTCTCCTATTGCCATTTCGCTCTTCCGAATAAAAGAAATAGGCAGGGGAAGGATTGTAGACGGGGCTTTCGGAACAGATCTCTTATATGTATACTCTTCCGCTTGTCCCAAATACTCCCATCCTCCATACAGGGGAAGCAGCCTGCTTCAAATCCGGAATCTTTTCCTCAGAAGCACATGGCGCAACCTCTGCATACAGCTTTTTCCTTTTCCGGATACAATATGCATCTTCAGGGTTCCAGTCGCATATAGACGGCTCTGGTCTGCCTTGGGAAGTATGATCCCATTGATATTGGTACGCTGTGCCAATGTATATTTTGTGTTTGTTTTTTTTTTCAGCTGGATCTCCTTTTCGCTCGCCGGCTTCACAATGTAGTCTTTCCCCTTTCCGATAAATGGACACATCCCCTTCTTCTGAGATGATCTGTTTCACTGGGATATAAAGGAAATTCGGATAAGTGTTCCGTTTGATCACGACTTGTTTTGCAGTCCTGTCCGGCTTCATGGAAAAGATATACTCTGATCCTTTCTTATGCACGAAAATACTGTGCCTTCTCTCTCATAACGGAAATGTAGGACTTTATTATGGCTTTTCGTGGTTTTGCACGATACGACTCTAGTAAATCTTTCTCTGGCAAATCTGGTATTCCCATAGTGTTCCTCGCTTTCTTGGCTTAAGTAGCCTTTTGGTATCCTCGTTGTTTGATCTTATAAGAACTTTTGAGAATCTTATTTTTTGCTCCTTTCTTCTCTGATTTAGTTCTATCAATAGAGTGAGTGAACCACTGGGAAATAATAAAAACCAAAACTTAAAATAATTGCTGCTCTTCCTGTGTCTTTATCTGTAAGGATAAGTGGTAAATGATAGTATTGATATGGACGCTCCAGTTAAAGAGGAAAAACAAGGATACCATTAAGGATAACGATACAGACAAGGAACGATTATGGGAACGCATCCAGAAAGAACTGGTGCGAAGGATGACACAATGAAGATTGAAAATATTAATTTTACCGACAGTATAAAAACTGCGCTTTCCGGAGATATGCGGGGTTTGAATTTATATATCATCAGACCTACCGCTACTATCGGGCAATGATTGTCAAACAGTTGCCGAATGATAGCGAAGTCGATGATCTTCTGCAGGAGATTTATCTGAAGATCTTTAAAAAATTAAAAGATCTGCGGGCACCGGAAAACTTCTTTTCCTTGGAGTAAGGAGCTGGTTTCGAACATGATCAAAAACGAACTCCGCCACCGGTCCGGAAAAATGTCATCAAACACCGAATACCGTCCTATGTATTCCTCTGAAGAAGAAGGAGCTCTTTAGAAGATCTGACGGATCAAGAACGGGAATATAACCGAAGTACTTTTCTGGGGAATATAACCCGGAACTTGCAGTGGAAAAATGGAACTGAAAAAACGATAGACGAAATGCTGGATCATCTTCCGGAAAATCAAAGAGCCTGTATTCTCCTATGGCAGGAAGGATACTTACCAATGAAATGGCTGAAGCCCTTAACATTCCGGCAAATACCGTCCTCAGTAATGTCCGCTATGCAAAACAAAAGATCAAAGCCAATGTTCTGGACATGGAAAAGAAAGGGATCAAGCTTTACGGCATGTCTCCCCTTACCTTCTTCTTTTTGGGTATTGGAGCAGTTCGACCATACCTACGCCGATACCTTGCCGATCAAAGGAGATATGGCGCTCTGGGAACAGATTGAAAGACGATGCAACAAGCTGTCGCTACGTTTTCTGATGCTGCAAGCCTTGCGAATAACTCAACGACCGCTTCCACAAACCATATGCAAAACTCCTCTTCCACTATGGAATCGTTCCATGCTTCCAAGCCAAATACCGGTACGGATATAGGAACAAATAAAGGAACTGATCCGGGTATTAATTACGGAACCGGCTCAGGAATTTATTCCGGAACATCACAAACAGGAAAAATGGCAGCTGCTACGGTCATAAAAGGTACTGCGACTGCAACCACCCATTCCATTATTGTTAAAGCGATCATTACGATCGTTACAGTGGTCACGGTAGGAACAGGGGGATATTTTACTTATAAACACTTTACGTCCAACGCCTTTACCGATCATGATAGAATTCACACAGAAACGGTAGAGACAAAGGAAATGACAAAACTAAGGCTTCTACCTTGGCAGAAGAATTGGGATATGTTCCATTAGAAAAAAAAGACCTATGAAACCTATTGGAAAAATGCAGAAGGAACCCTTCAAGTTGAACAGATTGATTTGAAAAGCAAGACTTATTTTGCTGCGGATTTTGTAGATTTAGATAATGATGGCGAGGATGAATTCTATGTTCTTTTCTGGGAGAATAATCCAATGCCCGATGGTGGAAATATCATGGGATACGAAAAAGGAAATTCACCCTATAATTTATGTGTTTATGAAAAGCATGATAATCAATGGAATTCTACCGGTGTTGCAACATTTCCAAGCGCAACTCAATTCTGTGATAATTTTAGATTAAAGTTTTATATGCGTGGCAATCAATTCTTTTCTTTATGATGATTCCACAGGTGGTAATCTTTTGGAAGGTTATGCAGGATTTTCTATCTATGAATATAAGAACGAAAAGCTGAACATGGTACAACTTAATGAATATAGTGATGGCTCTCCAGTTTATTGGCTGAATTTTATTGGCAGCATGCAAGAGGAAGATTTTATTAAAAATAAGCAAACATTAGAACAATATGATATCACTTGTCAAGAGGATCTCTATAATACTAATTTTGAATTCGATGATTCTTTCACTTTTATAACTAAGATTTACTCAACTTCGTTTGTAGGAGCCGGAAATATTTACGCTTATGATACATTGAAAGAGACTGGAAAGCTTGGACCTGTTAAAATCACTTTCACAGATGATGAATATGAAACCTACCAGTTCTTTACTGAGGAACAACTTGAAAGTATCCGGAAGCAACTCCGCGTCCCTGAGTCCGACCACATCACTACCACGGTCGATGAATATGTTCAATTCTGGGAAGGAACCGGAATTAAATATGTATATGTTTCGTTTGATGATGGTAATGGGCACGCTTACGCTAAAGTGGATGTAGAGGATGCGGAAGTTTGCGGCGATATCTTAGGTTATACATTAAACGATGATTATTAATCTTCCCTTTTCTTCCCCTTTCCTGTATAATGTCCTTGGAAATGAGGGATATGATGAGATTAAAAATTGGTGAGTTCGGGTATATCGTGGACAACAGCTTTCGACCAACAAAGGTCAAAGTAGTCCGCACTACCGGCGATCAGTATGTTGTGCAGCGGATTCGCAGCAGCGGGATTCTCGTGGTGCAAAAAGGGGAGGTTTTCTCCTCGGAAGAAGCCGCTAAAAATTACCGTGAAAATGTAAATCAAAAAAGCTCGCCAAGTGGTGAGCTTTCTTTGCTTAAATCTAACTATTCTGTTTAGGTTTTGGTACAAATCTTAGTTCTAACATCATATCCATTCCATCAGCAAGTCTTTTTAATAAGTTTAAGGAAGGATTTCTAGTTCCGTTTTCTAGTTTACTAATATCGGCTTGATTAATACCGGTTCTCTCTGATAATTCCTTTTGTGTTAAATTCTGAGAGGTTCTGGCATCTACAATTGCCCGCATCACATCAAGTTCTGGTTGTGAGTTTTCCCATTCTTTTCTAAACTCTTCATCTTTCAACTGTTCACTCATATACTGATCTAATGTTTTCATATTAAGCACCAAACCTTTCACAATACTCTTTTCTATATTTTTTTGCTGTTTCAATTTCTCTCTTAGGTGTTTTTGAGTTTTTTAACAAATCCATTTGTTATAATAATCTTTCCATTATGATAAAAGAAATACAATACTCTTGAAATGTCACTACCCACTTTTCCACGTATTTCGAAAATTCCTGTCTTCTAAATGCTTGCTATATGGTTCTCTTAGCATATTGCCTTTTCTTGCAATACACTTAGAATCATCAGCAGTTTATTTTTCATTTTGATATCAAGGCTATTCAGAAAATTTTCTACTGAGTATCACCATCTTCAGTCTCATAAAATTCTACTTGGAACATAGATTTCTTCCTTCTTATGCGTATTTATATCTTCATTATATGGTATATGTGCCATATTGTCAATGGTTTCATAAAAAAAGAAGCCCACACACGGTGAACTTCTTTCCTGTCAATTATTTTTTGCACCACAGCTACATTTCCATCCGACCGTCTTTGTCTCTGTCCATGCAGCTTTATCTTGTACCCATTTATTCTCATAGTGACCTTTCGCTTCGTGGTGTTTCGTGCCGACCTGTACTGGTCTGACAGAATATCCCAAAAAGGGGAAGTGTTCGAAACCGAAAATAAGGCACGGGCATATCAGGAAAATGCACAGAAAAAGAAGGAATAACGCCTTCTTTTTTTTTGATAGTAAAAATTCATATTCAAATAATGCAGGAACGATTTCCTTGTTGCAATACTCTTTGACAAGTGTCTTTAACGTCTGCAACGCTGAGTAAACTTCCAGTTCTCAAAAGACTCTTTTTTGTAGTAAGTTTAAACTAACCCTAGGGTGCCATCATTTTCTCCGCACACAAATCACGAGGGGGTTGTTGCAATGGTACTTGGCTCAACACCCACTCTTCCCTCGGCTGGTTTCGGTATTTCCTCGGCTTCTTTTGAATAGTCAGTATAATGGCTAAGTACAGGTGTAGTTCCGGCTTCTTCCAGCATTGGTGCCTAATGTAGGGATAAATGAAGGAAATATTCACTATCACGGCTATCCGTAAACATCTCCCTCTTCTCCCTTAGTTATCCCTTGGTCCTGTCCTCAAATTCGCTTGCAATGGCTCTCTCCCCCTCTTCTTCAACAAACTGGCTGTCGATCCACCCTTTGCCAAGGATTTATCAAGGACATACTTTATACTCCTGCTATGGCGGGCTTCGGAATTGGCTGCGGGATGCGGAAGGATATTCTTACAGCGCTCAGTCTCTTTTTCCACGTTAAAAGACAAATAGTCATTATATCGACTTATTCCGTCCTCTCCTCTTCCCCTTATTTCTTTGGTAAGCAATGGATTGTGTGCAGGAAACGCCCAAAACACGGGCTTTTAAAAGGTATTTTCGTCTTTTCTTTTCCCTACTTCATCCCATTGTACCCCTAACTATTCCTTTGTTTTTTTTTCTTTTAGTCACTATACTGAGACAAAAATAGTCACTATACTATGTTACTTTGTACCACTATAACGACTATTTAAGCTTTATTTAGGGTGAAAAGGAAATTATAGGACTTGCCAGCTCCTTCTGTTTTACTTATAATTCCATATCACTCCCTATCTATTACCGGAACAGAGGGATATCCTACACCATGTTATTATTTTTGTTTATTTCTTCTTCGTCGGCAGCATAGGTTGAACAATGGTTCTTATCAAGGAAATTGTCGATTTCCCATTGCAATCCCTATGTATACCCCTTTTTAGTTCCAGTTCAAAATCTTTCACTGAAACTGACTTAAATGGTATTAAAACCCCTTTTAAAGGGAGATAAAAGGTATCTTATTGGGTTTTTTGTTTGTTTTATATCATTTTTTGCTGATTTATACCTTTTTTAGCGCCCTTTATATATACCTTTGTTAAAAAGGAGGGGTTTTTTAAAAAACCCTATCTCAACCAAAAACCCCTTTTTTGTAGAAAAAGTTATGGAAATGATAATGATTTTCAATAAAAAACTTAGGAAAGTAAAGGGATTTTGTCCATAATTTTTTATTTTCTTCTTTATTTTTCATACTTTTAATAAGAACACAAATCTGAAGAAGGGAGTAAAACTGAACGTGTTCCAATCAAATCACAAAGGAGGAATCTTATGGAGAGATCCATTAAAAGAAATTTGGAACTTGCGTCCGATAAGTCAAAGTACGATACAAACGCTAAAAATCTACTATCTGAAAAAGACATTCTAGCATATATCTTACAAACCGTTGTCCATGAATTTAAGGAGTATAAAATTGAGGACATTATCCCACGTATTGAAAATATACATGTCGGAAATGTCAGCATAGCTCCGGGAGAAACTGACCTAAAGCGAATTCACGGACTCTCACAGGAAAACACCTTTCCAAACGAAGGGAAAATATACTTTGATATTCTCTTTCGAGCGGACTGCTCAAATGAAAAGGAATACGCAAGAGTCTACATTAATGTGGAAGCACAAAACAAGCTCTATCCATTGAATCGGATTCCAAAACGCGGAGTGTTCTACTGTGCGCGAGAACTTTCCTCACAGATGGATGGGCAGAGTTTGTTCCACCATATTACGAGCACATAAAAAAGTGTATTCTATATGGTTTGTGTTTAACGCTCCAGAAAAACGCGCAAATCAAATCGTTTCATTCCATTTGCAGGAAAGAAGTGAAAAGCCCATGTTCGAGAAGACGGATTATGATATTTTGGAAGTTGTACTGATCGGTCTCAACGAAGATTGTGACTACATAGGAACCAGCAAGCCGCAGAACCGACTCTGCCATTTGCTAAACACAGTATTTTCAACAAAGTTGTCAGTTGACAAAAAATCTAAAATCATGCAGAATGATTATAAGATCAATATGACTGACACAAAAATAAAGGAGATGAACAATATGTGTAATCTCAGTGATGGTATTTTTGAAAAAGGCACTGAACAAGGTATCGAGCAAAACAAAAAAGAAATTGCTTTGGGAATGCTAAAGAGCAACTACTCAGAGGAAGAAATTATCCGTCTAACACATCTTTCTTATGCCAAATTAGAACAATTAAAAAAGAAGAACTTCTAATTAAGGATTAACATTAAAATAGAGGAGATGAACAATATGTGTAATCTCAGTGATGGTATTTTTGAAAAAAGGAACTGAACAAGGGATTAAAAAGGCAAAAAAAAAGGAAATCGCTTTCAATATGTTAAAAGACCATTTGCCTGATGATACGATCCTTAAATACTCAAAAATCACAAAAAGAACAATTAGAAGAACTAAAAGAAGAACTCTTAATCACGGAATAACGTTTAAAAAAGCTGCTGCATTTTTTTTGTAGTGGCTTTTTTTTTTTGCCAAATTCCAGTACGTCTCTGGATTTTTAGAAACATAAGACTCTCCTTTTAGGAGAGTTTTGTTCGTTTATTTTACTAATTCTTTTTTACAATCTGCAAATCATAGTCCAACGCATTCACGACACTATGAAACAATTTTGTTGTATGCTCAAGCAGATAATAAAGATTTTACATACTATTATTATAGGAGTTTTGAGGAGGTACACATGGAATATAATTCGTATACATTATTTGATCACAAAATAATACACCGTTTCCCTACAGAAAAAGCAGATGATATAATGGGCTTAGAAAAATATCAGGAGGATACCAATATGTCATTTGTCTGCATGTATAAGAATAATACTACCATCTCTGCTGCTACTGACGGTTTCGAAACGAAACAAAATCTGGATGGAACGCGCTATATTGTTTCAGATCACGCCTGTAAGCTGATACAGGACTCCAAAAACGAATTCTGATTGCATTTTGTGGAGTCTTGGAATACAAAGGGATTCGAACGGAGAATCGGATACGGTCTGCTCTTTAACTGCATGAAGATGGTCAAAGGATTGAAGAACTTTTTGCGGCAATCGAAAGAAATTTAGAATTTTCAGAAGGATGCATTGGTACAACAAATGTGATGATTGGATATTTTGATTTCGTTCCGCAAATTGGTTTTATGGAAATAAAAAGGACTACTGACGGAATCATAAGACAAGTATCTTATCATATTGATGCAAATGCGGTCGGAGCAGGAACAGATCCATACTTCATGAATGGTCTTTCTCAATTCACTTATGCGGATACTAAATTGCAAGCCATAAACACAGTCACGCAGGCAATTGCATTGGATCATCTGAAGCCGGAACCATACTGGACAGTTGGAGGTCAAATCCAAAAAGGAACTATTTCTTTATGATTCTTTAACATATTACAAAAGCCCACCATTCGGTGAGCTTTTCTTCTTTTAAAGCAATGTTTCTATCTGTACCGGTAATCCTACTGGATTATATGGAAAGAACAAATCACCAAGGGAGATGCAATGATTCATTAAGGAATTGCACACATTTTCCATTTCTTCCATCGACCAGTTGGTATTCACATCTGTTCTTTGAGGCATCATATCTGTATTTCCTCCATACGCAATATGGCGAAGAAAATTTACCCCTTTAAAATTAATTTTCACACGGTCAATATCACAAAACTCCGTTCCGTAACAAGGCTTCTCCTCCAGATCGTCACGGAATCCGCAAATAAAATGGTAGGTCACATTGGGATCTGCAATAAAAGTCTCTGGCAATTCTCTTTGGATGTTCTTTAAAAACTCATCATAAGAAAGGTTTGGATATGTTGTTATCGTTTGATCCAATAAACTTGCTAGCGGCATTAAACTTCCATTTTCACATACTCATTCGCTCCATATGTTACCAGCAAAAACCTCTCCCCACGAAACACCTTTTTTATATAAGGGGTTGGTCCTTGAATTAACTGACCATGCTGAACAATACTTCCTCTCGAATCACCAAAAGCAACCAGCCCGACTCTTGGATTGTTCATAATTCCTACTAAACTCATCTTGGTATCCTCCTGTGTCTCTTCTTGATTTTTTTCAAAACCGTCAGGAATAGAAAAACCGGTATCATACAAGGTCAGTTTCGGGGAAATAATTTACTTCATTCGAACACCCATATTTTACTCCATCTGCAATTTCGCAATGGAACAACCCTGACTCAATAGAACAACCGAATCTTTCATTACTCATAAATCCATTCATTATCTTAAACCTCCTGTATTATTTACTGTATTATTAGTATGCCAAAAGTTATTAATGGATGGAGTTTCCTTCCGCCTTTATTCATAAAGACACGTTGGGGTTTATTTTTATTTTAATTTTCACAATAAATTTTAAAAAAGAAGTCCACCATACGGTGAACTCCTTTCCTGTTACTTATTTCTTTGCACCGCAGCTACATTTCCAGCCAACGGTCTTTGTCTCTGTCCATGCAGCTTTATCTTGTACCCATTTATTCTCATAGTGACCTTTCGCTTCGTGATGTTTCGTGCCGACCTGTACTGGTCTATTACCATATGAACTACCACATTCCGCCGAATGCGCTACAGCATCCATATTAAAAAGATCTTTACCGCATCCATTACAGATTGTTCGATTTTCATAAATTTCCTCATCCCAAGCCGGACTGTCCTGTACCCATACTTTGTCATAGTGACCGGTAGCGTCATGCTTCACAGTCTGAGTGATCGGAATATTGTAATTTGTGTGTGGGACGGCTTCTTGTTTCCGGAAGAGCCGCTGTTCCCGCTAGGCTTGGAAGCCTGTTCGGATGGTTTCGTGTCAGTTGGTTTATCCGTTTCCGGTTTGACCGCTTCAGTTGGATTAGATTCTGGTTTTTCAACTTCCTCTTCAACAACTGTTCCATCTTCTTTCGGTACTGTCGTATTGTTGTCTCCCCACACGACTTCGCCCTTATTAGCTAAGTCCTGTGCTTCTTCTTTGTCTACGATGGTGATGTCAGTCTCTACTTCCACATCCACCGATTCGTCCTTGTCCCCCTTCTGCTCTTTATCTTCTTTGTCAGCAGCATCCTCTGCGTTTTCAGAAGTGTCTGGAGTATCGGACGTTCTGTATTATCATCTTCTTTCTCCGGCGTTTGTGCTTCCGGAGTCTCTGGTTCTTTTGAAGTTGTATCCGTATTCGTTGGTTCGGATGTACTTACATCCTCTTTGTCGGATTGGTATCCTTGTTTTCAGATGTTTGTGCATCTGATTCGATATCCTTGTCGGCAGTTCCGGCAAGGTCTTTCTTCGCGTCTTTCTGTTCCTTAAGATAATCCTCTAAGGCTTTCTTATTTACTTTAACCGTGTACAGCGCTTGATAAGTACCCGGCTTCTCTACTTTGACATTTTTGGAATCTACGGTTGCTTCATCCACGATGTCAGCATCATAAGATACATTGTGAAGGTAGTCGATCCCTTTCGCGTCCTGCAATACATAATGATCTTCGATGCCCGCAATGACATCTTGAATATCTTTTTCCGTATAAACTGTTTCTTTCTTTGGCGGTGTTTCGTCTTTCGGTTTCTCCTTCGAACCACATCCAAGTGCACCTAACACAAGTGCCATGCTTAGTAAAATGGCTAATACTTTTTCTTCTTCATAATGATTCTCCTTTATTTCCCAATTGTTACTAAGTATCCTTCTATTCATAAAGACACGCTGAGACCTGTTTTATTTTAATTTTTCAAAATTATTTCTAAAAAAAAGAAGTCCACACACGGTGAACTTCTTCCTGTTACTTATTTCTTTGCACCGCAGCTACATTTCCAGCCAACGGTCTTTGTTTCTGTCCATGCAGCTTTATCTTGTACCCATTTATTCTCATAATGTCCTGTTGCTTCGTGGTGTTTTGTGCCAACTTGAACTTCTTTAGCTGAATAATTACTTCCACATTCAGCAGCATGTACTCCCGGATTTCCGGTAATATCTTTACCGCATCCGTTACAGATTGTACGATATTCGTAAATCGGTTCATCCCTGCCGGACTATCCTGTACCCACTTTTTTTTCATAATGTCCAGTGGCGTCATGCTTCACTGTCTGCGTGATCGGAATGTTGTAGTTATGGGTATGGGATGGTTTCTTGTTTCCGGAAGAGCCGCTGTTCCCGCTAGGCTTGGAAGCCTGTCCGGATGGTTTCGTGTCAGTTGGTTTATCTGCTTCCGGTTTGACCGATTCAGTTGGATTAGATTCTGGTTTTTCAGCTTCCTCTTCAACAACTGTTCCATCTTCTTTTGGTACTGTCGTATTATTGTCTCCCCACACGACTTCGCCCTTATTAGCTAAGTCCTGTGCTTCTTCTTTGTCAACAACCGTAATGTCTGTTTCAATTTCCACCTTTTCGGTTTCTTTGTCATTCTTCTGATCCGTTTCCTGCTTCTGGTCTTCTTTGCCAGCAGCATCTCCTTGATTCTCAGAAGAATCCGGTGCTTTTTATCTTCATCTTCTTTCTCCGGCGTTTGTGCTTCCGGAGTCTGTGTTTTCTTGTGAAGTTGTATCCGTATTCGTTGGTTCGGATGTACTTACATCCTCTTTTGTCGGATTGGTATCCTTGTTTTCAGATGTTTGTGCATCTGATTCGATATCCTTGTCGGCAGTTCCGGCAAGGTCTTTCTTCGCGTCTTTCTGTTCCTTAAGATAATCCTCTAAGGCTTTCTTATTTACTTTAACCGTGTACAGCGCTTGATAAGTACCCGGCTTCTCTACTTTGACATTTTTGGAATCTACGGTTACCCATCCACGATGTCAGCATCATAAGATACATTGTGAAGGTAGTCGATCCCTTTCGCGTCCTGCAATACATAATGATCTTCGATGCCCGCAATGACATCTTGAATATCTTTTCCGTATAAACTGTTTCTTTCTTTGGCGGTGTTTCGTCTTTCGGTTTCTCCTTCGAACCACATCCAACTGCACCTAACACAAGTGCCATGCTTAGTAAAATGGCTAATACTTTTTTCTTCTTCATAATGATTCTCCTTTATTTCCTAATTGTCACTAAGTATCCTTCTATTCATAAAGACACGCTGAGGCCTGATTTTATTTTAATTTTTCAAAATTATTTCTAAAAAAGAAGTCCACACACGGTGAACTTCTTTCCTGTCAATTATTTCTTTGCACCGCAGCTACATTTCAGCCAACGGTCTTTGTCTCTGTCCATGCAGCTTTATCTTGTACCCATTTATTCTCATAGTGACCTTTCGCTTCGTGGTGTTTCGTGCCGACCTGTACTGGGCTGACAGAATATCCATAGGGACATCCATCAATTGAATGCTGATCCCATTCAGAAGCGGAAGAAAACTGTTTACCACATCCACAAACTACTCTTTTTTTCATAAATCGGCTCATCCCAAGCCGCACTATCCTGTACCCATACTTTGTCATAGTGACCGGTAGCGTCATGCTTCACAGTCTGAGTGATCGGAATGTTGTAGTTATGGGTGTGGGATGGTTTCTTGTTTCCGGAAGAACCACTGTTCCCGTTAGGCTTGGAAGCCTGTCCGGAAGGTTTCGTGTCTGCTGTTTTCTCCGCTTCCGGTTTGACTGCTTCCGTTGGTTGGATTCTGGAGCTGCAACCTCTTCTTCGACAACCGTTCCATCTTCTTTCGGTACGGTCGTATTGTTGTCTCCCACACGACTTCGCCCTTATTAGCTAAGTCCTGTGCTTCTTCTTTGTCAACAACCGTAATGTCTGTTTCAATTTCCACCTTTTCGGTTTCTTTGTCATTCTTCTGATCCGTTTCCTGCTTCTGGTCTTCTTTGCCAGCAGCATCTTCTTGATTCTCAGAAGAATCCGGTGCTTTTTATCTTCATCTTCTGTCTCCGGCGCTGGTGCTTCCGGAGTCTCTGGTTCTTTGAAGTTGTATCCGTATTCGTTGGTTCGGATGTACTTACATCCCTGTGTATCTTGTTTTCAGATGCTTGAGCATCTGGTTCGATATCCTTGTCGGCAGTTCCGGCAAAGGTCTTTCTTCGCGTCTTTCTGTTCCTTGAGATAATCCTCTAAGGCTTTCTTGTTAACTTTAACCGTGTACAGCGCTTGATAAGTACCCGGCTTCTCTACTTTGATCTTTTTGGAATCTACGGTTACTTCCTCCACGATGTCAGCATCATAAGATACATTGTGAAGGTAGTCGATCCCTTTCGCGTCCTGCAATACATAATGATCTTCGATGCCTGCAATGACATCCTGAATCTCTTTTTCTGTGAAAACTGCTTCTTTCTTTGGAGGGTTTCCTCTTTTGGTTTTTCCTTCGAACCACATCCAACTGCTCCAACGACAAGTGCCATGCTTAATAAAATGGCGTATACTTTTCTCTTCTTCATAATGAATTCTCCTTTTCTAATTTGCTAATGATTTGTTTTTTGATAATAAAGCGATTCGCTTTCTGATTTCACTGATAGTATGCAAAAGATTTTTTTCTGATCCAATTTTTGTGGACAATATTTTGCACCCGGAAAGTGAAAACAATAAAATGCTTTCTTCATTTTGATATCCTCCTTCTAATAGATTAGGACTGGTGCAAGATATGGAAAATCCTCCATTCTTCATGCATTAATCCTTATTATTAGTATGGTAGCTCAAATGAAAAACATCTTCTAGTTATATAGACACAGGGATGTGATGTATTATTTTAAATTTTAAAACTTTTTTTGAAATTATTAAAATATTTTGTCCTTTGGGTTTGTCTTAATAGGTATGACATAAAACTTGAAGGGAAGTGATCATATGGAACAAAATCGTAACGGTTAACGCGATGTCTTCTCTTTTCCCATACTAAACATATAGGGAAAAGGAGGATCAGTATGAAAACTACAGAAAAATTAGAAAAACATTCCATTGGGTTAGAGGACTGTCTGTATCAGGAAGAAAACCATTATTTCAAAAAAGCTTCCATTGGCTTAGAGGACTGTCCATATCAGGAAGAGAATCATTATTTTGAAAAAAGCTTCCGTTGGAAGCACACAAGAAAATTTTATTCAGGAGGATACACAAATGAGTTTTTTATTATTATGATGGCAAATAAGAATGGAATTGCTGTTTCCACAGATTCCAAAAGCACGAATATCGATAATACAAACCAATACTACGAAGAGGGAAATCGATTAGCTAAAAAATATTCAAAACAACCGATCTGGTCGTTGCAACATGTGGTGTTAACCGTGTGAAAGTTGGACATATTTCTACAAAGTTAGAATCTGTGTTTCCGAAAATGCTTAATCCGCTACATTCCAGAGACGAATTTGTAAGCATGCTGGAAAGAGAATTTGCAAAAATTGTAATCGTACCGAATGCAGTTTATAGTTTTATGATCGGTGAGCGTTATGAAAATTCTTATCGCATTTCATATGTTTCCTATCGCGGAGATGGTGCCGTAACAATAGAAACAAATCAATACATAAAAAGACCATTCCGTACGGGTTGCTGGAAATCTTACCTTTGCACCTAGAAATTTCAATATCAGAGAAGATTGGACATTAGAACAGATGAAAACTATCGCAAAAAAAAACAACAGAATATGTGATCAGTATCGGAGAATCTTTTACCCAGAACGGCTACTATTCCGTTGGCGGACCTGTGCAACTTGAAACATTTGGGTAAAGATATAGATGTTTTGTCTCAATGCTAAATCTAAGTTATTATGACGCATGGAGGTGGTGGTTATGAAAAAAATAAAAAGTTATTTAAAGTACTATTCTAACTTTGCTATGCCATCAATAATTTTTGGCATTTGCTTCATATTATCAAAAAAGAATCAACATTTTTAAAGTTAGCTCTGATAAAAATTTCTACACTAATAGATGTTTCCGCTTCATTCATGGGCGTACTTCTTACCATATTGACTATATACTTAGCGGTTCCCCAAAATAAACAAAAAAAAGAACGCTTACGTGCTTCTTATCATGAATATATATATTTGTCCAATATATTAACTGGAATCATATTGTTTTTCTTGTCAATTGCAATATGGATATTCTTGGATGCAGCTACACTCTCAATATTATTTTTTCTTTCGGGAATAGCTAACATGGCAATTGCAACTTATTATACTTTTTACCTAATAAAATTATTATAATACAAATCTCAGCTTGGTTTTAACTTGAAGAAAATAAGGCTCCCCTGTTTTGGAGAGCCTTTCACTTTGCTGCTTTTTATTCCGTCATTTAATTATCCCTAAAACTCAAACAGAACTATACATACCCCTCACGGACCCCTCACTTTTATATCTGACCGTCATAGTGCACTACTTGATTACTTGTATCCGAGTAGTTCACCGGTATATTTATCCAAAATGTTTGCTCCTTAAAACAGAAAGCGCTTCTTTTAAAGTTTAAGTACATATTATCAACATCCTTTCCTTGAGAGTCCTTCTTCTTTTTACTCCGAAAAATCAATGATACTTCCATCAGACTTTAACACATAACACTGGATGAGACCTCCAACACTTGGATATTCATCACTTATAATGATTTCTGAAACGGCTTTTTTCATTGCTGAAACATTCCGCTCCATATAGTGATCCAAACCAATATCTCCTTTTATAAAAGACATTGAGATTCCGCTTTGATTCACAATAGGTTTTCTTGCATAAGTAACTTTTGTAGTGTCATAACTATTATCAATAATCTGATACTGTATCTCTCCATTTTGAATATACATGATATGGAGATTAAAATATTGATTTAATTGTAAGTTTTCCTGTATTCCCCATGTAAGATTTGAAAGCGCCTGTATGACCTGATTAACATCGCAACTTTGCTTGAAAATATGAATTACAATGTCTTCAATGTTACCTCCCTGATAGCTATACATCCCTGTATATCCTACCAATATTGGCAATGACGGATGTGGAAGAAGCTTCCGCTTTTTATCGTTTATAATTGTTTCCCCGGAATTGTAATGGTTTCTCTGGAATCCGATACAAGAATTCCATATTCTTTTGTGTTGAATCCGATCATGTAAGACATCTGGTTATCCTCCTGAACTTTCTTTTTCAGTATAATCTCCATGAAGATATTTTCAAGAAACCACATCATGTTTTCGTATGCTAGGTCTCTGTGGGAAGACTCTTCTTTCGTGATCCGCACTGGTTCAGCATGGGAAATTTCGGGAGAGGCTCTCCAGATAAGGCAAAACAGCAGGAAAAGTAAGATTCTTTATTTGTTTCTTGCATACAATAGCCTCCTTTTACTGTTAACATTTCATAAGTTAATGAAGAAAAGCCCCATTCAGATACCATGTCCAAACAGGGCTTTATCGTTTCTAACAAGTATAAATACTAATTAGAAGTCTTATTTTTCTTTTCTTAAATACAAGGTAGCCACCAACACCGAGTAATACTACTCCACCGCCGATGAGTGCATACATCAGAAGATTATCCCTGTCTGTACCTTGCCACGACCTTTTTCCGGCACTTTCGCCAGTTTTACGGTCTGTCCCTCATCATTGATATCTTCATGGTTGGCTAGTTCTTTTCCATCTGCTCCGTAGAGTTTTTCGAATACAACCACATCTTTTCCGCCAAGCTTGGATGCATCAAATGTGAAAGCAACTAAGACACTTCCGCTTGGTTCCGTAGCTTTAAATTCTGCCTGAGTCTTTACTTCTTTTCCTTCTACAAGGATAGCTGTTCCGGTAGCCTTATCCATTAACGTGCCTTCCACTTTGTAGGTCTGTCCCGGAATCAGGTTCGTATAGTCTACCTTGTCCACGATTGTTACCTTATCGTCTGCAGTAGCCTGCTTATCTCCATCATCCTGATCCGTTGCCGTAGTGTGCAATCCCGGAAGATAGATGGTCTGTCCAGAATCATTGATGTCCTTGTGTTCTCCCACACTCTTGCCATCCATGATCAATTCCTCGAATACTACCAAGGTCTGTCCTGCATAAGCGCTTCCATCAAACACAAAGCTTACCTCTACTTTTCCATCGGACTCCTCTGGAACGAAGGTAAGTTCAGAGGTAACATCCTTCTCTTTTCCAGACATGCTGTACTGTGGTTCTGGTTTCAAAGTAACTTTACCATCTAACACATATCCATTGGTCTGTTTCTCAAAGGTTTTGGTCCAAGTGATCAATTCTTCTGGAATCTCATACACTTCTTTATTATCCTGTTTCGTTTCCTTAAGAGGCATAACAAGTTCATAACCATTTTTCTGTTCAAGATAGAGTCCGGCAGGAACCTCCTCTGTACCTTCCGGCACAAGCACATAAGTACCCTTCTTAAAGCTAAACTCTAATGCGCCTTCCGGCACGTTGTACTCTACTTCTGTTGCGACTGCACTTTTGCCTGTAACGGTTTTTCAGTTTCCTTATCCATGATGACACCTTTTAAGGTGTATTCCTGTCCCGGAATTAAATTCTTGTATTCCACCACATCCTTGATTGTGATCTGCTCGTCTGCAAGGGCGTTTTGGTGTTTGAATCTACATCTGTGGCTGTGGTCTTTAACAATGGAAAGGTGATCGTTTGAGCCTCATCTTTTAAATCTGTATGTACAGCGAGAAGTTTTTTCACCATGATACAGTTTTTCAAAGACAACAATCGTCTCTCCTTGTAAGTTGCTGCCATCAAAAGTGAAGGTAACATCAACGGTTCCAGAAGATGTCTCAGCCACAAAGGTCGCTTCAGCAGTGATCTTCTGTCCTTTTGCATCTACGATTGGTCTTCCGGTCTTCTGATCCATCAAAGTTCCTTTTACGGTATATTTCTTGCCTTCTTTTAAATTGCTGTAAGAAACCGTATCAACGATGGTTACTTTCTTGTCTGCTTTTGATACATTATTTTTCTGTTTCAGCGTCTTTCGCCTGTGTTCCGATTTCCGGAATCCGAACAGTCTGTGCTGCATCGTTAAGGTCCTTATGCTCTGCGACCAGTTTGCCATCTAAAGTCAGCTCTTCGAACACAGTTAACGTAGCACCCTTTAACTGACTGGCATCAAAAAGTGAACTCTACTTCCTCTTCACCTTCCGCAGTCTTCGGCTTGAATTTCTTTGTAGCAGTAATCGGATTTCCGTCCTTATCAAGCAGCGCTTCGCCTGTTTCCCTGTTCATCAGTGTTCCAGTTAATACATGTTCTTTTCCTTTTTTCAATCCGGTATAAGAAACCGTATCAATAATGGTCACTTCTTCATCCGCACAGGCAAAGTGTGTACCTGTTTTTTCATCCAGCGCTTTTTGTGATCAAAGTGAGGTCTGGGTTGTCAATGGTTCCAAGGTCAATCTGGAATCCATCACGGGATACGGTAAATGTACCCTTGTACAACGCCTTGTCTGCATTGGCATCACAACGGAGTTCTTCCAAGGTATAGGTATCATATGGGAGTGCGCCGTACTTGTCGTTGACTTCCACACTTTCTCCATCCTCATTTAATCCGAACCACAATCCGCTGTCTTTCTTTCCCCGTTGGTATCATGGCTATGCTTATTAAATTCAGAAGAAGAATTATAATAACCATTCTCGTCTGTTACAAACTGATGACTTTCGCCAGTAGTATTTGATGTAAGCTTAAACGGGATGTTTGCCATGCGCTCTTGATTTTCTTCATCTGCCTTTGTCAGTTCGAAATCGCCACGGATTACGCGGTCAGACATGGAATATTCATTGCCACCCTCTAATTTGGCTACATTATCTCCGTCCATTTTGATCTGGGAAACATAAAGGTCTTTAATTTTCTCTGTAGAACCTTTTGCTGTTAAATATGCCCCCGTCTAAGTTATAACCGTTTGGGGCTTTTGTTTCTTCTACAGTTACTGTTCCAAGCGGAAGAGTAGGTTCTCCTAAGAATCTATAGAAATCATCTCCTGAAACTTTATATTCATCTAATAATGCTGCATGATATACAATTTCTCCATTGCTTTTCTTTTTCTTCTTAGTCTCGATTATCCATGTTCTAATATTTGTTTATCCTTTTCCGGCTTTCCAGCTTCAATTTCAGCTTTTGTGTAATACCCTGCATAATGTTTGATAGTAAACTGCGCCCCTTCGAGGAAGCTGCTCCTAGCGTTGTCAGCGAGCCAGTTTCTTGGTCAATTTTTGATTTCAATTGCAGCAGGGTCATTCCCCGGTATATCCGAAACCTTTACCATAGACGTCTGACTTCCAAAGACATTTACAGTGTATACCTTGTCGTCTTTGTAATAGCCTTTTGGCGCCTGCGTTTCTTTTACATAATAGGTTCCGATCGGAATCTCCAATACATTCGATACACCCTTTGCGTCAGTGGTTAAGGCTCCTACCAATGTCTTACAGGCTTTGTCACTGTATACGCCGTATTTAGCGCCTCTAAGGAATAGCAGCTGTTTCCTGATACGATCGTAGTGTTTGCAGATGATTTCTGAAGTTTTACATAACCGTTATATTCCCCTGTGAATGGTTACAGTTCCACTGACTGCCTGATACCCACTATGAGGAACTCCTGTCTGGGCAGGCTGACGGCTGTGTTTTTGCATAAAAGTTACCAGTAACCTGTCCTGTTGATTTGTTTACGGAAGTGATCGTGTAAGTATAATTATAGCCATCTCCCACCTCCGGCGCTGCTGCTCCATGCTGGGCACAGTCCGTGTTCATTGTCATACCGCTTAAGATACCGCTGTTCCTTTACAGTGACACCACTGACCGTACCGCCCTCGTGTGACTGAGATACATTTGTTACCTTAGCTGAACCAGAGAATACATCTCCTACTTCCGGTTGTGCTTCTGATCCGGACCTTGCACTACGGAACAAGGAGATTGCACGAGGTGTTTTCGCATTTCCAAATGAAACGTTCAGATGCTTATGCATTCCTTCTACAATAGACAATTCCCGGAAATGGTCAGTTCCACTCACAGAAGATGCTTCTTCACTTCATGATCATTCTCGTCTACGACACGGGTTGTGATACCGGCATCCGTTTCTCCTTTTGCTTCAGCCAAGATATAATGATGGATCGGATACTGGAAAGTTTTCGTTTCTCCACCCTTTAGAACGATATCTTTTTTCTAAAAATTCGCCCGTCAGTGTAACTGTTCCTTTTCCCTTGACCGTAACCGTCACAGGTTCCATTCCTTCCACTGCTTTTGTTACTGTTTCCTTGCTGCTGTCTTCCTTTACGAAATTACCAGTCAATGTAATATTTCCTGCTGGCATGTTAAACGTAAAGGAATCTCCACCGGAAGTATCTTCGACTTTATCATCGCTTCCATCCACCTGTAAGGTAAATGTTTTTAACTGATATCCGTCTTCCGGCTTCACTTCAATCTCTACAAGTTCTTTTTCCTCATAGGATTTCTTCTTTTCGTCCGAGCCCTTGAATTTCAATTGTCCATGTTCGGCATCTTTTAAGGTAACGGTATACTTCTCGTTATCCTCCGGTTCTTCGGCTGCAAAAACAGGGCCAAATCCGGTAATGCATGGAATAATTGCCATTGCAAGGGCCATCAGAACTGCTGTTACTTTTTGATTGAGTTCTTCTTTTTCATGACTCAAAGCTCCTTTCGTGATAATAAATTATTTTGAGATATCCTCCATCATAATTAGTATGCCAAAAAGGATTTACGTCATTTTTGAACATAAAAAACCCTCCTTTATAGAGAGCTTTCTACTTTGCTGCTTTTTCTTGTGCGTTCTAATTATCTGTTGAATCTAATAATTTTGAAACTCTTCTTTGAAATCCCCAATTTCTCACAGGCTACATCATTTGTGATGACGCCATCTCTGACGAGGACGCAAAACGTATGGTTCTGTCCTTCTGCAAGTCCTTCTGCAAGTCCCTCTGCGTCCTTCTGCGCGACCCTCTTCCAAGTATTCTTTTCGGAGCATGTCTTCGTATTCTTTTTGGTTGAATTCCGTTAACAACATATTGATCACGTCTCCTTTGCATTTACGCAACAATTTGCCGATACATTCATAGTCGGCGGCATCGTCTACAGCCAAACTGATTGCATCTTTTGCCGGATGATTTCTCTTATATTTCCGGACATTTGAAACGAAATCTGCATACTCGGCAAGCGGTTTGCACCGTTCCATTAACTCTTTATTCTTTCCAGCGTTAATGTTCAGCACAATAGCGGTCCATTCATATCCTGCATTTAGTTCCGGATGGTCACAGGGTTGGAAGGAATCAGAAAGTTTCAATATTGTTCGTTCCGGTTCGTCCTGTTCGCCGTTGTAGAAAACAAAAAACCTTGGTGCCGGCAGTTCCATTAACTTTTGCGGAATACCGGTTCAGACCTTCCAGACAAATATAATCATTGACCAGTTCCGCGTAATACATCAACCCACGGATCGGCATGTTCGGATTCCATGAACTCTGATGTTCATACAACGTGAACGCCGATTTAAAGATAAAAAAAATGTCGTTCTTCATGTTCATATACAGAACATCATCCAGCGTAGTATAGGTGAGATCTTCTTCGTTCGTATATAATACGTCCCATTGACTGCATTATACAAACTCAAAAGGAATTTTTTGTCGCTTCCGAAAATATATCGGAAAAGACGGTCTTTGTACTCCCTGTTTGGGATTGCTTTTTCTTTTTGTACTCATAAGTCCTCCTATTTACTTACTTGGAAACAAGAAAGTATTGGAGAAAGCAGCAAACTCTCCATTCTTCTTTCTTATATTCCTATAAATAGAATGAGAAATTCGCCTGAAAACAATTTCACTACCTTTATCAATCCCTTATTAAGTTTCCTTTATTATACCAATATTTTAAAAAAAACTCAACTTATCTTCTACTTTGTCCATTTTGATTTTTCACCAACTCTAACCTTCCCGACCTATCCATGAAAAAACACCAGCACTAAAGGTTCTTCCATCCCCAGCTTTCATCCCTTTCACGGTCACGGTTTTTCCTGAAAGCAACTCTTTGATCTGCTGTTCCGTCAAAGTCTTCTTTGCAATTATGCCAATGGTGAATGAACATCCGGTATTTCGATAACTGCTGCAGCCGTATCCATATTTGATACGCTTTAATGGACTGCCACACAGCGGACAAAGAAAAGATGGATCTACAGCCGGATACCGAAACTCTACCGTATTGGATTCCTTGAGAAAGACCAAAGAAGCAGAAAACATACTTCCCTTCTTGCTTTTTAAAACCGTTGATCACCTCAGTCTCCCCCTTTCTGAAAAAGGAGTTCAAATTGTTTATTTGAAATCGTTTTTCCTAAGATTTTACGGCCGATGGAAAAGTTACAGTCTGCGTTCTTTTCCTTGGTACATGCAAACCCCCAGCCCATATCCCTAGCCTGTTGCCAGCCGCTGATGCCTAATTCCATTTCATTCATTGCCTCTAAAAATTCCCGTGATAAAAGGCTATCAAATTTTTCGGCAATAATATAAATCGCATTTTCGATTGGCATCCCAACAATTAATTCTGATTGCAAGAGATCTAAAACCTTGGTAATTCACTGGAAACCTGTAACCGCATTTCCTCAGCTTTTTTCCGATTTTCTGCTGCTCCCGATAAACAAGCAAAAGAAAAAAGATTGCTCCTATGAAACAAAACACTGAAGAGATTGTAAGTGATAAAATAATACTGATCGGGAACAACAATAATCCATAAATCGTATTAACCACAATTTTTTTACATTAGGCTTTGTTCTTGTTAATTCACAGTTTTTATAATATTTTTCTACATTGATTCCATTTTTACAGCGGCTTCATCCGGATCCGTATTTTGGAAGATAGCACTATATACTTTTAAGTAAAAAATCATGAAACAGCCATTCATCTTTCTGCTCTTTTCCCGCGCCGGCTTCTTTTTAATGATTTGTTATATTGTATCGCCGCAAAAAGATAACAAATAAGAATATCGTAAGGCCGTTACAAATGAAATAAATAATAATTGATTTTTCATAGTTAATACTTATGCCCCCTTCATGATCTTTTTAATTTGATGATGGTTATTGATGGAACCAATCAGCATAAAACTGATAATGAAGAAAAATACAACGGTGTGTGTAGGATTTGAAAATACATCTGCAGATATGTTGGATTGATATGGAATAGGTCATAATAACAAATGGTGCCAGAATATCCATGATCCAGACCATAGAGCTGGTTTCTGCAAATAATGTTTTGACCTCTCTACGCAACATCATTCTTTGATTGATATTGTTCGCAATCTCTTTTACGACATCTGCTTCGTGTCCGCCCACCTGACTTTGTATCTCAATTGCCAAGGCTACATCTTTTGCATCTTCACTGTCTGATTCCTTTGCGAACCTGAAATGTTTCGGCTATCGTAAGCCCCATTTGCAGATCCGAACTCATCTTTGCATATTGTTTTCTCATGTTTTCATGTAAAAACTTACAATTGGCTACATCTTCTACTGCTTGGTAAATGCTCATTCCGGCTCTTAAAGAAGAACTTAATTGTTCAAGAGAACGCGCATATCGCTCCTCAAATTTCTTTTTGTTTTGTGAGCGGATCAATTGAACAATTCCTTCTGGAATAAAAATGCCAAAAGATGCCTACAACCACAGCCATAGGGCCGCTTTCCGTAGACAGATATACAGTAAAGCCAAGAAGGATTGGGAAAATTATAAATCCAGCTATGTACCAATCTAATTGAATATTTTCTGCATTGTTTTTATATGTTTTTCTAATCTTTCAAAAAATACAGTTATAAAATCTTTTTCTTTTGAAAGTACATTTGACTGAAAATGCACTCTGCCGCAAAGTAAACTCCAATTAGAACCATACTAAGCATAAACAAGGCAATTATATGGATTCCAGCCATTACTATCCTCCTTTTTTCTTCTCTTGGAAATACGCTGTCGTCAAACTCTAACCCTTTATTACGGATCGCCCATATTAATTTCTTCGGATAATAACCGGTGTATTTGAAACATTGTTCTTTTTTATCATAGATAAAGATATCTCTGATATTTACCTTGTTATTTGATGTCAAACCATCTACGTGTGAAATATGTGTAATCTTTCTACTTCCATCTGGAAATCTTGAAATCTGTACAATTAGCTGTAATGCTTCCGCCATCTGCATAAACACCGACTGTTCAGAAAAGTTAGCATCTTCATTCATACTGTAAAGAATTGGAATACGAACGTCACATAAATTTCTAGGGCTATTTGCATGGGCCGTACTCATAGAGCCTTCATGCCCAGTACTCATTGCTGAAATTAAGTCAACAACAGATCCATCACGGGTTTCCCCTAAGATAATACGGTCCGGTCTTTGACGCAAAGCGGCTTTAACTAATGCCTTTTGATCTACTTGCATCATTTCTTGCGATGAGGATAATCTTACTTCCATTCTTCTTACATTAGGTTGTTGCAGCTTTAATTCCAAAGTGTCTTCAATAGTTATAATCAATTCATCGCTAGGGATATACTGAGACAACATATTTAGAAGCGTTGTTTTTCCAGAACCTGTTCCCCCGCTCACAAAAATGTTGATTTTTCCTCGTACACAACGTTCCAGAAAATAAAGCATCTGCCGGTTCAATGACCCTAACTGATAATATTCTTTTCCTGAAAGTTTTTCTGATTAAATTTTCGGATCGTTAAAGTCGCACCGTCTGGGCTGACCGGTGGAATCGTAGCATTCACACGACTTCCGTCCTTTAATCTTGCATCTACGATTGGATTCATCTGATTAATTTGACGCTGCACTTTTTGGACGATTCTCTGTATAATCGTTTCTAAGTGTTTTTCGCTGTTGAAAGTTGCTTCTACCGACTGGATTTTACCGTTTTTTCTCAATTACGATATTGTCGTAATGCTGTACTACTATTTCAGAAACACACGGATCTTGTAGAATTCTTCGATTGGTCCATTTCAAGTGCCGTTAAAGTACTGTTTACCATATACTCAACCATATGGTTCTGCTGTCCGAAGACAAATCTTTAAACTCCAACGATATCTTTTTTTCTGTATTTGGCTCTACTGACTTGTACGAATGGAGCCAGATGCGAAAAGGGTGATTGTCTGTCCTCCATATTGATTACTTGCCACTTGTGCGATGATCTGTGTAGCAACATTACAAGCTGTAGCAAAAAGCTTTTTGGGGTTCAATCATTGTTTCACTGATGACTGTGCCATATTCTAACATGTCCTTTAAATTGATCAGACAACAGTTGAAAATACGTTGCATGTAATAATCAAGATCGTGCATATGGATGATACCAGCATCATGTGCAGCAACAATATCTTCTGGAGTAGAATTCTTCTTGCCAAATCCTTACTTACCTCTCCAGCTACATAATCTCTTTGTACACTTGCAACAGTTGGATTCTTATTTGAATTCTCCTGTTTTACTTCCTCATTATTGCATTCGATCAAACTTAAAATCTGGTCGTCTGTTGAATTTGCTTTTCTGGCAAGAGAGCGTTTATATCGATATGTGATATAATTCCTTGCAACCTCAAAAAATTCTTGATTCATGATTTCATCTTCGACCATATCCTGTATCTCCTCTACCGATATAGCACGAAAATATGTCTTACATTTGCGGTGAACATTTTGGCAGATTTTTTCTATGGTTTGGTTCTTCATCTGTAAATGTTCCGGTACCGTGTTATTTGCCTTTGTAACAGCTATCCTAATTTTTCTAAGTTAAATTCTGCTTCTGACCCATTTCTTTTGATTATTTTCATGTATTTCCTCCTTCTTTCCGGAGGCTGATAAATCCATTTCATTGATGTCTTATCTTTGCCTCCATTCATCTTTTTCTTGGGCTCTACTTTTAGAATGGTGAATTTGTAAGAAAATAAAAAAATGCAGGAAGCCCTGCATTTCTCTAAAAAGGTTCCGTTTTTGTATTTTCAACAGTTTCCTTCATAAACCAGTACAGTTTGGGATTAAGGATCTCTAATTTCTGAGGGTTTTCTACATATTGCCAAAATGTTTCTGCAAATAATTCTTTCGGATTTCTCACACAAGTGGTTTGATAGTTCTGTATATAACTATTTGCTTCTTTTTCAAAAATCGTCCGGAACTCATCGGAATCTGTAACATAACCGAGGTGAAAATCCAGCCAGTGACCAATCTCATGTAAAATGGCTTGATTCACAGCCTGCTCATCACTTTGATATAGATAATCCCCTCCCCATAAATTGTATTTCCAAGTACCTCCGTATATTTTCCATTATAAAATGTTAGATTTAAATCCATATCTGTAAGAATAATGTCCCATCCATCGTTTAAAAAAGCATCTTTCACGTTTGAAGGTAACAGTGCTAACTTAGTTTGTGCAAGATCCATAAGTTCATTCGATACTTTTCCGTCTTTCTGAATGGTAATCCCTGATTCCCCCTTTCCTTATAGGTTCCGTAGTAATCTCTTTCGGCGATGACTTTTCCCCTTTCGCGTTTGATTCGACATTTTGACTAATCAGCTCTTCTCCCGGCTGTTCCAATGGCGGTTCCTTATGGGCACAGCCTGATAAAAGTATAAAAGAAATACAAAGAGAATGCTTCTGCGGTTATTCATTTTCCTGCTCACAATCTACATATTTTTTCTGCCTGTCTTTCTAGGAAAAGCTCCGCCTCATCTTCTCCCAATCCATAATCCAGTGCCATCATCTCTCTCTGATTGACATGCCCGCCTCTTCTGCCATTTCCTGAATAATTCTGTCAAATTCCTTTTTCTTTTCTTCTAAATCCGTTACCGTATATTGATTAAACCATTTCGAACGGACAATATCCATCCATAGCAAAAATTCTTCCTTTGTCATATCTGCCGTATCATTTGTAATTGCAATGCCGGCTTTTGTCCTTCTTTTTAATTCATCAAAATCATCCATATTTAGATATTCTGAAATAAACTCATCCGATAATTTCGGCTTCACATGCTTCTGCTCCGCCATACGCTCGACTGCACTTTTAGCTTCTTCCGTAACAGTATTAACTTCTTTCTTCTCTGGCATGGTGGAGAATCTAGTTCGGGATCTAATTTTGAGCATCCAGTAAGCAATATACAGGTTATTGTTAAAGTCATAATTTGTTTTCGCATTTGCGCTCCTCCTCTCTTTAATAATAGTATGAAGAATCAACAACAAAAAAAAGAGCCATTAAAGGCTCTTTTTCAGTTCATTGAATTACTCATTTTTATGACACATCTGCTTTTCAAAATCTTCTATATCAGACATGGAGATCCATTCAGGTTTTTCCCAATCATAAAAAACTAAGATACAGATGCTTCATGATTTCAATTTGTTCTTCTTCGTCATGGGCCCATAATACTTTGGGACTCTTGGTGGTAAAGAGATAATAATTACAATCTTGTTGAAGTCTGGAAAGCATTTGATAATAAAGGTTTTATCGGTGCTGAATAAATTCCATTTTTCTCTCAATGCCTTTTTGCATCCCTTTGTTCTTTTTACACCATCCAAAATCAGAATCAAAGACCAAACCATAGGTGTTTGTTTTCTCCTCTAATAAAGCTTTTGTGCTTTATGTTATGGATGCCACTTGCTAGATCGAGCCATTCTACAGAGCGTTTTCCATCTTGATATTCGCCGGCGGCAATAGATTTTACAAGAATAAACTTCATCTCTTCTCTCGTTTTTTGTGTTCTTTCTTTTTGGGATAACTACGCCAGCCATTTCTTTGCGTGAAAGCGGATAATCTGGTTCGCCATCTGGATCATTTCGCGGCGAGCACCAATATAGTTCTGGAGTTTCATTTTTTTCCCATTGATAAATCTAAGGCATAGACCTCTTTATCGTCTAATCGATATACTGGATATCCCCAGTAATTTTCCATGCAATATTTAAAACAAGAAAAACTTTTGTTTTTTAATCCTTCCGCTACATTCTGAAGCATCTCGTTTCTATCCGACTTATCGTCAAATAAATGCATACATTCCTCCTTCATTAATTCCACTAACTGTTTGGTAACTGAATGTCATGATACTGTAATGCTGCTTCCAGATCTTCCTCATACCACCGTTCCTCGTACCAACAGTTTTTATCTTTTTCCTGCTGGTAATAATCGCGTGCTATCTGAAATAGCATTTCAACGTCAGAACTATAGAGGCTTACGTCATACCATAGTAGAATAGATCCCTGTTTATTTGTCGGTGAAATGCTTACACGCTTGCATGAGACACTTCTGGCATATCGGATGGATATTCCAAACTGATTTTTGCATGTGGCTTCTGGATGTTTTTTCAAATAATCTGAATCCACAAATTTAGAATTTCCCTTGGCGCCGAAAAATACAAAGTCGTTGTCTGATACTCGTCCGAATCCATATCTATCACCGATTCTGATTTGTTCTTTATAGTCTTGAAAGCGCTTCCTTTTTATCGTTTTCCATTTCAAGATCAATGATCTGATACTGTACCAATGTCTGTTTATTCTGTTTAATGGAAGTTTTGTAATCTTTATAGTGAATTATAGATACTTCATTTTCTGAAGTTCTATTTTTTATGTCTGTTTCCACATATATTTCTGCTTCCTCAACAGATGGAAATCCTTTCCAACTTATTTCTCTCCAATTCACATATAATAACAATTGCTTTTAACATAATTATCCTCCTAATTAATATAAATCGTAACAATGCTCCTCGTTTTGAAAGGGATCTTTACAAAAAGTCTTCCGAATTCATCCGAGCAAAACTCATTTTTCAATAGAAATCCTTTTCAAAAATCTCATTGTATCCCCGGATACAAACAAATTAAATTCTTGCATATTCCTGCATATTTTTGCACTCATCGTTTTATTTGGAGTCAAATGATAAGTGTCAAATTTTTGATTCTTCTTATGCTTTTCTAGTAAATTGGCAAAGTCCGAGCAGGATTCTTTCAGATCTTTCAATGAAATAATAAAATTGTGTTCTGAGAGACCTTTATTATTGAAGATGATTAAAACGATTTGATCATATTCCATTTTCATAGATGTTACTCCTTATCCAAATTCAACAATGTAATTACACACCATTGCGTCTTCGTTATAATAAATGATTTCATCATTTATTAATTGCTGCTTAGCATGAGCATGAACACAGTTACAACCACAGGCATCTAAAATTTTCTGTGTATATTGTCCGGAACAGGTAACGTCCTTCGGTTTGCCATAAGCAGTCGCATATAGACCCATAAATGCAATATCGTCTGTTCCTTTCGCCCAGTAAGTATTATGATAAAGTATAATTCCAACTCTTCTTAGCGGAAGAAGCGAAATATATTCCACTTCCAAACATTTTACCAGTGATAACGGCATTGGGATTTAGCAAAAGTCCGTTTGTCAGAATAGAAAACCAATTTCCATTTCTTGAACCATGCCATAACTGCTTCACATTTCGAATATGGTTTTTCTTTAAATAATTGTCGAATTTCTCTTGTTGTTTTTAGGGATCACTCGATAGATGTTCTTGATCTTTGACTGAAGACCACTTGGGAGATGGCTGAGTACCTGTTGTTTTTGTTTATCATTTGCATAATAAACCTCTATACCCATTGCATTAAAGTCATCCGCCTCGTCCGAAGACTGAATAGAATTATAATTCGTAATAGCTTCCATAGCTGCTATTAAATTTTCCTCTCTGGCTATAATTCCTGCAAAATCGGAAGCCTTTACAGCCAAAAAAATCACTTACATTACTTGTCTTTCTTGGACTTACCATCAAAAGCTTCTGAAGTTGAGAATTAAATCCATTCACCGTCTTTCTTTTTTCCCATCTGATTCAGATAATACTTCGCCTTTTTCACCTGCTCTACCGTGACGGCTGCATTCTGCAGCGTTGTCTTCTACAACATGATTCGCATAAGAAATCAGCTTCTGATACAGTTCTGAAGATACTGGATCTACAGCCTTCTTTTCTTCTGTGTCTGTTTCGTCTTATTTATAGTATTTCCTGTAAGATAAACATCAGAAGAGTCAACATACCCTTTACTCAGCTTCTCATAATAACGGATCCAGTATAGATACGTTTCATAAGGTGTTTGAAGATCGGTTACTCCAAAACGTTCTCCCGTTCGGAGCCAATTCTTCCGTAAGTTGCATCAATTCCATACGTCTTCGGTTTCAAATGATAAAATGGCGATAGGTAAGCTTTTGATGTAATCTCCAGCTTTTCCCCCGCCCCACACTGTGCATGCGGCTTTCACCGCACACAGCGTTCCATCGTAAACATAATAATCAATCATCTATCATCGGATTTGATTATTCCCAACTGGCATAGGACATCACCTCTTTTGTGATTCTTTTTTGTCTTATACGAATCCCTATATTGTGATGATTTCTGATTATGCTGTTTACGACTCGAGGCCATTCCTCCTTCTCCCATTACAGGAGCTATCATTAGTTCGACCTCTACTTTTCAGCACTGGTTCATCTGCTTATTATTCTTCGTCAGATTAGGTCCAATGACCTATCAGTACCTTTCAAGTTCCAATTTTCTTATCCTTACATACGTTTAGGTTCTTGCTTTGGACCTGCAAACTTGAGTACACCTGTAATGTACTAAGGTATTTCATAACAAATATTCTTACTTTACCTCATTTGCGACGCTTTTGCGCCCCTGCACATTTCTATGCAGTCAACTTATAGACCCGTACATTCGCAAGTTCGTCAGACGCGGAGTCATTTTCTCCTTTGTGTCATTCTAACCATGCGTGTTTTATGGACACCCGGCATATAGGTAACGTCACCCACCTCTGGACAATTTTCGTAGCATTAGCTTTACGGTTTACTCTCTGCCGACTTCAGCGAACTTCTGACTATTATGCTTTCGCAATATATAGCCAGTCGCAGTATCGGTGGGCGTTTCGGGGGCGTTACTCCTTCATTCCACCTCAGAAAATCAGTTCAGGTTATGACCTGCCGCCTTTTTCGCTATTAAAGCTTGAGGCGGAACTTGTCGCACACTTGTAGTTATTTCCTTCAGGATTGATGCAAGTCAAATATGCTTCTGGATAGGTAGATTGTTGAAGGCACGTGATAAGATTATATTTTGGTACAACATATGGAAGGCATTTTTATTCCATTTTTCATGACGGTTCCACGTTTCGTTACGTTCAGAACTGCACCTCCATAAGGTGTGTTAACTTCAATCACATTTGGAATGTCCATATCTGGTAATTGCTTTCCTACTTCCTTCCAGAGATCACTTTCTGTTGCTGGAACATCTACTGATATATTCCCGCCATTCCATTTAATCTTGGCATTCATAAGTTTTTCCTCCTTTTTGCCTTTCCCGATAATCGAACATGATTTTGCTAATTCCTGTTCTGTCGCATTATATGCAACGTCTGGGATGTGCCGGAAATCATCAATCGCCTTATCTAAATACTTGACAGGGATGTATTCCATGACATCTCCTTTATAAACGCCATCAATGTCATAGGGAATTCCTTGATATACATATACGATGTGTCCGAAAGGCGCTGCCCATGATACTTCCCCATCTGGAAAAGCCTCCTTAAGAATGAGTGCGAAATAATAACAATATCCCGCTTGAAACAATCTTCGGACCGTTTCCATTCTTCCTGTGTCCATACCGGTTGCTGTCAAAAACTCTGCAATAAAAACTAGGATTCTGGAATCCGACTTGGGATGGCGCTTGCTGTTTGCTGTACAAACCATTTTGTAAAATGTTGTTTTTTCATTATTCATGTAAATCTCCTTCTATCTTTTTTAGAATCAATTCAATGAATATGTTTTAAATACTCCTTTCTTCTTGGATTTTGATTCTATTAATAGAATGAGCAACCCATTAAAAAATAAAAAAGGTCTGAACTCAGACCTTTTTGGTTATTCTTTCATATCGTTTTTCTTCATCCTGTAAAAAAATATCCTTCTGAATATCGAGGCCAATCTTTTTACAGTATTCAAGTACATTAAGTTGTTCCATTCTCTCTTCCTGCTTTCCTTCTTTATTGTTCATGGCTTAAAATTACAACTATACGATCCCCATCACTAGAAATGGAATCCACATATGTGTAACCTTCCTCAAGTTTACTTTTCAAAAAGAATAGATATCACTTTTAAAGACAGTAAATACTTCCTGCTTCTTTTCTTTGGTAAGACGTTCGGATAGTTCCAACATTGCATTCGTAAATACGCTTGCGACCTCATGACCTTTGACTGTATCCCAAAAACTGTTATTATACATATTGTTTTATCCTTCTTTTTATCTTGTCGGACAACTCTTCGAGATTCCACATAAATGAACGGAATGAAATATTCATGACTTGACTTACATATTCCGCTTTATAAAATTTCTGATTCAGATTTTTAAAATTATCACTGTACGGAATAGGGTGGAAATCTGCATCCATAATGTAATACAAATCCTTTTCCTTGTATTTACAAGATTTTTCAACTGAATTTTATTCATCTTGTAATCCGCACGAATTACAGATAGTGGCTCTTTAGCAGCCACATTTCATTCGTGTAATCTTGATCTGGAACCTCTTGTATGCTTGGCCGATAATAATCTAGGCTTTCCAGATAATAAGCGTGAATGATTACTGGAAGATTACATTCCAGCATTTGTTTGATTACAAAACCAGAACTGGGAATTCCGCGAACGGCACCCAACAGATTTGTAGAAACACAAATTCGGTTCGTTCTATCCTCTTCATAACTATTCCTTTCTTGTGGAACCCTTGGTACAAATTTGTTTACAAGATCAAACGAGGCATGAATAAAATAATCTCTCATAAAATCCTCTCTCCTTAGCTTTGTAGTTCAATGAGGTACTGAATGGTTGATTGCCGTT
>VOFE01000889.1_pt1 | contig 44000 bp, 83 predicted proteins | sample 5384071 | NCBI WGS metagenome assembly VOFE01 (sample SAMN12384724, study PRJNA508395) | human gut metagenome | isolation source: healthy gut D | host: Homo sapiens
GGCGTCGTCCTGCAGGAAACCTTTTTGTTTACGGAACTATTTTGACAATATCCGTTACGCCAAACCAGATGCCTCCAAGGAGGAGGTGATCCGGGCGGCTAAAATGGCCAACGCTCATGAGTTTATCATCAAATTCCCTGACGGATACGATACCTATGTGGGAGAACGGGGCGCGACTCTTTCGGGAGGCGAGCGGCAGCGTATCGCGATCGCCCGGGCCATCCTTCACAATCCCCGCCTGCTGATTCTGGACGAGGCTACCAGCAGCCTGGATACGGAGACGGAATATCAGATACAGGAGGCCATGAACCGGCTGGTGAAGGGCCGCACCACCATCGCCATCGCCCATCGCCTGTCCACCTTACGGGAAGCAGACCGGATCGTGGTACTGGACCGGCACCGGATCGCTGAGGTGGGGACCCATAACGAATTGATGCGCCGCAAAGGCATTTATTACGGCCTGGTCATGGCGCAGCTGGAAATGCACAAGGTACGCGGGGCCTGACAGAGCTGCCCGACTTACCGCCCAAAGCGTTCCCGGCTAAAAAGAGGAGGGAGGCCCTTGCAGTTACGGGAAGAATCCGGTACAATAAACTGGTTCAAACGATGCGGGGAGTGAGCCGATGGTTTATCACACGATTTTGGAGGCGGTAGGGCATACGCCCCTGATCCGCCTGAATCACATGACTGGCCCGGAGGACGCAGAAGTACTGGTAAAATTCGAGGGGGTCAATATCGGCGGCTCCATCAAGACCCGGACGGCCTTGCATATGATCGCTTGTGCGGAGGAGAGGGGCTTATCGGGCCGGGTTCCATTCTGGTGGAACCCACCAGCGGGAACCAGGGGATCGGCCTCGCCCTGGTTGGGGCTGTAAAGGGATATCCCGTTACTATTATCATGCCCGATTCCGTCAGCGAGGAAGGCATTTGGTGACGCAATACGGCGCCCGGGTGATTTTGGTGCACGATGACGGGGATATAGGCGCCTGTATCGCTCGCTGTATGGAGCTGGCGGAGCAAATGGCCCGGGAGGATCCCCGCGTATTCATTCCGCAGCAATTTGTCAATCCCGATAATCCGGAGGTACACCGCCGCTTTACCGCCCGGGGAGATCTTGGAGGACGTGCAGGGGCCTGTCGATGGCTTCTGTTCCGGTGTGGGTACCGGCGGTACTCTTTCCGGTATTGGAGAGGTACTGCGGGAACACAATCCCCGCCTCTTAATCTGGGCGGTGGAACCGGAAAATGCCGCGATTCTGTCGGGCGGCAGCGTGGGGACCCATCTTCAGATGGGGATAGGAGACGGACTGATTCCGGCAATTTGAACCGGGACATTTATGACGAGGTATGCGTCGTCACAGACGAAGAAGCACTGGGAACAGCGCGGGAGCTGGCGGAGCGGGAAGGGATCCTATGCGGTATTTCCAGCGGCTCCAATGTGGCGGCGGCGCTGCGTCTGGCACGGAAATTGGGCCGCGGCAAACGGGTGGTCACCGTATTGCCCGATACGGGGAACGCTATTTCAGTACGCCGCTGTTTAAGCGTGCGCCGTGCTGAAAACGGAGAAGAGAATGCCGCCGTGCTTTCCCGGCATACTAATGGAAACACAGGCAGCATGGAAGGGAAGGGATCACAATGGAAAACGAGGCACGGAGCAAGATCGATCCGCGGTATAAAATGGAGGATAGAGGATATTTATCCTTCGATAGAAGCTTGGGAGAAGGAACTGGAGGAATTGCCGTCCCTCATTGAACGGGTTTCTTCTTTTCGTGGACGGCTGGCCAGGGACAGCGCCTCCTTTCGCGAGGGGATGGCCTGCTATGAGCAGATGTCTCAGCAGCTGGAAAAGGTATTTCTGTATGCCAAGCTACAGAAGGATTTGGACAATGCGTCGCCGGAATATCAGTCGATGAACGAGCGGGCACTGAGTCTGCTGTATACCGTACAGGAAGCGGCGGCCTTTGTCCTTCCCGAGCTGACGGCGGTGGAGCCGGAGCGTCTGCGTTCCTGGGTCCAGGAGGAGGGGCTGCAGCACTACGCCCATATGGTGGATGACATTATCCGCAGCCGCGCCCATGTCCTGCCGGAGCGGGAGGAGCAGATCCTGGCCATGGCCTCTCCCGCTTTGGAAACGATGGACAATGCCTTTACGATGCTGGACAGCGTGGATTTAAAACGGGGAGAGGTGACCGATGAACAAGGAAATCGGGTGCCCCTGACCGACAGCTTATACAGCCGCCTCCGGGACAGCCGCGACCGCCGTGTTCGCGCCGAAGCGTTTGAAACCATGCACAACGCGTTCGCTTCCATGGGCAATACTATCGCCGCCTTGTATGCGGGCAATGTGCGCGGCGATGTGTTTCGCGCCGGGTAAGGGGCTATGACAGCAGCCTGGATGCCGCTTTATTCTCCGATAATCTTCCTCCCGCCATCTATACCGGCCTGATCGAGGCCGTACATGAGGCGCTGCCCTCGTATTACCGTTATCTGGAGCTGCGCGGCGGGCTCTGGGAGTAGAAAAAGCTGCATATTTACGATTGCTATCTGCCCATTGTGGAGACTCCGGAGGAGGAGTATACCTATGAAAAGGCCTGCGAGCTGGTCAAGACCTATCTGCGGCCGCTGGGGGGAACCTATGCCGCGGATCTGGACCGGCTGCTGGCGGGCGGCTGGGTGGATGTCTATGAAACGCCGGGCAAAACCACCGGCGCCTATGCCTGTGACGTATATGGGGTGCATCCCTATATGCTGCTGAATTTTGCGGGGACCCTGAACGACGTATTCACAGTGGCCCATGAGGCGGGGCACTGCCTGCACAGCTATTATTCCGACCGTCAGCCCTATATCAACAAGGACTCTCCCATTTTCTGGCAGAACTCGCCTCCACGGTCAATGAAAATATTGTCATGCGGGAAATGATGACCGAATGCGATATGGATACGGAGGAGGGAAGAAAGCGCCGCGCCTATCTGATCAATCGGTATTTGGAGGAGTTTAAGGGCTCGGTTTTTCCGCCAGACGATGTTCGCGGAGTTCGAGCTGAAGGTTCACGAGATGGCGGAAAAGGGCGAACCGCTGACGCCGGAGTCCTTCTGCGCCGTATATCACCGCTTGCTGGAGCTGTATTTTGGCCCGTCGGTGGAAATCGATTCCTTTATGGACTGGGAGTGGGCGCGGATTCCTCATTTTACAGCGCCTTCTATGTATTCAAATATGCGACCGGATTTTCCGCCGCCGCTGCGATCAGCCGCCGCCTTTTGGATGGCAAAGGACGGGAGAGCTACCTTGCCTTTTTTGGGTGCGGGTGGAAGCGATTATCCGGCTCAAACGCTCAAACGCGCCGGAGTGGATATGTCCACACCGGAACCGATGCGTATTGCCCTGAAGGAATTCGCGGACCTGGTGGACGATCTGACCGGATTGATGGATCGCGGATGATGCAAAAAGACGCCGGGGGAATTCCCCGGCGTCTTTGCTTAACCATTGAGTATGGCGTAACCCAAATTGAGATAGGCGGCATACAGCAGCCATAGTATATACGGAATCATCAGATAAAACGCCGATTTTCGGATATACCGGAAGGCGGCGGCGGTCAGAGTGGCGAGGGCAATCAGCAGTATCAGCCAGAAAAAGCGAAATAACGCCATTCCAGCCGGAAGTTAAAAAGGGGCCATAGGGCGTTGACCGCTAGTTGAGCCAGATAGAAGCGCAGGGCGCGGGGGCCATCGATGTCGTAGGCGTTCCATACCAAATAAGCCGCCAGGCCCATCAGGAGATACAGAATAGACCATACGACAGGGAATGCGGTGGCCGGTGGGGACAGCGGCGGGGCACGCAGACCGTCCAGTGAGAAGCCGCCTCCCAGCAAGGCCCCCAGCAAAGCCGCCGCCAGTGTCAGTCCTTCAAAAAAGAGCAGGGCCCTCAGCTGAAAGGTACGGCGTCCTTTTTCCACCATCATAGGAGAAATCCTCCCGTTTTATTTTCTACTGAATAGTATGCCCGGTCGGAGTAAAATAGTCATTCCAGGAAATTTCAATCGATTCCTCTTCCTCTCCCGACCTCCATATGATACAATGGGCCCAGGGTCTCTATGTTATATGGATAAACCATGTGGAAAGTCCCTGGGTTTGCTTTTTATCTATGTCAGGTCATCATATCGTATACACAGATAGGAACCACTGCTATATTGGGCGAGTGGTACGGCAGGGAGGATAATATGAAAAATTGGAAAAGATTTGTAGTGGGTCTGACAGGCGCCCTGTTGGTTTTGACGACTGGATGCGGCCAGGAACAGACTGATCCGGCGCCGGATGAGGTACCCGATGTCACAGTTCCTCCCGTTATCGATGTGGATGTTTCCCAGCTGCTGACGACGGAAGAAGTGGCTTCCGCATTGGGAGTCGAATCAGTCTCTGTGCAGATGTATGAAGAGGGGCTGTGGGCGCATTATGCCACCGAGGACGGCCTGACCACGGCGGATATCCATATCGACAAATGCGAGCGGTCGATGTTTGACCTGATTTTGTCCCAGTATGCCAATTTGCAGGAGGCCCCCAACCTGGGAGATGTGGCCCAGTGGAGCCCGGAAACGAAGGGAATTACTGGCCTATGGCCGGGGATACAGCATAGTGGTTGTCAGCGATATTCCCTCGGCACAGGAGGATACGCTGCTGGTTGCTTCCCGTCAAATTGCGGCCTGTCTGTTGGAGAGGTTGCCCGCTTGATTGTTTTTTGAAAAAAGGAACGAGGCGGAGAGCACTGTGAAAACGCTCTCCGCCTCATTCCTTTGGTTCAATTGGTCTCGGATTTGAGAATATCCACCAGATTTTCCTTACGGATTTTGGCCATGGAATACAGCATGGATATGAACACGATCAGGAATACACAGACGATACAGAACAACACGCTCTGCCAAGGGACGATGAAATCCATGATCACGCCGTTGCTGATAGCGAAATAAATCAACATCGTGGCCGCTGCCGATAGGGGGAGCCCATAAAGAAGCGCCTTGAATCCATAAAAAAGAGGCATTCAAAATTCATCATTTTCCGGAAGGCACTGCCGGTCATTCCCACCGATTGCAGCATGGCGAATTCCCTCCGCCGTAATTGGATGTTGGTCGATATCGTATTGAAGACATTGGCAACGGTAATCAACGAAATCAGAGTGATGAAACCGTAGGAGAAGACGTTGATGACCAACAGAAGGCTGCTTTGCGATTCCGCCGCGGAGGTGTAGTTATAAAGAGAGTATCCGTCACTGGAATCCCATTCCTTCAGGGTTTTCAGAACCTCTTCCTCCGTCTTTTAGGGGAAGAGGAATCCAGGCAAATAGTCACATGATCACTATCGGCGGCGTCCTCCTGCTGAATATCGAATATGGCGTTACTGACGATAATCTGCAAATGGTTAAAGCCGATGGCGTATTTGCCCAGGCCCCAGGGTGGGATGTCGGTATAACAGGCGGCTTCCAGTGTGAGGGTCGGCCGAGACGTCCCCTCTTCCGTATAACTCATCAATGTCAGCTGTTCTGGCTGCGTGCGGAAGAGATGGCCGTCCACATAACGTCCGTCCCTCTGATATCGCTGATGGTCGAGAACGATGGCCCGCGGATGCTCCGGATCGGTATATTCCTCCATACGTAAATTCAGTTCCTGCAAATAACGCCGCATTTCTCCATCGTCAAGAGCGTAGAGAGATAGAAAGCGGGACGTTCCCCGTTTCGTCCGGCGATAGATAGGCATTTTCCCCGTCCTGAAGGATCAGGTTCTCTTCCACTAGTGAAGCCGGCGCTGATGATTGGGTGAATCGGTTGCGATAATAAGAGGCCGAAGTGACGCCGGACAGGGAGGAAAGCGAAGGAAGCAGCTGATCCGCCTGTTCCGTCCCTCTATCCATAAAAACAAATCACAGCCCGTTTCCTCCATGGATATCTGACTCCCCTGGGTCAGATACAGGGTATACGAGGAGGCGGTGAGAAACAGCACAATACTGATGGTAAGGGAAAATACCGTCGTCCGATAGCGGCGCCGGTTCCGGCGAAAATTTTTCAGCGCCAGCATGCCCTCAAACCGAACAGCCTTCGGCTCAGCGAAGAGGTTTTGACCTGACGGGGACGGATTTGAATGTCCGCCGATTGCCGGATAGCGTCGATAGCGGAAAGGCGGGATGCCCGGCGCGCGGGTATCCAGGCGGACAGCAGAATGGTGAACAGGCACAGCGCCGCCGCGGCGAGAACAGCCGGAAGGGATATCAGCAGCTCAAGCTTTGTCCGTCTTGGAGCAAACCGGTTTGACTCAGTGTATCCCTCAGGCAATACAAGGTGACGCCGATACCGCCGATACCCGCGCCCACCCCCAGCGGGATCCCTATCGCCCCCCACCGTGAACGCCTCGAAAAACACGGCGTGCCGGATCTGCCGGGAGGTGGCGCCGACCCCGGACAGCATTCCGAATTGGCGGGAGCGCTCGCTTACCGAAATGGCGAAGGCGTTATAAATCAGAGAAATGGAGCCCACGGCGATTAGCAGGACGAGAATGGCGACCATGCTGTATAGGGTATCCATATAATTGCTGCTGCCGATCCCTTGCATACGGAGCACATTGCGGTTATAGGAAACCACGCTGTCGGAACAGCCGCTGTCCTTCGCCAATTGCGGCAAAAAATCGTATATCCGGTGGGGATGGCGCATGATGAGGTACAGCGATACGGTATCGTCATCGGCCAGGAAACTGTCGGTCAGGCGGGTTATCACCGTATAACCGGGCGCGGAGTACGGCTCAAATGCCGGGCGCTCGATGATTCCCACCACCGTGTAAGTGCGGGGCTGACTGTCCGTCAATTGTTCCGGCGTTTCCGTGAAATACGAGGTGTTCTGCCAGAGAATATATCCGTCCTCCGTCATACGGCGGCCCACCTGAAGCATCAGAGTGTCTCCCACGGCGAAGGATACGCCGCCGTTTTCGGAGATGTGCTGGGAGATGACGATTTCCTTTTCCGTTTCCGGCAGCCTTCCCTCGGTCAGATGTACAGGCAGGGAGGTCAAGGCGGCATCACCCAGCGCTTCAATGGCCAGATAGGGTTTGTCCTCATTCCGGCAGCCCTCCAACAGGGCGTACCCCTCGTGACGGATAAGGAAGGAGGAGGCAATCTCTTGATCCTGGGCGGCTTTTTTGGGCAGAGGTATAGGGAATATTGTCCAGGGCTCCCTGCCAGTTTCCATTCGAATCGATGCTGCCGCGAACCGAGGTGCCTGCTGCAGGCTGGTGGCGAAGGTGGTGACAGCGGTAAACATGGCGGCGGACAAGATCACGCCCACAATGGTAACCAGTGTGCGGGTGCGGTTGAGGCGGAGTCCGCGCAGCTGAGGCGATTGAGCACATTCATCGGGCGATCACCTCGTCACGGGCCATTCGGCCGTCTTCTATACTGATGATCCGGTCGGCCTGGAGGGCGATACGCTCATCGTGCGTGATGACCAGAAGAGTCTGATGGTGCTGTTGGTTGTACTGTTTGAGCAGCGCGATGATTTCCCGCTGTTTTTGCTGTCCAGGTTCCCGGTGGGCTCATCGGCCAGGACCAGGGCAGGATGGTTGATGAGAGCGCGGCCGATGGAAACGCGCTGCTGTTGTCCGCCGGACAGCTGGTTGGGGAGATGCCCCAGCCGGTTTCCAAACGCAAAGTGCTCAGCAGGCTGTCCAGGTGCTTTCTGTCGACTTTACGGCCGTCCAACAAAAGGGCAGCGTAATGTTTTCTTCTACATTCAACACGGGAATCAGATTGTAGAACTGATAGATCAAGCCGATCTGACGGCGGCGAAAAATGGCCAGCTGCGTGGCATTCAGCTGATAGATGTCCGTGCCGTCGATATAGACCTTTCCCGCGGTGGGACGATCCACGCCGCCCAACAGATGGAGCAGGGTGGACTTCCCGGAGCCGGAGCGGCCGATGATCGCGACAAACTCGCCTTTTCTGACGGAAAAAGAGACGTCGTCAATGCCCGGACCTCCGTATTGCCTTTACCGTAACTTTTGGACAGATGCTCCACTCGTAAAATATCCATAAGCCTGAAATTCCTTTCCCCATAATCTGCCCTTAGTATACGGCTTCCAAGTGACTCCCCGGTGACCCGAACGGTGACAAAATCGTCACCTGTCCGTTATACAATCGCTTTGTAGAGCCGTACCCGGAAGCTTGTCCCTTCTCCGGGATGGCTTTCAACGGTTATACGGCCGTTCTGACGCTCTACAATTTCCTGCGCCATGGCCAGGCCGATTCCCACACTGTCGGAGCTGGCGTTGCGGCCGCGGTAAAAGCGGGTGAAGATAGGGGGAGATCCTCTTGGGTGATTCCTTCCCCATTGTCCCGCAGAACGATTTCCGTATAGAGCGGATTGCCGGACCAGGATATATGCAGTTCTCCGCCCGCCGGCGTATGCTCCATACCGTTTTTCAGGAGATTGATCAGGGCTTCCGGCAGCCATTCCTCGTCGCCCTCCGCGGTAATATCCGGCCCCTGCGCCGTCAGCAGGAGCCCTTTCAATTCCATAGGGATGAGCAGCGGGCGGAGGCGCGCTCCACCAGCTGCGGGACGGATACCGTCTTTCTTTTGAAACGGATGACTCCGGCGTCGATTTTGGCTATTTTCAGCAGGGACGCCACCAGCCATTGCAGCCGTTCCAGTTGGGAGCGGAGGCGGCCGGTAAATTCTCGCCGCTGTTCGTCGGGCAGCCCGGGCTCGCTGAGCAGGTCCGCCATGACCGTCATGGCGGTCAGAGGCGTTCTGAGCTGATGAAATATCGGAAAGGGAATCGGCCAGCCGCTCCTTTTCCTTCTGCAATTGATCGTTGTATTCCGCCAGCAGGACGGTTACCTTATAGATCTCATTTTTCAGGATGCTCAGCTCTCCCTCCTCATTGTCCCGAATATCCAGTTGCCGGTCCCCGTCGGACAGGCGGTGCAGGTAAGAGGACAGCTGATCGATCCGTTGATAGCGGCGGTAGGTGTACAATAGAAACAAAACGGAAAACACCGCGCCAGAACAGCAAGCTGCCATACCCGCGGATAGACCGGCCAGAGCGGCGGCGATGCCTCCGGCGGCAAGGATCAGCAGCAGAAGTCCCGCCGACAGCAGACGGATTTCCGGTTGCGCAAAAACGAAACATATACACCCCCCTTTTTGATCAGCCGATGCGGTATCCTGACCGCGAACGGTTTGGATAATAGGGGATCGCGGGGATCGTCCTCGATTTTTTTCACGCAGGCGCTTGATGTATACGGTTAAGGTATTGTCATTGACGAAGTCGCCGGAAATATCAGATATTTTCCAACAGCTGATTGCGGAAAAAGCACGGCCTTCGTTCTGGATCAGGATCAGCAGCAGACGATATTCCAGAGCGGTGAAAGACATCCTTTCCCTGCTTGTATACCTTCCCCTGATGCGTATGGATACAGACGTTCCCGTAGCGGTACACGCCGTTTTCCGCCGGATCCTTTCGGCAGCGGCGCAGTACGCTGTGTAATCGGGAAATCAGTTCACGCAAACGGAAGGGTTTGACAATATAGTCGTCCGCTCCCATATCCAGTCCCATGACCACATTGCCCTCATCATCGCGCCGTCAGGAAAACCACCGGCATATCCCGTTCTTTTTTATGAACCGGCAGATATCATATCCGCTTCCGTCCGGGAGAGATAAATCCAGCAGGGCCAAATCAAAAGCCTCCTCCTCAAGGGAAGCAAGGGCTCCGGCAACACAGGAACAGCGGGTGACAAGGAGTCCCTCTTGCCTTAAAAGAATATTCCAGGCCCAGCGAGATGGCCTCATCGTCTTCTACAAACAATAAACGGGTCCCTTCCATAGCCGTAATCCTCCCTTTTCCGGATGAGTAACAGTATAGCATAAAAACAGCCTCCGAAGTACAACGGCTGTTCTTTTTTGTGAAATGGTTATCCTTCCCAAAAAAGGAAAATACACCGCTTGTCACCGGGAAAGCCCCCGCCGTACAATGGAACCGGTATGGATAAATCGATGTTTAGAACGGTATGGGAGGCGGAAGCATGTCGGAAAAGAGGAAAGAAACGATCCTTTGGATTCTGGCGGCACTCCTGCTTGTGGCGGTTTGCCTTGTCACGGCCCCTGACCTCTCCCGATTATCAGCCGCCATCCGTGATTTATCCGGAACCGGCTGTAACAGAAAGCGCCGCGCTTTCGCGCAGGAGACGGCGCAGACGGTTTCTTCCTCTAAGGAAACCGAGTCCGTCGCTTCGGATGTTATTTCCAGGACGACCGCCTCCGCCAGCTTCAGTCAAAGCAGCGTTTCCGTGACTACTTCTTCCACAGAAATCACGGTCGGTGTTACGGCAAGCGGTTTCCAAACGATAGTCCCGTCCAGGGTTCCGGCGGGGCCGGTCGATATCAACACCGCTTCCCGGGAGGAGCTGATGGAACTGGATGGAATTGGGGAGACGCTGGCCTCCCGCATCATCGAATACCGGGAACAACACGGTGGTTTTGACAGCGTGGAGGAATTTGATGGAAGTGAAAGGGATCGGGGAGAAACGCTTTGAAAGATACGGGACGATATCACGGTTGGGTGATACCAGACAAAAACCGCCTTCAGGCGGTTTTGTCATAGAAGGGGGAAATCCCTTGTGCCGGACGGTTGATTCCTTTTTGGGTTTCTGCTATACTGGTTCCAATAACTGAGGAAAACGGGAGGCAAATCCGGATGTTGAACGTGCAGTTGCTGGCCTTTACACCCCAACCGGAGAAGACGGTGGCCGCGGCGGCGCGGCTGTGTTATTCCTCTGCGGCCATTGAGGAGCTGATGGAGGGATGACTGACGAAAAGACCGCGTCTTTTTTGTGGATATGTTGGCGGAAATCGGGCACGAAAGTCCCATTGAGCACGCGAGCTTCACCTTTGGCATCGAGGGGTTTCTCGTTCCTTCCTGGCGCAGATTACCCGGCACCGTCTGGCGTCCTTCAGTGTACAGAGCCAACGATATGTGGCGGAGAATCATTTCGAATTCGTGCTGCCTCCGGAGATCGAGGCTGTGCCCGAGGCAAAGGCGGAATATCTCGGGCCATGGAGGAGGACCAGAGGCACTACGAGCGTTTGACGTCGATTTTAAAGGAAAAGCATTTGCATACGCTGATGCAGTCGGGGATGAACGAAAAAGCGGCCCTGCGCGCGGCGGAGAAAAAGGCGATCGAAGACGCGCGGTTTGTGCTGCCCAACGCCTGCACGACCAAAATGCTGGTGACAATGAACGCCCGCAGCCTCCGCAATTTTTTCCGGCTGCGCTGCTGCAACCGCGCCCAATGGGAGATCCGGGAGCTTGCGGAAAAAATGCTTTATTTGTGCCGTGAGGTGGCCCCGCATTTGTTCCGCACCGCAGGGCCTGCCTGTGTGGCCGGACCCTGTCCGGAAGGAAAGATGTCCTGCGGCCGGGCGGCGGAAATGCGCAATCGATATACGGTGCGGGATTGAGGGGACGGCATGGGACGCTTAATGGTCATTGATGGTCTGGACGGCAGTGGAAAATCCACGCAGTTTGAGCGGCTGAGCGAGTATCTGGACAGGCGCGGGACAAGCTATCAAAAGATCAGCTTCCCCGATTACGCGCAGCCCTCGTCCGCGCTGGTCAAGATGTATCTGGGCGGCGCCTTCGGTTCATCGCCGGAGGCGGTCAACGCTTTTGCAGCTTCCTCCTTTATGCGGTGGACCGGTACGCCAGCTTTCGTCAATTCTGGCAGGCGGCATATGAAGGCGGCTCGCTGATCTTGGCGGCGCGTTACACCACCTCTAACGCCATTCATCAAATGTCCAAGCTTCCGCGGGAGGACTGGGAGGATTACCTTCGTTGGCTGCGGGAATATGAATACGACCGGCTGGGGCTTCCGCGCCCGGACACGGTGGTGTTTTTGGATATGCCACTGGAGGTGTCCCAACGACTGCTGCAAAGGCGGTATGAGGGGGATATTTCCCGCCGGGATATCCATGAGCAGGATACGGCTTATCTGGCCCGATGCCGTGAGGCGGCGCTGTATGCGGCCGGGGTGGATGGATGGCGGGTAGTATCCTGTGCAAAGGCGGGGAGCCGCTGCCTCCGGAGGTCATCACCCGGCAATTGATTGACTTGCTGCCTGGAGACGGCCGCGGATATACGACGACAGAATAGAAAGGACTGCGATTGTTTGGTGACCTCAACTCAAACCGAGCTGGAATTTCGTGAACTGAGGGCAGAAGACCGGCAGTGGGCCGCTCCCCTTGTTGGAACAGGCGGGGAGTGACGCCTGCGAATATTCGTTTGCCACTCTCTTTATGTGGCGCAACTACTATCAAAATCAGATCGCCTGTCAGGACGGCGTGCTGTATGTGCGTTCCGGCGAGGCTCATCTGCCTCCGGTGGGGAGGAGATCCGCGGGAGGGATTGAGCGTTTGTGGGCCCACGCCCGAAACGAGCAGGTTCCTTTTGTTTTATATGGGGCGGACGCGGCTTTGGCTGCCCGGATGGAGGAATGGTTCCCCATAAATTTACGGTGGAGGCGTCCCTGATCCGATTTCGATTACTTGTACAACAGCGAGGATCTGGCGGAGCTGCCGGGTAAAAATATCATTCCAAACGCAATCATATTGCTGCTTTTACCCGTGAGTATTCCTGGATTTACGAGCCGTTGGAGGAATCCAATATCCCCGATGTAATCGAATTGTCCCGTGAATGGTGCCGCCAAAAGGGAAACTGTGAGGACCGCGGCTTACAATCGGAGCGCTGTGCTATACGGGAAGCTCCCTCAGACTGCGCCGAGAGCTGCATATTGTGGGTGGCTTGATTCGTGTAGACGGTAAGGCTGTCGCCTTTACATTCGGATCGCCGATCAACGCCAGAACCTTTGATGTGCAGGTGGAAAAGGCGCTCCCGGACTACGGAGCGGCTTATACGGTCATCAATCGGGAATTCGCCGCCAAGGAGCTGAGGGGCTACCGCTATATCAACCGGGAAAACGATTTGGGTCTGAGGGCCTCCGCCGTGCGAAGAATTCCTATCACCCCGCTGTTCTGCTGGAAAAATATATTTGCCGTGAAAAGTAAGGCGGTATGAGGAGGATAAGGCCATGGCGGTTCGCTGCGGGGTGGATTATGCCGTACGGGGGGATATACCGGAGCTGAAGCGATTGTGGCGGCTGTGTTTTCCGGAGGATACGCCGGAGGGGATCGGTTCCTTTTTCCACGAGGTATTCCGCCCGGAGGACTGTCTCGTTTACCGTGAAGAGGCGCGGCCGGTTTCCATGGCTTTTCTGCTGCCCGCCCGGCTGCATACGCCGGAGGGCTTTTTCCCATACACTATCTCTACGCGGCGGCTACCCGGCCGGATCGACAAGGGTGGGGCCTTTTCAGCAAAATCCTTCAGGAATCCTTCCGCGTGGGCCGGGAACGGGGGCGGAGGCTTCCTGTCTGCTGCCGTTTAAACGGAGGAAGGCTTGATCGCCTATTATTCCCGTTTTGGCTACCGGCCCTTTTCCGGACGGTGGTTCTTCAGAGGAGAGGAAGCGGCGTTGGCAAGGGGCTAGCCTATAGCGATGATACGGAGGAGTATCGCCGCCGCCGCGCCTTCTGTTTGTCTTCCAGGGAGTGGTGGGTGGAATGGCCGCTCTCCTCTTTCCTTTGCCGTACAGGGGGCGGTGAAAAGGGGGCGGCTTATGGTTTGCTCAGGATGCTGTTGCCTTGTGCGAGACAGGGGGAGCAGGATGGCGGCCGCCTGCTTTTTCGTTCGTGAGCTCTTGTGCCCTCCGGAGCGGCGCGCGAGGAAGTGATACAGATGCTTTTGTCCTCCCATAAGGCGGCGGAAGAAGAAGAAGAGGTCTGTTTGCGCCTTCCTTCTTCTCCGGGGAAGAACTTGGGAAGCTTTCGGTAGCATGTTGCGCCCCTTAACGCCCCGTGCCGAAGCGTGGCTGTATCAGGACGCCGCGCCCTATTTGGGTTTTGGCGTTTGATTGATCAAATGGTGGAAAGGATGGAGAGAGTCCATGATCCAGGTCTTTTGGCTCCCGGTTTTGAAGAAATTGAAGCGCTGACTACGGTGGATATTTTGCGCCGGGCAGGTCTGGAAACGGTGACGGTGGCAATTGGCACGCCGGGTCGCGCGGTGGAAGGCGCGCATGGCATTACCGTGACGGCGGACATAAAGAGGACGATGCGGAAGGCCTTTCGGCTCAAGCGCTGGTTTTGCCCGGGGGATGCCGGGCACACGGAATCTGGAGAAATCCGCCGTCGTTGGGCGATGTATTGAACAGGCGTACAAAACGGGGGCCTATCTCTGCGCGATATGCGCCGCTCTTTCCTATTTTGGGACATAAAGGTCTTTTGAACGGACGGCAGGTGTGCTTTCCGGGATTTGAGCAGGAGCTGGAGGGCGCGGTGCTCCGCCGCGATCCGGTGGTAGCGGATGGCGGATCATTACCGCGAAGGGGGCCGGTGTGGCAGTGGAGTTTGCCCTCGCAATCGTAGCGGAGCTGGCATCGCCGGAGGAGGCGCGTTCCTTGAAGGAGTCTCCAATGCCGGTAGGGGATATCCGGCCGCTGAAGGCCGGCATGAGGGAGAGGTATAAGGCTCTTCGCCGTGCCATGACGCCGCAGGAAAAGCACGGGCGGATCACGCCATTGCCCAGCGGGTAGCGTCTCTTTGGCAGTATCGCCGGTGCCAAACGGTGCTTACCTATGTATCCACCGATATTGAAGTGGATACCCGCGCGATCATCCGGCGGGCTCTGCAGGATGGGAAGCGCGTGGCGGCGCGCGCTGCGTACCCGGTACCAGGGATATGGAGTTTTATTTGATCCGTGACTTGCAGGAATTGAGCCCGGAACCTTTGGGCGTATTGGAACCGCCGCCCAATCCAAAATTTTGCTGCCCCGGGGAACGGACGGCTTGTGTCTGGTGCCCGCTTTGTGTTATGATTGGAAGGGGTTCCGTCTTGGATACGGAAAAGGGTACTATGACCGGTATTTGACCGACTTCCGCGGCCGACTGGTAGGGCTGTGCTACAGCAGCTGTGTACGTCCCCGGCTGCCCCATGGACGTTTCGACCGGCCGGTGGAGCTTCTGGTTACGGAGCGGTTCCTCCGCCGGACGGAGGATGCGAAAAAATCCCTTGTACAGACAAGCGGGAAAACAAAACTTAAGGATACGGGAGCGTGATTTTCTTGTCGGAGGATGTTGATAAGATTCTCAATGAGCTTAAGGGCGGCGATAAGCCCCTGCCGCCATCCGAAGAGAACGCGGATCAACTGCTGGAAAAAATACAGGAAGAGCGCCGCTCCAAAATAGACAGCTTCCAGCTGAAGCTGACCCTGGAGGAGGATGAGCCGTCGGAATCGGGCGCTGAAGAAGCTCCTCAAGCGGAAAATACGGTTCCGCAGGAGGGAAAGACGGCGTCGTCGTCCCGGATTATGCCTGGGCGCACGCCTCTGAACCCGAACAGGCGAAGGAAAAGGGGGAGAGGATTCCTCCCGCCGTGCCGGAAAAGACGAGGAATAGAAAAAACAAAAGAAGACGGAAACGGATAAGGCCAGAAGCAACTGGAAGGTGCTGACCAGCGTTCTTTACGGTGTGCTGGTTCTGGGAATATCCATCGGATTGGCCTGCTTTTTTGATAACCGGCGCCATCGATATGCTGGGGCTCAACAAATCGGAACAGAAGATCGACATCATTATTCCCGAGGGGCTACTACCCGCCAAATCGCCGATGAATTGAAGGAGAAGGGATTATCGATCATCCCTTTATCTTTACCCCTGTATTCCAAGGTGATGGGTAAGGATGGGACCTATAAGCCCCATGGTGAGGATAACCCGGTGACCTTGTCCGCCAATATGGGGTATAACGGCGTCATTGCCCAGCTGCAAAGCGGCAAAGCCAGGGAAGTGGTCACCGTGGTGATCCCGGAAGGGTATACCATAGAGAATATTGCGGATACGCTGGAAGAAAAGGAGGGCGTGTGCGAAGCCAGCGCTTTTATGCTTCGATGAAGGAAGACGAGTTTGATTACGACTTTATCACCACGCTTCCGGAGAACGGGAGCAATGAATCGGAAAACCGCATTTACCGGCTGGAGGGTTATCTGTTCCCCGATACCTATGAGTTTTACACCGATAGTTCGGCGAAATCCGTGATTACCAAATTTCTGGACAACTTTGACTACCGTATTGATACGACCGTGCGTTCCTCCATCAAGGCCAGCGGACGGGAGGTGTCGCTGGATCAGATTATCACCCTGGCCTCCATTATTCAGGCGGAAGCTGCCGGTGATTCCGATATGCCGGGGATATCCCGGGTACTGTGGAACCGTCTGGACAATCCCGACCAATTCCCCCGGCTGGGTGCGACGCCACATGGAATTATATCAACAATATTATTCCCCAGCCGGAAACCGTAACCCCCAGCAGGAGGCGTACTACACGTATATTCGCAAGGGGCTGCCGGTGGGGCCTATTTGTAATCCGGGCTTGGCGGCTATCAAGGCGGCTATCGCCCCCTCCGACGATCCGGAGATCGTTTCGTGCTTCTATTTTGCTTCCGCTCAGGTAAACGGTGACGTCATCACGGTTTATGCCCGGACGCAGGAGGAGCATGACCGCAACCGCCGGAAGTACAACATTTATTGATGACCGACAGGATTTTGGGGCGGAGGAGACTCCGCCCCATTTTTTGAGGGAAGGATGATGGAGCACAGCATTCCGGAAATTCTGGCTCCTGCCCGCGACAGGGAATGCCTGCTGACGGCCCTGCGCTATGGAGCGGACGCCGTATATGTCGGCGGAAAGCAATTCGGTATGAGAGCCTCCGCAGCCAATTTTGATGAAGCGGGGCTCCGGGAGGCGGTTGCTCTATCTCATAAAGCAGGCGCTAAAGTATATGTAGCCTGTAACATCCTCCCCCATGAAGAGGAGATGGAGCAGCTTCCTGAATTTTTACAGATGGTGCAGGGAAACCGGGGCCGACGCCCTTATTATAGCCGATTTGGGGGTCATGGAGCTGGCGCGGCGATACGCGCCCGCTGCGCTCTCCATATTTCGGTTCAATTTGGAGCGGTGAACAGCGCTGCCGTCCGGCGGCTGAAGGAGATGGGCGCTTCCCGGGTGGTCCTGTCGCGGGAACTGTCGCTTGACCGAGATCGCCCGTATTCGGAGAAAAATCGATGGTCCGGAATTGGAATGCTTTTCCATGGCTCCCAATGCATGTCCGTATCGGGCGTTGCCTGCTCCCATGTACTGACCGGACGGGATGCCAACCGGGGCGACTGCGCCCAGCCTTGCCGATGGCGGTATCATCTGCTGGAGGAAAAGCGGCCGGGCCGGTTTTATCCGATAGAGGAAACGGAAGAGGGCAGCTTCCTATTGGATGCTTATGACCTATGTATGCTTGATTACGTAGCGCCATTGGCGGCAGCAGGCGTGTCCTCATTTAAGATTGAAGGGCGCGGAAAAGCGGCTTATTATGTGGCGGGGACGGTCAATGCTTATCGGTTGGCGGTGGATGGATATGCCGCCTCCGGATGCTCTTCGGATACCGCCCTCCGGGTGGGTGAGAGAGGAAGCGGAAAAGGTAAGCCATCGTCCCTATGGCACCGGTTTCTATTTTGGTATGCCGGAACAAAACACACAGGCCGGCGGCTATATACGTTCCTATGAGGCAGCGGCGGTCACACGGGAGTGGCAGGATGGATATTTGGGTTTCCCAGCGAAACCGTTTTTTCCGGGGCGAGACTTTGGAGGTTCTGCTGCCGGGTGCGCGGCCGCTCCCTTTGGCGGTGTCCTCTATGTGGGATGCAGACGGAAAGGAGCTGGAAGCCGCCAACCATGCGGAAATGACGGTATGGATACCCTGCCCGACGCCCCTTGACGCCGGGTTATTGCTGCGTCGCCGTTTGGAAAAGCAGGATGCATAATTCGAATCAAAGAGAGGGAAAACGGCGGCGGCCGTTTTCCCTCTCCAAATGGGCGCTTTCAATCCCGTGTGGTTTCCTGAGCCGTACTCCAGGTCAGGGTGAATACAGTGCCAATGCCGGGCTGACTCTTCATACCAAGGGAGGCGCCCAGATACGCCGCCCCGTGTTTCACGATGGCCAATCCCAGGCCGGTGCCGCCTATCTCGCGGAATGGCTTTTTGTCTACCGGTAGAAGCGTTCAAAAACACGCTCCTGATCATCCGGCGCGATCCCTGCGCCGGTGTCCTCACGGACAGTGAAACGCAGTTTCCCTCCTTCACTGCTGAAAGAATAACGCTTCCGCCAGTCCGGTTATATTTGACAGCGTTGTCGCAAAGGTTATACACCACCTCGTGCAGGATGGGCTTCACCGTCAGGAAAGGAAGCGGTTCTCCCTTTACTTCAATGCAGATTTCGGCTTTACCGGCTGCCGGCTGCAGGAGTCCGCCACATCATGAAGCAGGGCGGTCAGATCGATTTCCTCTTTTTCACAGGGGATGGCGCCCTCATCCAGCTGTGAGATTTTGATGATATCGCTGACCAGGGTAATCAGCCGCTGCGATTCCGTAAAGATACGGCCGGCAAATAAGGGAATATCCTGGGGCTTTGCCAAACCGTTCTGTATGATTTCAGCATAGCCGGAAATGGAGGTGAGAGGCGTCTTCAGCTCGTGGGATACGTTGGCCGTGAATTCGCGGCGAAGCAGTTCCCGCTGCTGCTTCTCCGTCACATCCACCAATAACAGCACGGCGCCGGCAATTTGCTCTTCCCGTCGGACAGGGCTGGCCGTCAGCTGGAGAAAGAGCGGGCTACTCTCCTCTTCACGATCGTTGGAGGGAGAAAAAATCTCGGCATAACTCTCTCCGTTTAACGCCGCTTCGACGCCTTGACGGAAGGGTCCGCTGCGGTTCCAGGACAGGACGCTGGTCATCCGGGAGCTTCCTCGACTTGCAGCAGCCGGCAGGCACTTGTGGTTATACGAAAGGACCTCTGTTTGGGGGCCGATGATCAACAGTCCTTCACTCATGTTTTCTGTGATGAGGGCAAATTCTTCTTGCTTACGCTTCGCGTCCGCCAGCTGGCGGCGGATAGTTTTTCTGCTGCCGGTGGATTTTTGGTCAGCAGAGGCGAGATTTCCTCATATGTCTGGTTTTCCTCCGGATGGTCCAGATCTATTTGATTGATGGGGGCCACAATTTTTTTAGAGGCTCTGGCGGCAAAAGATGCCGGACAGCAGCAGGGTGACCAGTAAAATCCAGATCAGAGGCTGGAGCAGACTGAACAGGATGGTCAGCAGGCTGTATTGGGTGCTGGATATCCGGAGCACCTGCCCGCTGGATAGACGCAGCGCATAATAAACCGTTTCTTCCGCCAGGGTTTGGGAGCGGCGGAGGGAATGCCCGGATCCATTGGTCAGCGCTTCCTGGATTTCCTCCCGGTCGAGGTGGTTGTCTAGGGAGTTTTCGTCCGCCCGGTTATCGTACAGAACCTGTCCGTCGGGAGTGATCAGGGTGACGCGCTCCTCGGTTTTCGGAAGCGCCGCCAGACCCTCCATGCCTTCCTTCTCCACTACAAGGGCCAGATACTGCGCTTCCCGCTCCAGCTCCTTGTCCAATTGGCGGTTGAAATAAGGATACAGGACCCCAATCATCAGCGCCAGACCTGCCAGCAGCATCAGTGCGGATACAAAAAAGATGGAACGAAAGATGCGTTTGGTCATCGGCGTTCTTCCTCCCATTTGTATCCGATTCCGCGGATAGTCTGGATTCCCGTCCCCGCCTGGCCCAGCTTTTGACGCAGGGTACGGATATGAACGTCCACCGTCCGGCTTTCTCCGTCAAAGGCATATCCCCATATTTCATCCAACAGCTGCGAACGGGTAAAAACCGTACCCGGCTCCGGAAAGCAAGTGGCAGAGCAGCTCGTATTCTTTCAGTGTCAGTGTTACCGTCTGCCCGTCCACCTGCACCAGATGACGGAGGGATGACCGTGAGGGACCGGACCGGTATTCCTGATGCGTTTCTTCTTGAGAGGATCGCCGCAGCAGCGCACGGATGCGGGACAGCAGCTCCATCATACGGAAGGGCTTGGGAATATAGTCGTCCGCGCCGCTGTCCAGACCCAGCACGGTATCGTATTCGCTTCCCTTAGCGGTGAGCATCATTACCGGCAGACGCCGGTAGCGGCGGAAGAGCGCAAACGCTTGAGGATATGCAAGCCGTCCTCCTCCGGCAGCATAATGTCCAGCAGGATCAGAGGGAGGGTTTTCTTGCAGCGCCGCCCAAAAAATCCGACGGACGAGCGAAGCCCTGCGCCTCCATTCCCTGGCTGTTCAGCGTATATACAACGAGTTCGCGTATGCTGGCGTCATCTTCCACCAAATAGATCATGAAGGATCCCCTCCTTATGTTTTTCTCCATAGTAACGGATTTGTGCCGGGCTGCAACCCTTTCTTAATGAGAGAAAGGGGCATCCTTCCTCTATCGACCGCTTCATCATTTTTTAATATACATACCTAAGATTAAGCCCATAATCCATGAAAGGTAAAATCTACGTAAAACCCAGACGTCGATAGGAGATATTCCTATCCGCTGATGCGCGGGAGGCAGAGGCTAAATTCCGTTCGTAGGCCAAAGAAAACACTGCCAGGGGCCCTGCGGAAAGACACCCAGCAGTGTTTTTACAGTGGGATGCTTACATCCTTCTGGCCAAAACAGCGGAAAAGCGCAGAAGATTTTGCATGGTAAGGGCTAGATTTTCCGCGCTGAAGGGCGGCTTTTTTCAAATTCTACCGCTTTGCGGTTGATACTGAATACCGCGGTGACGCCCTCCCGGTAAACCGCTTCCGCTCCCTCTTCGATATCGCCTGCCACCGCGATAACCGGCACGCCCTTTTACCGGCGCGGGAGGCTACGCCGCTGATCACCTTTCCGTGAAGCGTCTGCCCATCTATCCGTCCCTCGCCTGTAAAAACCAGGTCGGCGCCTTCCAGCAGCCGGTCAAAGCCGATCAGATCCAGCATAACGTCAATACCGGATTGCAGAAAGCCGTGGAGAAAGGCCATAACGCCCGCGCCCAGACCGCCGGGCCGCTCCGGCGCCAGGCAGGGAGGATACATCCCGCCCTGTTTCCTGTTTGATCAGCGCGGCCAGGGTGCGGAGATTGCCGTCCAGCAGTAAGCAGGCTTCCGGTTCCGCTCCCTTTTTTGAGGACCATAGACGTAAGCCGCCCCGTTTTTGCCGTATGGGGATTATCCACATCGCACATGGCCGTTATCTGTATGCCGTCGAGCAGTCGTTCCGTGTTTTGCCTGTCGAAATGGGAAATACGGGTCATTTCATCGGCGCGGGGAGTGAATTCCCGTTCGTTTTCATCGTAAAACCGCGTTCCCAGAGCCTGGGCCATGCCGATTCCCGCGTCGGTGGTGCAGCTGCCGCCCAAGCCAAGCACAATTTTCCGGCAGCCGTGCTTTACCGCGTGGGAGATCAGCATTCCGACGCCATAAGTACTCGCCCGGCAGGGGTCCAGCCGTCCCTCGGCCAAGGGCAGTCCGGCGGCGGACGCCATTTCGATGACGGCGGTATGGTCGAGCCGAGCGTAAGAAGCCCGAAGGCTTTCGCCAAAGGGACCCACGGTATCCGCCGTCACCTTTGTCGCACCCTGTTCGAGGAAGCAGTCCACCGTCCCTCGCCTCCATCCGCTACGGGAATGGCAATCGCCTCGCAGGAGGGATACTGTGCCAGTACAGCCGTCCTCATGATTTCTCCCGCCTGTCGGGAGGTCAGGGTTCCTTTAAAGGAATCGGGAATCAGAATGCATTTTTCATAGTATCCTCCTTATTGGCGGCCATTACGGAAGGAAGCGGGAGGAGGCGTCCATTTTACGCTTAAGGAAAGAACAATGTATCGTTTGCCGTCATTCAGTATACTATAGGAAAGAAGAGAACGCAATGAAAAAGAACAAGTGTTTTCTTTTTCGCTTCCTTCTCTTGACATAACCCCAAAATAGGGAGTAAAGTATAAATAGTAGACCGTGCGGCGCCGCAGCGATTGGGCCGATAATTTGAAGGGATGGTGGAACCATGCCCCGAAAAAGCAGAACTATGGCAATGAGAGCATCACTTCGCTCAAAGGAGCCGACCGGGTACGCAAACGCCCGGCCGTTATTTTTGGTTCCGACGGGTTGGAGGGGTGCGAGCATGCGGTGTTTGAGATTCTCTCCAACGCCATCGACGAGGCGCGGGAGGGCTTTGGCGCCAAGATCATTACCACCTGCTTTGAGGACGGCTCCATCGAGGTGCAGGATTTCGGACGCGGAATGCCGGTGGATTATAACGAAAAGGAACAGCGGTATAACTGGGAGCTGATTTTCTGCGAGCTGTATGCCGGAGGAAAGTACAACACCAATGAGGGGGAAAGCTATGAATTTTCTCTGGGCCTCAATGGTCTAGGCGCCTGCGCCGCACAGTATTCGTCCGAATATATGGATGTGGAGGTGCACCGCGACGGCTTTTGCTATACCCTGCATTTCGAGCATGGTGAAAATATCGGCGGCCGAAAAAAGAACCCTATCCCAAAAAGGATACGGGGACGGTCATTCGTTTCAAGCCGGATATTGAAGTGTTCACCGACATCCGGGTACCGGCGGATTATTTTCAGGATATCCTCCGCCGTCAGGCCATTGTCAACCCCAACCTGCTGTTTATTCTTCGTCTGCAAAATGGCCGCAGCTTTGATTCGGAGGAATTTCTGTATCAAAACGGTATTGCCGATTATGTCCGGGAGCTGTCGGAAGGCGACGCCTTGACCGATGTGCAGGTGTGGACGGCGGAGCGCAAAGGCCGGGATCGGGCGGATAAGCCGGAATATAGGGTTAAGCTGAACGTGGCCATGTGTGTTTCCAATAAACAAAACCTTCTGGAGTATTACCACAATTCCAGTTGGCTGGAGCATGGCGGTTCTCCGGAAAAGGCGGTTCGTTCCGCTTTCGTGTCTCAAATCGACGCCTATTTGAAGCAGAACAACAAGTATACGAAAAGTGAGAGCAAGATTACCTACCAGGATGTGGAGGACTGCCTGATCCTGGTTTCTTCCTCGTTTTCCACCCAGACCTCCTATGAAAACCAGACCAAAAAAGGCCATCACCAACCATTTTATCCAGGAGGCCATGACCGATTTTCTCCGGCATCATCTGGAGGTGTATTTCCTGGAAAATAAAGCGGAGGCGGACCGTTTCTGTGATCAGGTGCTGGTGAACAAGCGCAGCCGCGAAAAGGCGGAGACCACCCGTCTCAATTTGAAAAAGACCCTGCAGTCCGGGAATGATCTGACCTCCCGTGTGCAAAGCTTTGTGGACTGCCGTACACGGGATGTGGCACAAAGAGAATTGTTTATTGTGGAAGGGAAATCCGCCATGGGCGCCTGCATCCAGGCGCGCAATCCGGATTTTCAGGCAATCATTCCGGTCCGCGGCAAAATCCTCAACTGCCTCAAGGCGGAATACGACAAAATTTTCAAAACGAGATCATTACCGATCTGCTCAAGGTCATGGGCTGCGGTCGTGGAGGTCAAGAGCAAGGCCAACAAGGATCTGGCCACCTTCGATTTGAGCCTTCTGCGGTTCAACAAGGTCATCATCTGCACCGATGCTGACGTGGATGGTTTCCAAATCCGGACCCTGATTCTCACCATGCTGTATCGGCTGACCCCCCACGCTCATCGAGGAGGGGAAAGGTCTTTATCGCAGAAACGCCTCTTTACGAGATCAACAGCAAAACCGATACGTATTTTGCCTATAATGATCGGGAAAAAACCGACATTCTCAATCAACTGGGGGAGACCAAGTACACCATCCAGCGCTCCAAGGGCCTGGGCGAGAACGATCCCGATATGATGTCCCTGACCACCATGAATCCGGCCACCCGCCGTCTGGTAAAGGTGGAGCCCGCCGAGTCGGCGGCGACCTCCCGAATGTTTGATGTGCTGCTGGGCGACGATCTGAGCGGACGGAAGGATTTCATTGCAGAGCGGGGCAATCTGTATCTGGAAATGGTGGATGTGTCCTGATGAAACCGAACATGCCGGACGACCAAGGCGGAAAAGAGGGACGAAATGGCTAAAAAACAAAACGGACAACGGTGGCGGTCGATAAGCTGCCGGATAACGCGCATATCATAGCGCGCCGGGCTGGTGGAAAATCAGCGTATTACCGACACGCTGGAAACCAATTACATGCCTTACACGATGAGCGTGATCCTGTCCCGGGCTATCCCGGAAATCGACGGGTTCAAGCCGTCCCACCGCAAGCTGCTGTATACCATGTATAAAATGGGGCTGCTGACCGGCGGACGAACCAAATCAGCCAACATCGTGGGCGCCACCATGAAGCTCAATCCGCACGGCGACGCCGCGATTTATGAGACGATGGTGCGTTTGTCCCGGGGGTATCAGGCGCTGCTGCATCCCTATGTCGATTCCAAGGGAAACTTTGGCCGGGCTTATTCCAGCGATATGGAGTATGCGGCCTCCCGATACACGGAGGCAAGGCTGGACTCCATCGCGGGGGAGCTTTTTCGGGACATCGACCGGGATACGGTGGATTTTGTGGATAACTACGATTCCACTATGAAGGAACCGACACTGCTGCCGGTGAGTTTTCCCTCTATTTTGGTCAATAACAATGTGGGCATCGCCGTCGGCATGGCCAGCTCCATTTGCTCTTTCAATTTGCAGGAGGTATGTGATACCGCTATCGCCCTGCTGAAAGATCCGGAGCATGAAATTTCCTCCACGCTGAAGGCCCCGGATTTCCCGGGAGGCGGCCTGATCGTGTACCGCCGCGAGGATTTGGAAAAGATCTATGAAACCGGGCGCGGCGGCGTCAAGGTGCGCTCCGTTTATGCCTATGATAAAGCGGCCAATTGTATCGACATCACGCAAATCCCCCGACGACCACGGTGGAAGCGATTATTTCCAAGCTTGCCGAGTTGGTGAAAACGGAAAGCTCCGGGAAATCTCCGATGTTCGCAATGAAATCGGTTTGGACGGCCTGAAGATTACCATTGATCTGAAGCGGGGGTAGACCCTGACCGGCTGATGACAAAGCTGTTTTCCATGACGCCACTGGAGGATTCCTACTCCTGTAATTTTAACATCCTGATCGCGGGAGTTCCCCGTGTGATGGGAGTTCGTCAGATCCTGGAGGAATGGACCGCCTTCCGGGTGGAATGCGTCCGCCGCCGGGTCTATTATGATTTGAGCCGCGCCAAGGATAAGCTGCACCTACTGCAAGGCTTGGCTAAAATTTTGCTGGATATCGACAAGGCTATCCGGATTATCCGTGCCACCGAGGAGGAAGCGGAGGTCATCCCGAATCTGATGATCGGTTTTGGTATCGACGAAATCCAGGCGGAGTATGTGGCGGAGATCCGGCTGCGTCACTTGAACCGGGAATATATACTCAAACGCACGGAAGAAATCGATAAATTGGAAAGCGATATCCGTGAAATGGAAGCAATCCTGAAAAGCGCGGCGCGGGTGCGCGGCATCATCGTCGATGAGCTCAAAGAGGTCAGCAAAAATACGGAAGCCCCGCCGCAGCCAGCTGCTGTATGCTTCCGAGATTGAGGAACTGGAGGAAGAGGAAAAGGACGAAATACCGGATTATCCCTGTACCTTCTTTTTTACCGCTGAAGGGTATTTCAAAAAAATAACGCCTCAATCCTTGCGTATGAGCGGGGAGCAGAAGCTGAAGGAAGGGGACCGGATTATACAGACGGTGGAATCCTCCAATGCGAAGGAGCTGCTCTTCTTTACGGCGCAGGGCACGGTCTATAAGACCAAGGCCAGCGAGTTTTCAGACACCAAGGCCAGTGTTATGGGCGATTTTGTTCCTGGTAAGCTGGGCTTTGAAGAGGGAGAGACCGCCTTTCATATGGTGGCGACGTCGGATTACAGCGGCCTACTGGTATTTTTCTTTGAAAATGGCAAGACCGCCAAGGTGGAGTTGTCTGCCTATGCAACCAAGACCAACCGACGGCGGTTGGTGGGAGCCTATTCCGATAAGTCGCCATTGGTTGCCATGGCCCATATCCCTGAGGACCGGGAATTCCTGCTGTCTTCCACCTCTGGCCGTCGGCTGCTGCTGCATACGGCGCAGTTTTGGTCAAAGCCACCCGTAATACCCAAGGTGTTCAGGTGATGACGCTCAAGGGCAGTCATCGTTTGGCCAAAGTGGAGCCTTTTGAGGAGGGAATGGTGGCAAAGCCCAATCGATATCGGACAAAAACGCTGCCTGCCGCTACGGCGCGATGCCCAGCGCAGAGGATATGGGAGAACAGCTGACCCTCTCCTAACGTTTCGTGCAAAAGAAAACCGCTGCCGGACAGGAGTGACCCGTTCGATAGCGGTTCCGGCAGCAGTTACAGCAAACGCAGACGATGTATCCGCCGCCGTAACTAGGATAACCGAATTTGATCAAATGATGCGTACCCCGCCAACTTTTTAAGAATTCTGCTTGCATTCGGACAAGGGCTGTGGTAGTATAATATGGTATTTGTGAGACAGACTAGATGGAGGGTCATGGAATGAGTATCTGGGAAATCATAATCGGCGTTGTGCTGATCATCTTTTCTTTACTGATTATTTGTGTCGTTCTGCTGCAGGAGGGACGACAGGCTAATCTGGGCGCGGTTTCGGGAGCTGCCGACTCTTTCCTGGATAAGGGGAAGGGCGCGGACAGTGGACGCCCTGCTGGCAAAATGGACCAAGGTCATTTCCATCGCCTTTTTTGTGCTGGTGTTTGCCGGGATGCTGATTACGAAATTCCTAGGCAAATAAAGGGAACACAAAAAGCGCCCTGCTGTGCGGGGCGCTTTTTTATCATGGTTGGAGGGGAAAGACGGGATATGACGCAACGTTCTGATGAGTGGAAAAACGTATATTGCGCCTACTGGAAAAGGAACAGCGGGCACTATCGGTCGAGGCGCTGCTCGGTGTTTTGAAAGCACGCCGTTCGGAACGTCCAGCCATTTTATTGCTGCTTCAGCAAATGGAGCTGGAGGGGAGCTGCGCCGGACAAAAAAAGGGAAAGCTGAAATTAGCGGACAGTTCCGCCGGACGCCCGGCGACGATAGTATCTCTTTCCCATGGCTTTGCTTTCGCGCGTCTGGAAGATACCGGGAGGATTGTTTTGTCCCCGGGCGTTTCCTGCGCGGTGCTTTGCCCGGAGACAGGGTACAGCTCCGCGTAGATGATACGGACCGGCGGGGACCCAGCGGGCGTGTGATCCGAATAGAGGAAGAGGGCGATCACACGTTTACCGGTCGGGTGACAGAGACGGTTCAGGAAAAGCAGGGCTGTTCTTTTCAGGTGGTTCCCGACCGCTCTCTTCGCGTACCTTTGCCGGTAAAACGCTCCGCTCTCCACGGCGCTTAAGGCAGGGGACAAGGTTCGTTTTGTCGTGAAGCGGGACAAGAAGGATCAGCCGATCGCGGAGATCCTGACCGTGTATGGATCCGCCGACAGCGCCCGTGTATGCGCCGATTCCTTGGTGGACAGCATGGGAATTCCCTCCGTATTCCGCGAAGAGGTGCAAAAACAAGCGGAAGAAGCGGCTGTCCATCCCTCCTTTTGAAGGAAGGGAGGATCTGCGCGATCAGTTGATTTTTACCATCGACGGAGAGGACGCCAAGGATCTGACGATGCGGTTTCACTGCAAAAGACAGAGAACGGATGGATTTTGGGCGTTCACATTGCCGATGTATCGTATTATGTTCGTCCCGGCACGCTGTTGGACTCTGAGGCGCAGCGCCGGGGAACCTCCGTGTATTTTGCCGACCGTGTTATCCCCATGCTGCCGGAAGCCTTATCCAATGGAGCCTGTTCCCTTCATCCCGGTGGTGATAAATTGGCTCTCTCCGCCTTTTTGACGTTTGGCAAAACAGGAAAATGCCTGGATGTGCGTGTGGTAAAATCCGTGATCCGCTCCCGCATTCGCGGAGTATACAGCGAGGTTAATGAACTGTTTGACGGCACAGCTGGAAAAGAAGTGAAAGAGAAATATAAAGAGGCGCTTTCCGTTTTGCGCTCTATGCGCTCTTTAGCCCGCAAGCTAAAACTCAATGCCGCTAAACGCGGTGATCTGGATTTTGCCAGCACGGAGACGCGCTTTGTCCTCGATGAGTCCGGAGCTCCGGTAGCGCTGTATCCCCGGACCAGCGGGGAAGCGGAAGAAATGATCGAACAGTTTATGATTGCCGCCAATACCGCTGTTGCACAGCTGGCGCAGGAAAAGCATCTGCCCTTTGTATACCGGATTCACGAAAATCCGGACGGGGAGAAATTGGGGGAATTGCTGCAGACCGCCCGGTTGTTGGTGATCATTTCTCCGGAATCCATCCGCGGCTCCATTCCCCGGGCGTTGGTGGAGGCGTCGGCTGATACGCCGTATGCTCGGCTAATCTCCAGCCGGTTGCTGCGTTGTATGGCCAAAGCGCGTTACGATGTGAAGCCGTTGGGACATTACGGCTTGGGATTGAAAGACTATTGCCATTTTACTTCGCCTATACGCCGGTATCCTGACCTCTCCATCCATCGTATCTTATCCGATTATGTATCAGGGGTATCCGTGGAGACGCTGTGGAAACGATACGACGACTTTTTACAAAGAAGCGGCAGACCGGTCTACGGCCTGTGAAATCCGGGCTATGAATGCGGAGCGCAGCTGTGAGGCCTGCTATAAAGCGGAATATATGTCCGCTTATATCGGACGGACCTTTACCGGTATCATCAGCTCCTTGTCGGAATCCGGTCTTTTATGTAGAATTGCCGAACACGGTGGAGGGAATGATCCGCCTGGAAAGTCTGCCGCAAACCGAGATCGTTTACGATGGGGCCGCCTCTTTAACCGATCATAAAGGCCATCCGCTTTATACTATTGGAGAGGCTATCGAGGTGGTGGTCGCCTCCTGTGATATTTCCGTGGGACACATCGCTTTTTGTACCGGCATAAAATTAAAAAAGGACTTGACAGAAAGGGAAAAGGTGTTATACTGATATTGTAATCATTACAAAATAATTATAATTACAGATTAGGAGCATCTATGAGTAGTCAGGAAATTGCGGCTGTTTTAACTGCTAAAGGCGTGCGGCCTACTCAGCAGAGGATCGCCGTTTACCGGTATCTGATGGATCATCCGATCCATCCCTCGGCCGATACGATTTATCGGGCGCTCAGCGAGGTCTATCCTACCTTTTCCCGTACCACGATTTACAATTCTCTCCGTACTTTGATAGAGGCGGGACTGGTCCGTTCCGTGCTCATTGAGGCGGAGGAGCAGCGCTTTGACGGTGATCCCACGGATCACGGGCATTTTAAGTGCACTCAATGCGGACAGATTTACGATTTTCCGTTGGATAAGATGCTGCTGCGTGCTCTATGTCCCAAAGGGTACAAGGCGCAGAGACAGGATGGTATATTGTATCGGCATCTGTGCATCGTGTGCCGGAAATGAAAATGCCGCATCCCTTTCATAAGCATCCCTAAGGATAATTTTACATAACAGGAGGAACACCCAATGAAAAAGTATGTATGTTTGATCTGTGGCTGTGTCCACAATGGAGACGAGCCCCGGCAGCCTGTCCTGTCTGCGGCGCTCGGCGCCGACAAATTTAAGGACATGGGCGAAGCGGCCGGCTGCTGCGGCATCTCCTGCCAAGTCTGCTTACCCATGGCGTGGGCGGATGAACACCGTGTGGAATTGCCCAGGGATTGATCCGGAAGTCGTAGAAGGCCTGCGCTCTAACTTTACCGGTGAATGCACCGAGGTGGGGATGTATCTCGCCATGAGCCGCCAAGCGGATCGCGAGGGGTATCCGGAGGTCGCGGAAGCTTACAAACGGATCGCTTTTTGAAGAGGCGGAACATGCGGCGAAGTTTGCCGAGCTTTTGGGCGAGGTGGTGGCCGCCGACACCAAAGCTAATCTTCAAGCCCGTGTGGATGCGGAAGCGGCGCCACCGGGCAAGCTGATGCTGGCCAAGAGGGCCAAGGAGCTGGCTATGACGCCATCCATGATACTGTCCATGAAATGTGCAAGGACGAGGCTCGTCATGGCTGCGCGTTCCAAGGCTTGCTGAATCGTTATTTCCAATAAGAAAGTTAAAAAAATCCCGGGACACAAGCTGCGTCCCGGGATTTTCTGTATGATTTTACTGATTGTGATCCTGATGACTATTTTGAGTGGTCTGCGGTTCTTCCTCTACAGTGCCTAAAAAGGCGTGGGCGATGACCGCGGCGATTATACCGGCGGCTAACAGGGCGGGAGCTATGGCAATGGAGGCCTCCGCATATTCTATGGTACGGAAATAGTGGGCAGTATACGGCGCCATCCCATAGCAGAGAATAGAAAATCCGTACATTACGATCATCCATTGGTAGGCTCCTTTTAGAATATCGCGGACAAAGGGATGGAGCCGCCGCCATCGCCTGTTCCATTTGCGCAGCATCACGCTCATCCTTTCTTTTACGGACGCTGTCTCGACGGGATTTCATTGACTTCTGTATAAGGGAAGTATACCATATGAAAAAATGAGGATTCAATCTATAATGTTTTCCAATATGCCTATTGGGGCAGAAAGGACAGGCCGCCATGTATGTGGGAGCTTCTACTGCGAATTTTTATCCGATGATTACCGAGGACGCCCTCGATTTATTGCTCAAACTCGGTTTTCGGGATATTGAGGTCTTTATCAACACGCAATCCGAGGCAAAGCCGGACTTTATCGCCCGGATTAAAGAGCGGGCTGACAGTGGCGGCGCCCGTATTCGGTCTCTGCATCCGTATCTTTCTGGAACAGAGCCGTATTTGTTGTTTTCCGCTTATGAACGTCGTTTTCAGGATGGATTGCGGCTCTATGATGAGATTTTCCGGGCGGCCATGCAGCTGGGTGCCTCCTATGTCATCATGCATGGCGACCGGCAGGAAGGTGTTCTTTCCTATGCCGAGTCGATCTCCCGGTATGAGCGGGTCTATGATTTGGGACAGGAGTATGGGGTGACTCTTCTGCAGGAAAATGTCGTGCACTTTCGTTCCTCGCAAATACCCTATATTTTGGCGATGAAAGAGCAGCTGGGGACAAAAAGCCCGTTTTGTTTTGGATCTAAAACAGTGCATCCGAAGTGGATGTGATCCTTTGATATACTAAAGCTCATGGGAGCTTCGGTTGCCCATATCCATATCAGCGACCACGATGCTGTGCAGTCATGTCTGATGCCGGGAAAAGGAAATACCGATTATGATGCTTTGTTTCACTATTTGAGGGAGCTTCATTATGTCAGGGGACTCGTACTGGAATTATATCGGGAGAATTTCCAAATGGATCATGAATTGATCGATGGAAAACAGTTTTTGCTTCGATTATTGAACAATAACAAATATAATAAATCATAAATCCGCAGGAATAAATGACGAGTTCTGTTTTTCTTCTTGTTTTTTCGCTTTTCCTTTGGGCAGTAAAGAGATAAAAGGTGTAGGGAATACTTGTTGAAAATGCCGAATTTTTTCTGGGGGCATATCGGTCTGACGGCGTAGAGAGAGAGAAACTTGTTTACGGATTGGAGATCATTTTGACAGAGGAAGAATGGATACGATTTTTCGGCTCTCTCTCCCGTCGGGAGGCAGTGGAAAAGCAGGCGGCCAAATTCTATGAATCTTTTTTGGATTGAAACGCTGACGGATATAGTAGAAGATTACTTAATCGTAGAGGGAGGAAAGCGATAATAAACCTTCTTGCTTCTCTGTCTAAGACTATGGTATAATGTGCCCAGGGCCTATATAGTGCAGACACAAACCATGTGGGAAGTCCCTGGGCCTGGAGCCAAATCCCTTCGGGCCGGTTCCCTCTACGTCTATGGTATAATGGGCCCAGGGTCTTTATGTTGTATGGACAAACCATATGGGAACGTCCGGGATTCAGACGACGGACAAGCCAAACCGAAAGGTGTGAGCAGTATGAAGTGTCCTTTTGCGGCTATATCGAAAGCAAGGTGATCGATTCCCGGCCAACGGATGAAAATACCCGTATCCGCCGTAGGAGGGAATGCCTGGAGTGCGGCAAACGTTTTACAACCTATGAGATTATCGAAAGTCTGCCGATTATTGTGGTGAAAAAGGATAAATCACGCGAGGCTTTGACCGGAACAAGCTGCTGAATGGATTGCTGCGCTGTGAAAAACGCCCGGTTTCTATTGAAATGTTAGAAAAGGCAGTCGATGAGATCAGGCGCTGATTCAAAATTCATTGGATCGGGAAATAACTTCTTTGCGCATTGGCGAATTTGCGATGGAAAAGCTAAAGGGAATCGATGAAGTGGCCTATGTCCGATTTTGCTTCGGTTTACCGGTCTTTTAAGGATATCAACAGTTTCCGGGAGGAGATCAATCAGCTCCTTTTGAAGAGTAGTCATCGCCTGACCAACAACAAGAGATGTCGTTTTTGGGCCGCAACGGCGGCGAATCCTGTTTGATCAGGAATATAACGGAAAGCGGGAGCTCTGTCAGGCTCCCGCTTTCCGTTATATTTGTTTTTTGATGCGGTCCAACGCGCCCTTTTCCAATCGAGAGACCTGAGCCTGGGAAATACCGATTTCAGCAGATACTTCAATCTGTGTCATCCCTTTAAAAAACGCAGGTTAGAATTTTTTTTCCCGGTCGCTGAGGTTGCGGATCGCTTCCTTTAAAGCAATTTCATCCAGCCAATTTTTATCGTCGTTATGATCTCCTACCTGATCCATCACATAAATGGTATCACCTCCGTCGGAATAGACGGGCTCATACAACGATACCGGTTCGACAATGGACTCCAAGGCCATCACGATGTCTTCCTTTGGGCAATTCCATAACGGCGGCGATTTCATCCACAGTTGGCTCGCGTTGGTTTTGGTTGGTAAGACGTTCTTTTATCTGCATGGCTTTATAGGCCGTGTCCCGCATGGAGCGGCTGATACGGATCGAGTTGTTGTCCCGCAGATAGCGGCGAATCTCACCGATAATCATCGGGACGGCGAAGTGGAAAAGCGCACATTTTGGCTAATATCGAAATTATCAATGGATTTGATCAAACCTATACATCCTACTTGAAACAGGTCGTCCAAATTTTCTCCGCGTTGGGTGAAGCGCTGAATGACGCTGAGTACGAGACGCAGATTTCCGTTGACCAGCTCTTCTCTTGCTTTTTGATCCCCCTCCTGCATGCGTTTTAGTAACCGTATTTTTCGCTCTCGCTGAGTACTTTGAGATTGGCGGTATTGACCCCACAGATCTCTACCTTGTTATACAACACGGTCACGTCCTCTCCTGTAATTGGCGTTACTATACCAGTATTGACAATTACAGGAAAACAATGCACTCAGTAGGAAAGTTCCAGGTCCTTTTGAGCCGTTTGATAATCTTTTTTTCCAGACGGGATATATACGATTGGGGAGATTCCCAGCAGATCGGCAACTTCTTTTTTGAGTATGCTCCTGATTCCCTCAATACCAAAACGCAGGTTCATGATCAACTGTTCCCGCTCCGATAAATGGGAGATACAAGACAGCAGCAGGTCGCGTTCCGCTTCCCGCTCGACGCCCCGGTTCACCAGATCCGGATCGCTCCCCAATATATCGGATAACAGCAATTCATTGCCGTCCCAGTCCACATTGAGAGGTTCATCGATCGACAGCTCGTTGCGGATCTGTGAATTTTTACGCAGATACATAAAATTTCATTTTCAATACAACGGGAGGCATAGGTGGCAAGTTTGATATTTCGGGAGGGACAGAAGGTATTGACAGCTTTGATCAACCCGATGGTTCCAATAGAAATCAGATCCTCTATTCCCCACTCCGGAATTTTCGAATTTCCGCGCGATATAGACGACTAAACGCAAATTATGGGTGATGAGGAGTTCCCGCGCTCTCATCTCCGGACTCTATCCGGCGAAAGACCTCGGCCTCCTCCTGCGCTGTTAGTGGAGAGGGGAGGGTATCGGCCCCATTGATATAATGAATATCGTTCGCCGGCGGTTTCCATAGCCGTCGGAGCGAAGTAAAAGAGCGGTAAACCAGGCAGCAAGGCGAGGAACCATGAAGCATCAAGTCCTTTCTGTTAGAATCAATATTTCCCGCATTTCAGAAGAGGCCGGCCAGGTCGCCGCCGATCAGAGCCTGATAATCCCCCGCGGTTTAGAGAAGGGAAACGGCTATATACGCTCCGGTGACGTCGCAGCTTTTTGCCTAGCTGTGTCAATCAAATACATATGTAAGGGACGAAAGGCGGGAAGCAATCCTTCTCCGCCCAAGGAATGAAAGGGAAGAAGGCGGAGCCGGGAACGGACAGCTGTTGTACAGGCGTCCGTTCCCTCTTCCTCCGGACAGGATAGGGAGGCAAGGGGGAGGAGAGCGTTCGGTGCAGCTCTTCCGGAAGATGTTCCTGAAGCGCCGCACGATCCACAACGGCGACCGGCTGCCCGCTGAAAACATCACTGAGGCGATTGCCGGTATCGTAAAGAGCCGGAAGGGTGAACATCCCCTTCCCGCAATCCAGCATGAGACGGTATTCCAGAGAGACGGGCGCTTTTTTTGCGCCAGAAGCGATCCCCCAGCCAGAGAAAAAAATAGCAGATCACAGTCAGGGAGACCAGCATCAGGGGGGGAAATGTTGTAATAAACGACCCCATCAACGACATATAGTCCCTCGGGCGCGGCAAAAATGACCAGGGCATACGCTATGCCCGCCAGAAGAGTGGAGCTGATAAAAAATACCGCCATTTGCTTAAAATAAGAGCGCCAGCCAAACCAGCGGAAGGCCAAGCGTACCACGGCCGCGGCAGCCGCCAGCTTCAGTAAAACCGACACAGCCGCAGGCATGGCGGGAAGCAGGATCATACAGCTGGAAAGCGCGCCAGCAGACGCCCCTGCCAGAAGCCTTCCCTTTTTACCCGGAAGGCGAAGGAGACGGGCGGTAACGGACAACAGCAAAAAGTCGATCAGAAGGTTGACCGCCATCAAAACATCCAGATACAGTACAGGCATAGACAGTCACGCTCTTTCTAAAATCGATATGTCCCATTATAAGCTTTCCATATCGTCGGAAACGGCGAAACTCCGTCGACAATCCGGTATACAGACGAGGTTCTTTTTCCCTGGAGAGAATCATAGAAATAGGGCAGAAAGCCGCTGTTCGCAAACTGGCTAGAAAGGCGGAGTGATTATGTTTTGCCGGATAACGGATATGCATAATAAAGAGGTAATCAATGTACACGATGGCCGACGGCTCGGCTGTGTAGATGATGTGGAGGTGGATACCTGTACGGCCCAGCTGGTTTCCATCGTGATTCACGGACGGCCGAAATGTTTAGGAATTTTGGGACATGAAGAAGATATCATCATCTGCTGGAAAGAAATTGAGGTCATTGGAGAAGATACGATCTTAGTCAATCATCCTATGCCGCGCTGTGAAGCGAATAAAAACCGGGGATGCAGTATTTTGGGAGGGATCCTTAGAGGATAATCTCCCGATTTGGGGAATTGCCCAGAAACTGCTTAAGCATTTCCATGCTTTTTGCCGTCACAATCAGGTCTTGCCAGACGGGTTTCTTCGTGGTATACTATATCGGCAATAAAGTACACACGCGGGTGTGCCGGATACCGGCGCTGACGGCGGCGGGTGCTGTTTTTACAGTTGCCGCCGATGTACATCCGCGGAGGGTAAAACCAAGGAGGAAAAAGAATGGCAGTCGTATCTATGAAACAGTTGCTGGAGGCCGGCGTCCATTTCGGACACCAGACCCGGCGCTGGAACCCCAAGATGGCTCCCTACATCTTTACCGAGCGCAACGGCATCTATATCATCGACCTGCAAAAGACCGTCCGCAAGCTGGAAGAAGCGTACATGTTCGTGCGCGATCTGGCCGCGAAGGCGAGACCATTCTGTTTGTCGGCACCAAGAAGCAGGCGCAGGATTCCATCAAGGAAGAGGCTATCCGTGCCGGCGCGCATTATGTCAACGCCCGGTGGTTGGGCGGCATGCTGACAAACTTCCATACCATCCGCGGCCGTATCGCCCGTCTGACCCAGCTCAAGGCCATGGCGGAGGACGGTACCTTCGATCTGCTGCCGAAGAAGGAAGTCATCAAGCTCAACCACGAGATCGAAAAACTGGAAAAATTCCTCGGCGGTATCAAGGATATGGAGAAGCTCCCGGCGCTTTGTTCATCGTCGATCCCCGCAAAGAGAAAATCGCGGTGGCGGAAGCTCGCAAACTGGGTATTCCGATTGTGGCTATTGTCGACACCAACTGCGATCCCGATGATGTGGATTATGTGATTCCCGGCAATGACGACGCCATCCGCGCCGTCAAATTGATCGCCTCTACCATGGCTAATGCGATTATCTAGGGCCGCCAGGGCGAAGAAAACGCCGCTGAGGAAGAGGAAGTCAAGGAAGAGGATACCGAAGAGAAGGAATGAGCTTCCCGTTCATTAAGATAGTAGAAGAAAGGCGTGGAATCGAAATGGCATTTACGGCTCAGGACGTCAAGACTCTGCGTGAGAGAACCGGCGTCGGCATGATGGACTGTAAAAGGCTCTGGCCGAAACCGACGGCGATATGGATAAAGCGATTGATATTCTGCGGGAAAAGGGCTTGGCCGCCGCTGCAAAAAATCCGGCCGCATCGCTGCGGAGGGCATGGTTTATGCGACGGTGGATGAAGCGAAAAAAGTGGGCGTTGTCGTAGAAGTCAACGCGGAAACGGACTTTGTCGCCAAGAACGCGGATTTCAGGAGTTTGTCAAGGATGTAGCTTCTGTTATCATCCGTCAGAATCCGGCGGATGTTGATGCGCTGCTGGCGTTGCCCTTTAATGACAGTATGACGGTAGCCGATGCGCTGCGCGACAAGATTTTGGTCATCGGCGAAAATATAAGCATTCGCCGTTTTGCCCGTTATGAGGGCGAATGTGTTGCATACGTTCACGGCGGAGGGCGCATCGGCGTGCTGGTTCGTTTTGAGGCGGACGAAACGGCGGCTGGCTCCGATCAGCTGAAGGAATGCGGCAAGGATGTGGCGATGCAAATCGCGGCTCTGAATGCGGCGTATCTGGATAAGAGCGTTGTGCCCGTCGAAGCGATGGAAAAGGAAAAGGAAATTCTGGTTGCTCAGATCAAAAACGATCCGAAAAACGCCAACAAACCGGAAGCCATTGTGCATAAGATGGTGGAAGGCCGCATGGGCAAGTTCTATGAGAACAATTGCCTGATGCAGCAGGCCTATGTTAAGAATGGCGATCAAACCGTTGAGCAATATGTCATGGAAATGGCAAAGCAGGCTGGCGGAGCCATGAAGGTGGCAGAATATGTCCGGTTTGAAAAGGGAGAGGGCCTTCAGAAGCGGGAAGACAATTTTGCTGAAGAAGTTGCCAGCATGATGAAATAAGGCCCCTTTTGGTTGTTTGAACGTATGAAAAGCAGGTCCGTCTAAGGGTCGGACCTGCTTTTTCAGTACAAAGGCCCCGTTGCTTATGAAGCGGACACGGCCCTTCTTTTAACGTATGGGGGACTGTCCCGGTCCGTTTCGCTCGAAATGCTCTTCCCGTGGAATTGAAAATTTCCTGTGAATTCGAGGATTACGACTTTACAGGCGAGGGCTTCTATAGTAAAATAGGTTGGAACAGATTGGCAGGCAACTGACAGTTGCCTGCGGAAACGGATGTGAAATGCATGCAGCCGAAGTATCAACGGATTCTGTTAAAACTCAGCGGTGAGGCTCTCGCCGGAAAGGCTGGCAGCGGTCTTGATTTTGACACAGTGCTGACGATCTGTCAGGCGGTCAAACAGTGCGCGCAAGCCGGCGTCCAGGTGGGGATCGTAGTAGGCGGCGGCAATTTCTGGCGCGGCCGCTCAAGCGGCAAGATGGATCGTACCCGTGCGGATCATATGGGAATGCTGGCGACGGCGATCAATGCGTTGGGGCTGGCGGATGCATTGGAGCAGCTGGGATGCGATGTACGGGTCCAGACCGCGATTGCTATGAATGAGATTGCGGAGCCCTATATTCGCAACCGGGCAGTGCGGCATTTGGAGAAGGGGCCGTGTGGTCATTTTTTGCCTGCGGTACCGGCAGTCCCTTGCTTTTCCACTGATACCGCTGCCGCGCTTCGCGCAGCGGAAATCGAAGCGGATATTATTTTAAAAGCCAGCATGGTGGACGGCATTTATGACCGTGATCCGAAAAAGGATCCAAACGCTGTCCGTTTCCACGAACTTACCTATATGGATGTACTGAATCGGGGTCTTCAAGTGATGGACTTCACCGCCGCTACGATGTGCCGCGACAATCAGATTCCGATTATGGTATTTAATCTGGAGGATCCGGAAAACATCCTGCGCGCTGTATGCGGAGACGATATCGGAACCATTGTACGATGATAATTGACTAACGATGGAAAGGCTGGAATCAGAGATGAAAGAAGTATTTGACCGTGCTGCAGAAAAAAATGACCAAAACGGTAGAAGCCTTGTTGCATGAATATGCCGGGATTCGTGCGGGCGTGCCAATCCCGCGGTGTTGGACAAAGTAGCGGTGGACTATTACGGCGTGCCGACACCCATAGGACAGATGGCGGCTATTTCGGTTCCTGACGCCCGTTCTCTCCTGATTCAGCCCTGGGATAAAAGTACGCTCAAAGGAAATCGAAAGGGCCATTCAGGCTTCCGATATTGGGCTGAACCCTCAAAATGACGGCAGCAGCATTCGTCTCAATTTTCCGCCGCTGACCGAGGAGCGCCGCAAGGAATTGGTAAAGACTGTGTCCAAATATGCGGAGGAATCCAAGGTGGCGATCCGTTCGATCCGCCGTGATTCCATTGAAAAGCTCAAAGAGTTGAAAAAAATCTTCGAAATCACGGAAGACGAACTGAAAAAAACGGCGAAAAAGAAAAATGCAGGATCTTACGGATAAATTTTGTAAAGAAATCGCTGAAACCTCTGCGACAAAAGAAAAAGGAAATCATGGAGATATAAAGGCAGCTGCAACTGGGCTTTCTTTACGGGGAGGCGGACCGCGGTTCGCCTTTTCCTTTATGTTTCCGGAGAGAGGGCAAGGAGGTAGGATTGCATGCCGTTTTTAAAGGATCGAAAAGAAAAAGGTTCCCCTGTGCAGAAGCTCTTTCCGTTTTGCCGCGGCATATTGGGATCATTATGGACGGAAATGGCCGCTGGGCAAAAAGAGGAATCTTCCGCGCCAGGCCGGGCATGCTTATGGGGCCAAGGTTTTCCGAACGATCGTGAAGCATTGCGAAAAGCGGGGATCGGCTATCTGACTGTCTATGCGTTTTCTACGGAAAACTGGGCGCGCCCTCAGGAGGAAATCGACGCGATCATGAATTTGCTGCGGGATTACCTTAAGGAATCACTCAGCGATTTCAAAAAAGGAAAATATTCGCACCCGCTTTATTGGAGATCGCGAGCCTTTGGCTGAGGATATCCGCCAGCTGATGGAGGAAGCCGAGTCCTCTACGGCTCATAAGGATGGTATGGCCCTGAATATCGCCGTCAACTACGGTGGACGGCATGAATTGATCCAGGCGATGCGCTGTATGGCAGAAGCGGCAGTGAAGGGACGGCTTTCGCCGGAGGAGATTACGGAAGGCCGTGTAGCGGAATACCTTTTTATACCGCCGGACAGCCGGATCCGGACCTGATTTTGCGCCCCAGCGGGGAATATCGTCTCTCATTTTTTGATTTGGCAGTCCGCGTATGCGGAATATGTTTTCAGGATGTCCTGTGGCCTGATTATACGACGGAGGCGATGGATGCCGCTTTAGCGGAGTATGCCAAGCGAAACCGTCGGTTTGGAGGAATCTGACCGATGAAAACGCGGATTTTGACCGGCCTTATCGGCGGTGCGCTGTTGTTTATCGTTTTACTGCTTTTTGCCGCCTATCTTTTTGACGATTGCCTTGTCCGTTGTTTGCGGTCTGGCTATGTATGAGGTGCTGATCGTATCACGTTTTGTGGGGCATAGGGGACTGACAACCGCTGCGGTGGTTTTTTTCCATGCTGACGCCGTTTTTACCTTGCTGCCCGGTACGATGCTCGGCGATTGCTGTGCTGTTCCTTTATGTGGCGCTCCTATCCTTTTTTCAAATCAAATATCATGAGACCTTGACTATGGAGCGCATCGGTTTTGTCTTTTTGTTTCGGTGGTTTTTCCCATTGCCTTTTCCTGTCTTGCCTATTTGCGTATCTTCAGCCTGAGGGGAAGCGGCGGAGACAGCTTGTTTTATGTCTTTTGGCCTTGATTATTCCATGGATGTGCGATATGGGCGCCTATTTTGTGGGAACCTTTTGGGGAACCCACAAGCTTTTGTCCCAAGATCAGCCCAAAGAAAACAGTGGAGGGGGCCATGGGAGGCGTGGTTGTCTCTCTTCTCTCTGCTTTGGCGGCTGCATGGCTGTATCAGGTGCTGTCGCTGGGAGATACCGCTTCGGTCTGCTATTGGCAAATCGCGGTATTAGCGCTGGTGGGGGGCGCCGCTGTCCATGATGGGGGATCTGATGGCCTCGCTGATAAAAAGGCAATGCCGGGTTAAGGATTTTGGGCACATTATGCCCGGACACGGCAGGAATTATGGATCGCTTTGACAGTCTGATGCTGACGGCTCCCTTGCTGTTTATGGTGGTGCATTATTGGCCTCTGATATATTAGGAGGATTTTTGTGCGTGAGGAAAAAAGCTTGCAAAAGCGCGTGGTGATTTTGGGCTCTACCGGCTCTATCGGTACCCAGGCGCTTCAGGTAATAGATCAGATAGGCGCCCGGGTGGTCGGATTGGCCGCCCATCATCAATCGGTGCTGGCGGAGGAACAGATTCGCCGCTATCGACCTGCTGCAGCGGTGATGTATGACGAGAAAGCCGCGGAGGATTTGCGTATCCGCGTACGGGATTTGCCGGTTCAGATATGGTCCGGTATGGAAGGGCTGTGCGCCCTGGCGGCAATGGAAGAGGCCGACACGGTACTCAATGCAGTCGTAGGCATGGTGGGGCTACGTCCCACGCTGGCGGCTATCCAGGCGGGACATGAGGTGGCGCTGGCCAATAAAGAGACGCTGGTGGCGGGAGGGGGACCGGTTACCCGCGCCATCGCCTCCCACTCGGCACAGGGCGTACGTCTTTTGCCTGTGGACAGTGAGCATTCCGCCATCTTCCAATGCCTGCAGGGATCTCCACCGGGACGAAAGCCCCAGCGGCTGATATTGACGGCATCCGGCGGCCCCTTTTTGGAAAGCGGCGCCGGGAATTGGCGGCGATAACGCCAGCCGACGCGCTCGGCACCCCAATTGGAGCATGGGAGCCAAAATCACCATCGATTCCGCTACCATGATCAACAAGGGGTTGGAGCTCATAGAGGCCCGCTGGCTGTTTGATATGCCCGCTGACCGGATCGATATTGTGATACACCGTGAAAGCGTGGTACATTCCTTGATTGAATACGAGGATCATTCCGTTATCGCTCAGTTGGGAGTACCCGATATGCGGATTCCTATACAATACGCTCTCACGTATCCCTATCGGGAGCCTTCACCCGTCCGGCAGCTGCGGCTGGAGGACTGGGGAAGCTCACCTTTATCCCCGGACGAGGAGACGTTCGAGGGCATCGCGCTATGCCGGGAAGCGGTACAGCGGGGTGGGGCGGCCACAGTTATGATCAACGCGGCCAACGAGGAAGCCGTGGCCTTGTTTCTTAAGGAAAAGATAGGTTTTTGGATATTCCCCGGTTGGTACGTTCGTCCTTGGAACGGGCGCCCTCCGGCGGAGGGAGACAGTAGAGGAGATTGAGGAACTGGATCGAGAAACTCGCCGAAAAACACGGGAAAATGCTGATTGGATGAGGGTGATTCGCATCGCTGCCGTATTGACGACCATTTTAAAAATTCTGATCGCCATTTTGGTCTTTGGCGTGATTATTTTTATCCATGAACTGGGCCACTTTTTCATGGCGCGGCTCATGCGGGGTAAAGGTTAACGAATTTGCCATGGGATGGGGCCGCAGCTTTTCCAGTTTGGAAAAAGGAAACTAAATATTCCCTGCGGGCCTTGCCGGTGGGCGGCTTTTGTGCCATGGAGGGAGAGGACAGCGACAGTCCCGATCCCCGAGCTTTCGGGCAGAAGAAAGTATGGCGCCGCATCCTGATCGTCATTGCGGGCGCGTTGATGAACCTGGTGCTGGGGTATGTGCTTCTGGTGGTCTACTATGGCGTGTTCACGCAGCCCCAGGCCGGGGAAACCTCCGCCCGTTTTTCCAGCACAACCATAGCCGAGCTTCCGGAAACGGCGCAGAGCTATCAGACCGGCTTGCGGGAGGGCGATACCATCGTCGCCATCAACGGCAAGCGGCTGTAGTCAGCAAATGATTTTGACCTGAGTAGCCCTTAATGCAGAGTGATGAAGACGGCGTGTTTGATTTGACGGTTAAGCGGACAGTGGATGGCAAAGAACAAAAGTAGAATTAGAGGCGGTTTCCTTTCCTTGGTAATCAACGAAGAAACCGGCGCCCGGTATTTGAGTTACGAGTTCAAAGTCTTGGTATTCCGAAAACCGTCTGGTGGGCAGCGTTTTGGCCCAGGCGGGAAAATGGAGTACTCCGTAGGGGTGATGATCTGGCGCAGCCTGGGGGATTTGATCACGGGAAAATACGGTCTGAACGAGTTGTCCGGCCCCATAGGCGTAGTGGATTTCGGAGATGCCGCTTTACCCACCGATCCTACAAACCGGGGGCATATGGGATTCGCTCTTGCTGATGATCGTGATGATTACGGTCAACGTGGGGATTTTAATTTGCTGCCCGCTGCCCGCCTTGGATGGGGGAAGACTGATTTTCCTCATTATCGAAGGTATATTCCGCCAAACCGGTGCCTGCCAAAAATACGAGGGATGGATCCACGCCGCGGGGTTTATGCTGCTCATCGGGACTTATGCTGATCGTGTCCTTCAGTGATATTCATCGGATTTTTAAAGGGGGATGACGGCCAGAGTACGCTTGTGTAACGAAACAGGAGGGTATAGATGGAACGTCGCCGCACCAAGACGGTTCGGTAGGAAATCTTGCCATAGGAAGTTCCGCTCCCATCACCGTGCAATCCATGCTCCATACACCGGCGGAGGATACCATGCCAAAAGCGTGGAGCAAGCGAAGGCTCGAAGCCGTAAGGCTGTGAGATATTGCGCGCGGCGGTACCAGATAAGGAATCGGTGAGACTCATTGCCGCCCTGAAGGAAGCGGTGTCGATTCCCATCGTGGCCGATATTCATTTCGATTATCGCCTGGCCTTGAGGCCGTGGCGGCAGGTGTGGATAAAATACGCATCAACCCGGGCAATATCGGAGGAGAGGACAGAGTCAAGGCGGTAGCGGACGCCTGCCGCGCGGAGGGGTCCCCATTCGTATTGGCGGTTAATGCCGGTTCTTTGGAACGGCGACCTTTTGTGGACATTTTACCGATATTGTCCTTTCTATGAAATCCTCCCATGTGCCGACTATGGTACGGGCGTACCAGCTGGCCAGCCAGGCCTGCGATTATCCTCTCCATCTTGGCGTGACCGAAGCGGGTACCGAGCGGATGGGGCTGGTGAAATCCTCGGCCGGTATCGGCGCCTTGCTGCTGGAGGGCGTCGGAGACACCATACGGGTGTCCCTGACCGCAGACCCGGTCAGGGAAATCTATGCCGCGAAGGACTTATTGAAGGCGCTGGAGATCGAAACGGAAGGAATCCAGTTTATTTCCTGTCCCACCTGCGGGAGAACGAAAATCGACCTGATCGGATTAGCAAAACAGGTGCAGGAGGCTTTGCGGGACTGTAAAAAAATTTGACCGTGGCAGTGATGGGCTGTAGTCAACGGCCCGGGAGAAGCCAGGGAAGCGGACATTGGAATTGCCGGCGGCAATGGAGAGGGACTGCTCTTTTAAAAAGGGACAAGTCCT
>VOFE01001613.1_pt1 | contig 44000 bp, 50 predicted proteins | sample 5384071 | NCBI WGS metagenome assembly VOFE01 (sample SAMN12384724, study PRJNA508395) | human gut metagenome | isolation source: healthy gut D | host: Homo sapiens
CTAGTTACGTATTGCTTGAACCATGAGGTACAGATTATCGGCTGAACGACACCATCCCAAAGGAATCATTCTTGCACCAGCTGGACCAATGGAGAGCTCTACCGGGCAATATGCTCCTCCAATGACGGCGGATGGCTCATCCGCAATAATTGGGAAACCATTGGGGAATGGACGGCCGTTTTATCTCTCCTATGAAGAAGATTCTTCCATCTCAGAGACCTCAGTTCATTGCCTCCGCCGATCCGTCTTATGACCACCTATACCAGTATGACGGTACGGATGGAATACTACGGTCGGTATCAGAGACAAGCCAACCGCTCCAGTTTCGATGGCCAATGTATTTACTGCAACAGGACAGCAGTCGATTCAAGCGGTCTCTCTTTCTATACGACCATGCCGGACGCTCAGTATTCCATTCAAGTATACACCGGCCTACAGAAGTCCGACGTTCCAGATAGCGGTGTGCCCGCCTTTTCAAAGAACAAAGGTTGAACCCTATGCCGGTTACCATACAATCGCGTTACAACAACCTGTTTCCATCCAGAGCGGGAACCCTTCGATTGTTGTAAAGTTGGAAAACCCCACGAGCAACGGGTTGACAGATTCCAACGGCCCCATCTATCCGATCGCGTGTGAGGGCAACGGTCCCTGCAATGGAATCTTTTCAGACGCCGCTAATCGCACCTGGCCAAAAGTTTTCTCCGCGGGTCCATGGAACTTGGCTGATCTCGCAGATTTTCAGGAATCGACGTATGTTTCCCAGCGGTATTCACAACTTAACCCTTTGGGAATGTCTGCCTAAAGGCCTTCACGACCGACGAACCCCTTTGGCTCAGTAACGTACGCAACCCGGGAATGGATGGATAAACTATGACCACTGCTGAAAATCATCGCTTCCTTCCTCTTTCCTACAGAGGTCATAGTATCATTTCCATCCGAATTGGGACCGCCATCATATTTAAAAGAGAGAACTCCCTCCCATGTGCGCAGGGTCCTTCCTGAATACACGCCTAAGAAGAAACCGCCTGCTCCAAACGAAACGTGTGTTGTTACACGGATTCGCGAAAAACTGCCAAGGAATTTTCGCTTGGGCCCTGTGCTCCGGAGAAAAATGTCCAGCTGTCATACTCTTGACAGCTGGACAACATTTTCCAATAGAAGATCACAACCAACAGGTATCCATTCACTGAAATAAAAAACGCACACCATAAAAGAGTGGTGAGATCAGAAATTCTTTAGGGACAGCCCGCAGACATCCTCTCTAGTTTCTTAAAACAATACGCTAAAAGGCACGTTTAGATTGAAAAACCTGTGTGGGGTGAATGCCATTCTTCCCTAGGCAAGATTGTTATCCGCTCCTACAGGTTTTCTTAAGATAGGGGCTCTAAAGCAAGCTTTTGCCACGCGGCCAGCGCTTCATTTTATCCCGTCTGATCGGTCAAGCCTTTTCTTGTATTTCAACAAAGGCCCTCGGGCTCTCCTGACAATTTCTCCGATGAAAAAATAGCACAAGTTTTATATCCGGCAAGGCAAAAGCGGGCCCATGCAGGTGCGTTCCATTCAGCACTTGCCCTTTCCTTCGGAGAACTGGAACAGTTGAATAACAAAAATGAGACGGGGAACCGTGTCAAATGAATAAGCATACAGGAATCCGTTCCCTATGTTGTGGCGGTTTCTGTACGCAAGCCCGTACAGGCCAAAACTTTGCCATAATCCTTGCACATTGTGCTGGCAGTCGATCTGGCATTTGCACTTTGCGGCCGTTCTTCTGAGACAAACCAAACTGTTGCATCGACCAAAAGAGCTTCTATCCCTTTTGGGGCTTGGAACGCAATAGAAGGAATGGTTTGTACATACGTCCTTGGATGGCTCCTTGTCCAATCGAAATAGGAACCTCAAGTCGCTTTTGACATCTGCCCGCTTTAAAACCAGCAGGGACAATCCACAGAATATTACCGTAAACATAGCACATCACAAAGAAAATCCCCATGTCCACCTCTCCCAATGCTTCCTGACTGACCGATCCCATTCCTGCAATCAAAAGGGCGTTGGGGAAAATTGCCACCAGCCCTTAACCGCCAATAGGAACCCTACTACGCTGCAACAGAATCTGATTCCCACCGGTACTGCAAAGCTTCGGATATGCATGGCAAAGAAAAGCTGCATGGCCGCTACGGGAAGGGAACCAAACCAAGCACATAGAAACCAACGGACCACATCCGGCGGAATGGACGATTGAAATCAAAATAGAACCCCGCCGCCAAGTATAGTGCAAAAAAGAATACCTGTGTTACGAAACTTAGGCCCGCAATCACCAGAAATTTGCTCCAAAAGATATTCCGTACGGGTACAGGAGCTGTCATCAGGTTGTTCCAATTGTGGTTGAGGTGCTCCAAACGCCATGCATAGGCAGCATAGATCGATAGCAGGACCGCCAAAACAGATCGCCATAAAACAGGCTAACCTGGGTCCAAAGGCTTTGCCATTCTTTTGTGAGAATATCCCGATTCATGGAAAAATTCGCGCTTCCCACAAAGACGCTGAATGCAGGTAAAAAACAGGAATGCCAACCAGATACACGATCCCTTTAGCTTACGGCATTCGGCACAACTGCATGTCTTAACATGACCTTCCCCTCCTAAAATTCTTTTCTGCACAGGTGGCGTTTCCCAGGAAATATACAAGCACTCCCACAGCACACACCAATAGCGATGGAAACAAATTGGGGCTTATCGCGATATACGCCCATTCATGTTCTCCCAACGGAACCGTCTGTACACGGGAGAGGTCAGCATAGGGCACCAGGGAAACACGATCCGCACTTGTGCGGGAAATAGCGCCCCTACAAACCCCAGAAATGCGCCAGCCATGCCAACGATCAACGCTACCAACTGATTGAGACCGCCATCGAAACCCACTGTTGTAAAGCCAGCACAAACACACTCGCAAGAAGCGTTCCAAAATAGATGGGCAGTACCAAGTCCGTTGGAATTGGTACAGGGAATCCCTTCCAAATACCAAATACAATTAGAACGGCGAGCTCTACCGTTAGGGTAAAGGTTAGAATCAGAAACGCACATAAGAATTTGGAGAGGTACAGCCGGTTCATTGGCTCTGCTGCTGTGCCGAGCAGCTTCCAGGTGTCCCCTTTATGCTCCATATCGCAGATACGGCTGGCAAGTACCGCGATGGCCATGGGGAGGAAAAGGCCATGCAGGAGCGCCAAATTCGTAAATAGGTTGTTCCAAACCAAATGGGTACCGTTTTCCTCCAGATATTGTTGTGCGGAATAGGCGGTCCACGCCCCCTCCGCCCCACAGAGAAATAACGCAGTTAAGAAAATACCACGGCGCCGAATCTTATAAAATTCCAACGACAGATACCGCATCATAATGCTCCCGCCTTTCCGGTCAGATCGAGGAAAATTTCCTCTAAGCTGCGCTGCCGCTCCTCAATTCGGTACACCTGTATCCCGCTGCAAACCAACTGCTGGTTGATCTGTGCCACCGCCGCGTCACTCACGTTTTCCAAAAGCAACCAGCCATGTTCTCGTTTGGGACAATACCGTTCCAACAAGCGCGCTGCCTCTTCTGCGTCCTGCGTCCGGACCGCCACATAATGGGCGCTTCTTTGACGCAATACTTCCAAGTTGTTCTGGAAAATCAGTTCTCCATGATCGATAATCCCGACCGCAGTTGCCATTTGGTCTACCTCGGCCAACAAGTGGCTCGAGAGCATCACGGTCATGCCATACTGCCGTGGCAACGCTTTGATGAGTTCCCGGATCTCCTCGATTCCAGCGGGGTCCAGGCCATTGGTCGGTTCATCCAGTACCAGCAGCTTTGGAAAACGCATCAGCGCCATGGCGATTCCAAAGGCGCTGTTTCATTCCCAAAGAATAATGGTTTACTTTTTTGTCGGCCTGATTTTCCAAACGCACAATGTGCAGAGCCTCTCTCAAATTCTTTTCTGGGATGTCCAACAGTTTCTGCATGACACGCAGGTTTTCCATACCCGTTAGATGCCCATAATATGCCGGCGCTTCGATCAGCGCGCCCGTTTGCCGCAAAATCTCCACCCGATTTTTCTCATTCATCTGTTTGCCAAAAGGTGCACTGTTCCCTTTGTCGGCTTGGCCAGCCCCAGCAGCATCTTCATTGTGGTGGACTTCCCTGCACCGTTTGGCCCCAAGAAGCCGTATACTTCGCCCCCTCTCGGATCTGCAAATCTACATTCTTTACGCGGAACACACCGTTTATATTCTTTGGAAAGTCCCTCTGTGTGTACAATCGATTCCATCTTTACTTCCCCTAAGCGATCTCTGCGTAATACGCAGGAAGACTATTCTGATATACCATCCGGCTGGCAAACGCACTCACCAAAACAAACGCAAGGGTTACTACGGCAACCAGCGCCAGAATTCCAAATCTTTTCTTCATCCGCTCCATACGGGCCGCCTTTTTCTAGGATGATGAAAGCATATACCCTCTGCCTTACAGAAAGCTTCATAAAACCTTACAGCAAACTTACAATACATCCCCTTGGGATGAAACCATCCGCGCGCATGTGGTATAATAAAGGCACGCCACTAAAGAAAGGCCCGCCTAGGGACGGGCCCATGGTGAAAAACAAAGGAAACAAATCTGGCAATTCCATAAGGATACCTGCCGATCAGGCTTTTCCCGGCCGATTCGCTGGACAGAAAGCGGGGAACAACAATGGATGCATTAAAAGAAAAGAAGATCTTGGTAGTGGACGATCAGCCGCAGCTGTTGCGTATGGTGGACGAGATCCTTCGGCGAGAGGGCTTCACGCGTATTTTTTGGCGCCGGACTGTGCCCGTGCAATGGAACAACTGCGCGCAGTCCGCCCGGACTTGGCCGTCTTGGACGTTATGTTACCGGACGGGGATGGCTTTTCCTTATTACAACAGATGCGTGCAGTCTCGCCCCTCCCCGTGATTTTTCTCACCGCGCGCGGAGAAGATGAAGACCGGCTGATCGGCCTGGGAATGGGCGCGGACGACTACCTTGTCAAACCATTTCTTCCAAAGGAACTGACCTTGCGCATCACCGCCATCCTGCGGCGCGTCTATGTGCCCATCCAACAGGAACAGCTTCCGGTATTTGCCCTGGGAAACCGCACGATCGACCTGGGGGCTTCACTTGTCCAAGCTTTGGATGGCCGGGAGTGGACCCTCACCGCCAAGGAGCTTGCACTTCTCAAGAAGCTCTATGAGAACCGGAATCGCATCGTAACCAGCGATTCGCTCTGCCAAAGCCGCCTGGGGGACGATCTCTATGGATATGAAAACACGCTGATGGTTCATATCCGCCGCATGCGTGAAAAACTGGAAGAGGACCCTTCCCATCCCCAATATCTATTGACTGCACGTGGATTGGGATACAAGCTGCAAGTGGCTTCTCGCGCAGACTGATGGGGCAGGGGCCGCAAAGCGGCGGCCTAAAGCCGCCGTCTTTCCTGCGAACTGTGTTCGCAGACACCGCATCGGCCGGCGCGGTGGCGGCCCCGGTGGGCTATTTTTCACAGGAGGCGACCGCCATGAAGAGTATCCGGCGTTTTTAGGCCGTTTTTGATTGGGCTTTTGTCTGTGTCATGGTTTTTTTGATTGCCAATATCGCGGGACTATCCATTTATCTGCGTGTTCTGTACGACACACATGAAGGGGAGACAGACTTTTCCCCTCAAGAACGGTCCGAGTGGCTGTAGAAGGGTTGGTTCAGCGGGACGGACAATATCAGTTGGCCCCATCTGTGACAAAAGAACTGCAGGAGCATGGCGCCTGGGCCATGCTGTTGGATGATCGGGGAAAAGTGGTCTGGTCTCTGGATCTTCCTCCAGAGATTCCCCTCTCCTATACGCATAAAGGAGATCGCTGGCTTCACCCGATACTACTTAAAGGATTATCCGGTCTTTTGCTGGGCGCATCCAGATGGTCTCGTGGTGACGGGGTATCCAAAGGGGCCTACATGCGCTACACGCTCGACTTTGCAGAATCGGATGTCGAACCCTCTTTCAATACCTCGTGTTATTTGTGATCGGAAACAGTTTGGTTGCCATTCTTCTCTATGCGTTTCTCTGTTGGTGGACGGTGCGGCCAGTACGGCCCATTCTCCATGGCCTTCCTGTCTGGCCCATGGGGAAGCGGTTCAACTTGCAGAACGCGGCAGCCTCGCGTGAAGTAGCCGCTGGAATCAACGCGGCTTCGGGTGAATTACAGCGCCGGGATGCCGCCCTCGAAAAAAAAGACGAAGCGCGCGCAAACTGGATTGCCGGTATTTCCCACGACATCCGTACCCCGCTTTCGGTCATCCTCGGTTATGCAGGTGAATTGCAGGACGATCCGGCACTCCCTCCACAGGAACAGGAGCAAGCTGCTGTGATTTGCCGTCAGGGGAATTCGCCTACGCGACCTGGTGAGCGATCTGAATCTTGTATCGCGTTTGGAATACGACATGCAGCCTCTGGAATATCGGCTGTTGCGAGCCGCCAAGCTTGTTCGCCGCACGGTTACGGATTTTATGAATGCCATGCCGGAGAATCCCTGCGGCATCGAACTCGAAGCCATAGACGAATCCATTCAGCTGAAGGGGGACGAGCGGCTGCTTCTGCGCGCCTTGACAAACCTTCTCCAAAACAGTGTTCTGCACAATCCGCAGGGTTGCGCGATCGAATAGCCGTTCGCAGGGAGGACGGCTTCTGCCTAATTTTGTACGATGACGGCGTTGGAGCCGATCCGCAAAAATTGGAAAACCTTCTGAATGCCCCCTATGCGCCAAAGCGTGCCCACGGATTGGGATTGTTTTTGGTTCGGCGCATAACGGAGGCCCATGGCGGACAATTTATCGCGCACACAGCCCCCGGTCAGGGCTTTTCCTGCGAGATGAAACTTCCCTGCGAACCATTTATCAAAGGTTCCCCTCGGCAGATCCTTTCTAATGCAGCACACAGGGAACATCATTTGTCCATCTGTAATGCGGTTTCAGTCCCCTATTTCTAAATTTGTTCCTTTTCCAATGTATTTGAAAAGGGAGGCTTTTCGACCTTGCCATTGATTTTTCTTCCTGTTCTTTAGATACTCCCCTTAGGCCGGATGTGCCATCGCATACCAAAGAAAAGGGAACCGGTTTTTCCAGAAAGTCAGGGGTCTTTGCTATTCCTTCTCGATTGGCAGCTCCTGCAAATTTTCTCGATCGTAATAAGTAAAATCCCCATGGGTTCCGGCCAAAAGTTTTCAATGCGCACGGTTCCTATGCGAACGGGAGACAATCCATATTTTTGCCAATAAACGCCAAACGGCCCCAACAAAGCAAAATGCTCTGTTGGGGCCGTTTCTGCCTGAACTTCTATCAATATGGTCAAATGCGCCTTACTGTACGGCTCCTTCCAACGCTTCCTGTAAGGTATCGATGTCTCCTCTCGGAACGCTCCCTCGAACCACATCATCCAAAAACCACCACACAATTGCGCTCTCCATCCGGATAGAATTCCAAAGTATTGGTCAGTGCACCATCGTAGTATTCGACAACCGCCCGGAAGAGCGGCGTACCGGTAGGCTCCGTGTCACCAGCGTCCTCCAAAACGGTCTCACTGGTCAACACCTGATAGAGATTTGTAAACGCGGTGTAATCCTTTGTGGTTCCAGAAGCATCCGCTACGGTATAGTTATAATATGTGGTATCGTCCGTGGATTTCTCCTCATCCTTTGTGCGGGTGACATTCCAACGATATGTTTCGCTCGAATCCAGTTCGATCGAAAGCGTCTGTACAGCTTCCACATTCCTTGTCAAAGGACTTTGCTCTGCACGTCAAACGGCTCTGTCAGGCTTGTCCATGGAATCAGGCTATCGTCCATGATTCGATATACGATATCTACACCGTCCAACATCACCATGCGGTTTCCATCCTTCTCCGCCCCGCCTTGAGCGTGTATTCCGTCCCATCCGCCGTGGTCATCTGAACAACATTGGCCGGGTTTTCCAAGCCATACTCCCGCAGGGCGTCCGCGTCGGGGTGTAATGCCTCTCCGCCAGCCGTCAAATAAGACAGCAGATCGGTCAAGGAGGTCACCGTTTCCGAATCCGCCTCCATCCTTTTCGGCTCTGTCATCAAATATAGGGTGCCTTCCCCCTGCTGAAGGGTAGTGGCTCCGCAACCGCCGTACCGCTCAACACCAGCTTACGGAACGGCGCGGCGGCATCGGCCTTGAGACTGCTGAAATCAATACCTGGCGGGACAAAAAGCCGGTTTTATCCTGCAAATATGCCATTGGAACGCTGGCCACATAGATGTCCTCCCCGGTCTGTCCACGCACATAGTAAGCCGTGCTATCCTCCACAGAGGCATTCCCAATCTCATACCCGTAGGTATCTCCGTTCTTAAAAAGTAACTTTCACGGTCGCCTGCGGGTAGACAGGCCAAAATCCGTGAGGTTGCTGACCGTGCCGATCTTCTTTGTGGCAAAAAGAGCTGCCAGCCACCCTGCGCCGCGGTTTTAACCGCATAGCTGTCCTGTGGAAGCCCTTCCAATTCCTGGATGGTAAAATGGATCTCCGGCTCAGACTCGAAGATACTGCGCTGGCGCTCTCCGTGGATTCGAGGACAGTACAGCGGAGCTCGTACCCGCTGCACTGTCCTCCGGCTGTTCCTCCGAAGGCACGATCGTGAATACCCCGTTTGTATTGGTCACCTCAATCGAGGCAACCTCCGCTTCTTCCCGATTTAAAAGTGCAATGTCCTGCGACGAAGAGGCCGTAGTGGACGCCTCGGTCGTGCCGCCGGTCAGCATCAAAGCGGCCAGCACCCCCCCAGCGCAACGATGCACACGCCGAGAATCAGCAGATTCCTGGTCGCCGGTTTCATTATAACCTCCTCCTTCTATAATAGACGGCTATACCAATCACCACGACAATCAACGGGATCAGAACCGTAAACACGCCCAATCCGAAAACCATCACCTGTAAAAAGGCTCATCGAAATAGCTGCTACCGAGGTCTGTACCTGTTTGGTCTCTACCGCCGCTGTCTCCCCTTCTGTTCCGGTTACGTATTTCGAAAGATCTGTGAGGTATTTGCCATCTCCAAATGTGTTGGAATTGATGATGCCGTCCACAAACATAAAGGTGCTTCCCAGAACCACTACATTGGCGGTAGCTTCTTGGTCTCCAGACGTGATGGTCTTTTGTGCAAGTGCTGCCAAAGTCTGCTCGCCGGTCTGTGGATTGCGGATGCTTTCCTCCGTTCCATCATAGGGGAACGCTGTGCTGCTGCTTGTTGCAAGTACGTGCGTAGTGATTCCATTGCGGCTGTCAAACAGCAGCTGAATCGGGCAGCTCTGCGGCATCAAAAGATACCCATAATCCGGTGTTGCCCGGCTGAGGGGTGATGTCGCTTCCCTGATTTGCCAGCAGATAGGATGGATCGCTGGTGATATAGCTGTTGGGATCGGTTTCGATCACCTGGGTAGCCTGCTGTACATCCATGCCCCCTCTTTAGGAACGAGGTTAGATTCGGGAGGCTATCCTGACCGGGATAGAAGGTTACCAACAGGGAACGGTCGGTCGTTTTCCCATCGTCGTTTAAGAATGCCTCCAACTTCTCAATTTCATCCTGCGTATAATCCGTTGCAGGGGTGGCCAAGACAAAAGTTGTGCATTCTCGGGAATTTCATCTGTCAACAAGTTGATCTCCTGTGTCTCAAAGTTGCTGCTGGTCAACATGTTCTTATAAAGCGTCGTGTCCAACATCTCATTGTGTCCTGTATCGAACACCGCCAGTGGAAGGGTGTCCGCATTGACTGAGCTCACCGCAGAAGCCAACGCACTGTCCACCATGGAGTAAGCGGTCATTCCTGTCTGGCTATACTGTACATCAAATAGATCCGTGTACGCCAACACGCGATAGCGCTTATCCGTTTTCACCAGCACATCCGCAGTCATCAGGCCGTCGTCCTTATACTCCGAAGCAAAGGCCGGATTCTGATCCAGATCGATATATTCCACCGATATATTGGAGTTCTTTTCCGCCATCTTCTCGGCCAGCGTACTGACTTGACTGTATTTGATTCCATATTCCGCCAGGAGGGTATCCGCCTTGGCGATTTCCTCGCTCGCCATGATGTAGATTGTGGTTGATTCTGCACATTGAAGCAATCTCCGCCGCACTTTCCGACAGCGTGTTGACATGCCCCTCCGTGAGGTCCAAATTGATCGAAGGATAGCGCTCGCCCAATAGGCTGACCACCACATTTAAAAGGATGATAACCGCCAGAAACCCGGCGGTCATTGCCAGGAAATCCCCCGATATTTGCCCTTATGACTGTCCTTGCGGGTTTCTTCTGTTTTTTTATGGAGTCTCCTCGATGGGCGGCTCCATCGTCTCAGGGGAAACTGTTCGATGTCCCCTTTTCGATCGCCTCTAGGGCGGAATTTGGAGCCTCTTGTTCCTCTCCGGAAAAACCTTCTTCCGGTTCCTCTTGACTCTCGGTGGCGCAACCGGCATTTCTCCCGAGGATTGCTCTTCCTTTGGAAACTTCCGGCGTTTCTGTTCCACTCCATCCCTTCTGCCGGAAATGCCTCTTCCTCCGGCAGCAAAGGATTCTTATTCTCATTGTCCATCTGCTATCCCTCCCTTAGCTCCAGCGTCTGCTCTCCAGCTTACGCGCAGTCAAAAACAGAAAGACTGCCGCCACGCTGAGGAAAAAATACGATGCTGGCAAGATTAAAGGTCCCCGTGGTAAAGGGGGTATACCGGCTGTTGAAGGACAACCAGTTCAAGATCTTGACCACTACTTCGTTGCTGATAATCCCCTGTCAACTGATCGATTACCACCAACAGAATGGAAATCCCGAAGGTGCCGATCGCGGCCACGATCTGGCTTTGCGTAAGAGCAGAGACAAAGGTGCCAATCGCCAGAATCGCCACACCGTACAGGAAGGAACCGATGACCGTACCGAGAATCAACACCCAATTGGGCGAGGAGAAAAACCGATGACCACGGCGGGAATCAGGCTGCCCACCAGGATCGCCGCATAAACGGTCGCAGCCGCAAGGAACTTCCCCCAACAATCGAGCCGACTCCACCGGAGCCGTCAAAAGGGCCTGATCGGTTCGGTTCTTCTGCTCTTCGCTGAATACCCGCATGGTCAAAATCGGCAAAAGCATCATGCTCCAAATAAACATATTGCTATAGACAAATGTGGAGATATAATAGGTGGAACCGGACAACATCACCGAATAATAATAAAAGCCGTACAACGCAAACAATACTGCCGCCACCACATAACCGACTGGGGAGGTAACATACGATCGGAGTTCTTTTTTGTAGATCGCACCCATTACGCCCCCTCCTTTCCGTCGAGAATTTCAGAGGGCTGCGCCGTCTCCTGATGGTCATACAGGTCGCTGGTCAGGCGCAGGAACACATCTTCCAATGTGAGGTCGGTGTTCTTCATAGAGAGGATGGGCCAATCGTTCCGTGCTGCTAAGGCAAAGACCGAGCGGCGCAAGTCGATTCCCCTTCGCTCTCAACCGAAAATGCGAATACACCGGGCCCTTTTCTCCGTAGGAGAGCACCTCTTTGACGCCATTCATCGCCTGCAATGCATATTTGATCGGCTCTTCCTCGCCCCTCTAACCGCAGGAGCAGACGGTTTTCATTGACAGGCTGCGCGCCAAACTGTCCGGGGTGCCGTCCGCAACGATGGAACCGCGATTGATGACAATCACGCGCTCGCATACGGCCTGTACTTCGGACAGAATGTGGGAACTTAAAATGACTGTGTGTTTTCGTCCCAGACCTTTGATGAGGTTGCGAATTTCGATAATCTGTTTTGGGTCGAGCCCTACTGTGGGTTCATCCAGAATCAGTACCGGTGGATTGCCTAGCAAAGCCTGTGCAATGCCGACGCGCTGGCGGTATCCCTTGGAAAGATTGGCAATCAGACGGTGATACACATCGTCGATCTTGACCAGCGAACAGATCTCCTCTATGTGTTCCTTGCGTGGAAGTTTTACCTTCTTCAGGTCATACATAAAGTTCAGGTACTCTTTGACGGTCATGTCCGTATATAGAGGGGGATTTCCGGCAAATAGCCGATGCGCTTTTGGCCTCCAACGGATTTTCCAGGGTGTCAAACCCGTCCACGGTAATACTTCCCTCCGTGGGAGAGATATAACCTGTGATGATATTCATGGTCGTAGATTTCCCCGCGCCATTTGGTCCAAGGAACCCGAGGATGGTTCCTCCTCCAGGGAAAAGCTGATATGGTTCAAAGCAAGATTCGAACCGTATTGCTTTGTGAGGTTTTTCACTCAATCATATGCGTCCTCCGATTTCTAAAATTCAGGGAACGAAAGCCAAATGGAAAAAGAAGGCCGCCCGGAGCAATCCAATTTTATTTGCCAGATCGGGATAGCCGGTTGCAAAGGATTCCGCTTGTTCCCCTATACGTGACTATCAGTTTAGCAATGTAACGATCGTTAGGTGATCGAAATATGAATAAATTGTTACAGCGCAAGAAAAACACAGAGAGTGATATAAGCACATCAAGTGTTGTAGATTTTTATCCGGATCAACATACACGAAAAACCGCTCTACCGAAGCACATCGATAGAGCGGTTTTTCGATTGTTTTAGAGAAGGAAAAATTTGAGGAGAAGGTGTAAAGAGTTACAACTTCCGTCTTGCTGTTAGGCGAGAGAATTGGGAAATCCGTTTGGCTTTGTCTTATTTATTATAAAATATTTTCTTGTGCGAGTGATACATAGAAGATTTTTGAAAGAAGTGTGATTATTTTAGCTATTTTCCAGAAATATTTTGAATCATACGAATAAATTACAACTATTTTTTGATCTTTGTACTTTTTTAGGTTTTCAAGCCAATCGAGATTCTTTGACCCTGTGTTCTCATAAGAGGCGCTTCCCTTGCGGTTTTCATAGGAAGCTCGTATAATAAAAAAGTACGGAATCCTTTCTTCATTTTCCACAGGATTCCCCTTTGGTGGGAAAATGGCCCTATCTTGGAAATACCGCAAAAAAATCCGGAGGCAGGGGACCCGGCTCTTTTGCGGTATTTTCGTTAAATGCAGGTGATTGTATTGTTTACAAAAAGGGACCCTATCGCCTCCTGATCCCACTGATGGTTGAACAGGTTCTGCGGTACTGGTTGGCATGGCCGACGTAGTCATGGTTGCTGCAGTCGGTGAAGCTGCCGTGTCCGGTGTATCCCTAGTGGATTCGATCAGTACACTGATTATTCAATTGCTCGCTGCCTCGCTACCGGCGGCGCTGTAGTCTGTTCGCAGTACATTGGACGCAAGGATGTAAAAATGCATCCATCGCTGCGAATCAGCTGCTTCTTTCAACTTTTCTGCTTTCGATACTCATTATGGCAGTGGCGCTAGCAGGAAATCGTGCCCCTGCTGATCTCATCTTTGGCCAGATTGAAGCCGATGTCATGGGCAACGCGCAGATCTATTTTTCCTCTCTGCGCTCTCCTACCCATTCCTTGCGATCTACAATTTTGTGCAGCACTGTACCGTTCCATGGGCAACTCAAAGGTTTCTATGAAAACGTCCTCTGTATGAACGCTATCAATGTGACCGGTAACGCCCTGTGCGTCTATGGCCTTCATATGGGGGTCGCTGGCGTCGGTATCCCCACGCTCGTCTCGTGCCACGGCGGCGATTATTATGCTGGTGATTGTGCGTAACCCGCAGAATCTGATCCATGTGGACAAACATTTGCGTTTGGGCTTTCACCACACATGATCCGAAACATCTTGCGCATCGGTATTCCTGCCGGTATGGAAAACAGCATGTTTCAGCTTGGCAAAATTTTGGTGCAGAGTTTGGTATCCTCCCTGGGAACTGTCTCTATCGCCGGGTTTGCCGTGGCAAGCAACCTCGTGCAGTTTGAATATCTGCCTGAACGGCCATTGGTTTGGGAATTGTGACCGTCATCGGGCAGTGTGTAGGCGCAGGGGAGCATGAACAGGCCAAGCAATACACCAAATACTTGCTCAAAATCAACTATGGAATTTTGGCGGTTCTAGCGGTTCTTTAGCCGCACTTAGCGCCCCGCTTGTTAGCATCTACAATCTATCGCCTGGGGCGGCTTCCATAGCCGTAGAATTGATCGTGGTGCACAGCTTTGCCATGGTTGTCTGGGCCCATTTCCTTCGCTCTTCCCAATGCACTGCGCGCCGCCACCGACGTAAAATTCACCATGCTGACCTCAATCTTTTTCCATGTGGGCCTTCCGTATCGGCCTGAGTTATGTGCTGGTTCTTTGGGCAAATATGGGTGTCATGGGTGTATGGGTAGCCATGTTTGCAGACTGGGTTTTCCGCGCAATTTCTTCTTCATCCGTTTTTTAGTGGACGATGGCTCCACGCCATCCAGAAAAGGTACAACCTGCAGCTGGATAACCGCTGGAAAGAAATCTCTGTCTTTCCTCAAATACTCCAATCAATCAAAAACACCCGTTGAACGGCCGTCTTATGGCCGGCGGCTTCCAACACACCTGCATAAATCCTTTCCAGTTTGTCCGGAAGTGAGCTTTTTTCACCGCACACCTTCATCTTCCTAAACAGCAGCCCGTTCCGTTTACGATCTGGTACACAAATATCTGCCTACATTTAAAGCGTTGTCTTAAGAAAACCTGTAGGAGCAGATAACAGCCTTGCCTAGGGAAGAATGATATTCACCCCACACAGGTTTTTCCGATCTGAACGCGCCTTTTCGCGTATTGTTTTAAGAAACTAGAGAGGATGTCTGCGGGCTGTCCCCAAAAAGTTTCTGATCTGACCGCTCTTTTCAACGGGTGGTTTGAACAGGCCCCATAAGGGCCTATCTCTTCTGGTAGCCCCCTAAAGAGAGTACTGAACCATTATTCAATCATTTTCTCACTGCAAACTCCTTACCCAGGGCTATATCATGTAGCTTTTTCATTATTTTAAAACATGCTGCTTTTCTTTAGGTTCCAGCGAACGCTGGAACCTATTTTTACGCAAGTATTCTTTATTGATCTTGAATGAAACTGGGGTTTTATCATGCCTATTCAGCGCTAAACACAGCAGCCCCCGGACAAATGTCCGGGGCTGCCTTTTCACAAAGGAGTCTCAGGATCTTCCTTATAAACACAGTTTTAACGCATCCACAATTGATTTTCACGATAAGCACCCGTTGCTATTCTTCCAGATGAAACCCTTACGCAACTTTGACAGTGCAATGTTTGACAGCATTTTGGCCCGGCAGCGAGGTGTAAACACCTGCACTCTGTCCAGGCGTGCCAATCGCCCATACACGATAGTAGAAATCGTTGCCAATGCGGGTCACATACTGGGTCTTCAACACGTCTCCATTGCCAACTGTGAAGTTCGGGATCAAAGTATTGCTGTTCATCACAGTCATTTTGAAGCAATAGGCGGTTCCTCTGTTTACCGTAAAGTTAACAGTGGTATCGGAGACAACATACGGTGCAATTGCCGTAGCGGTAGCATTCGTTGCGACAATGCCAGCCGGCCATAGAGATTCCAATTGTAGGAGGAGCTGCTGCTCGAAGACTTCTTGGAATCATTCTTCTTTCAAGCGCATTCAAAGCCTGGTACAGATCCGTATATGCCTCATTGAGCTGCTCCTGCGTCGCGTTCTCTACGCTCAAAACCGTCTTTGCCTTCTCGATTTCGTTGTCCAGCCTGGACAAGCTCGCGCTTGTATACTGGCCACGGTCAACCGTTTGCGCTTTGTTGAGGAGGTCCTTCAACGCATCGCTATCTGGAATCAGACGCATTGCAAGCATTGCATCCGTCAGATCTCTCGCCGCCTGATCGATGACATCCTGCTCCGGTGTGGTCATCGTCAAAACGTCCTCTGCCTTTGCCAATGCTTCGCGGAAAGTCTTGAAGTCGTCCTTGTCGAGATCCAGATACTTATCGAGATTTTTCTCGATTTCATGTGCCTGATCTACGAGGTCTTTCAATTGGCCTAAGTCTCCTGCGAAGGTCAGACCCTCAATAGCCTGCTTCAAAGCATCATAGGCTTCCTGGATTTCCTTGTCCATCGCATTGGGATCGTCATAGACAGTCTGAGCGTTGTCGCGGGCATCCACAAAATCTTTCCAAGAGGACTCTGTGTAGCCATCGCCCTGAATCTGGCTTACTTGCTCCAGAAGCTCGCCCAAAAGCGTCTTGTCGCCCTTTCAAAGGACAATAGCTGCAACTTGTCGAGCAAGTTGCTCCATGCGTCGTTGATCTCGGTCTGAATCGCAGTCTTATCGTCTGCAACGGCAACCGCTGCATCAAATGCATCCTGAATCGCCTTCTGACCTTCGGGATCGCTGCTTCGAATTCCTCGCTTGCCATAAGTTCCTCTGCAATGTCGATGACCTGGTTCAGAATCTGTTTGTCCACTACTACAAAGGAAACCGTGATGGTCTTGTCTGTGGAGCCCATGATGCCTTCACAGACATAGGACTCTGTATCGGTCTCATCATCGTCAAACGGAACCGATTCATTGTCCACGGTGATCGCTGCAAAAATTCACGGCCCGCCACACGCGGTGCAAAGTGGAATGCATAAAAAGCTTCCTTCGGAAGCAACTCTTCTGTATACGTACCCGTCAGGTTTGCCAACTCGACGTTGTCGCCCAGCAGCATTGCATTGGTGGTGAACTTCAGGGTCAGCGTATGCGCTGTGGGTTCAATCTTTCCAATCGCCTCTCTCAGTTCCGTCTCCACTGTGTCAACAGCTTCCTGCGTGCTCTCACCGTTAAGAGCTGCCTTTGCGGCTGCCAGTGCGTCTTGGATGTTTACCCACTCTTCTTCGGTGTAGTCGTCCTCAGAAAGGTCTTCTGCCGCCGCAATGGTCTCATACAGGGCCGCGGTTCGGCTCCGCATATGCCTCGCCTTTTTCAACAATTTCCATAAGGGTCGGAATGTTCTCCGCATTCCAGGAGACTCTTACAGCCGTCACATTCATGTAGGTGGATACATCGAATTTTGCCGGATTCTCATCGAGCTCTCCGACCTTGACCCATTCGTCCCCGGCCAGAATTTCAACCGTTGGATTGGCTCCGGTTGCTGCTTCTTCTGCCTGAACAGGACGGAGATTTCATCAACCTTCTGTCCATGAATCAGTTTATACTCCACATATCCCGCATCGGTAGCGGTAAAGGAAGTGGAAACATTGCGATCACATACGACGCCTGCGTCTTTGCCATCGTTGGTCACAGCGACTGGAATTGCGCCACCGAGAACTTCGCCCTTATTGACTTCAAATTCATAGAGCTGCAACCACTGGGTGCTGCTCTCTGTCAGACGCATGCGCACATATTTGGCCGGCTGCCCGTTGCCATTACAGCTGTAGGCATTGCCGTTCGCTGTCAGATCCGTCTCGGTAAAGGAACCGATTTCGGTCCAGTTAAGGTTGTCTGCGGAAATTTCTACAACGGCTCCCTTTGCACGGTCGCCATCGCCAAACACCAGCTTGACTGCATTGACATTGATCAGATCGGTATATTCCAGTGTAACCGTCTGGCCCTCATTCTGCGCACCGTTGGTCCAGATCTTGGTGCTATAATCGCCGTCTGTCAGGTTGCTCAACGGATAGTTAGCAGGCTGATACAGTTCCACACTGCAGGAGGCGCCAGCAAATTCTGCAATGGGTTTCAGCGCCCACGTCAACGCATCTACGCCAAGTGCAATCGTCTCGCGCGTGTTGTTCTTTACGCGGACAAAGGCCGCCTCTGGCTCTCCTTCGCCGGTATAAGCCGTCCAGGTCTTTCCGTCCATCGAGTATTCCACGGTCAAGCCTTCCGCCTCTGGCGCGGTAAACCCGGTCAATGTGCGAATCTTGTTAAAGATAATGCCAATATACTCATTGCTCTGAAGGGCAGCATCCTGTAGCCCATTGATCGTCACAGAGCTGCCGGCATCCTCGACGGCGAAGGCCGCCTCCGGAATGTTGGTGAACAGCTGCGGGACGGTCGCAACCGGCTCCACATTGGAAATCTTATTCGTTGCCAGATCAAAAAACTGTATTGACAAAGGGCTTCATGTATGTCTTAGAAGGATCTGCCTGATAATCTGCATAGCTGAAATCGGTGCCGGCGCCTTCCAGAGCATGCACAACATAACGTGGGTTGTTGCTGTTGGAAAGTTCGGTGTTCTTAATCTGGCTTTTGCAGCATTGTAGGCTTCCCATGCCACGGTCTCGTCGTCCGTCAACAATACGGTGAGGCTGTCCTCAATCACAGGCGCCATGTCGGAGAGCTTATTGGGGTTGCCCTCGATCTCCGTGTACAGGCGCTCGTACTCCCGCGTTGCCACAATTCTGCATGAGGCGCATAATGGCAATTGCATCGTTCAACTCATGGAAGACATCCTTCATCTTGGTCGCCGTAGTCATATCACCCAACGGATATTCGGCCTGGAACTTCGTATAGAGTTCCTGCATATCCTTGGATTCCGGCGTGGTCACAATATTCTTCGCAACAACCTTATAAGCGGCCGCGAGTTCTTCCTGGGACACATCGCCGATTCCTTCGGTTGCCAAATACGGGAAACAATCTTCCCAGTTCTGCTGAGAATCAAAGTTTGCGGTATTCCAAGCAATGTCCGCCACGCCAAAGAAGGCGATTCGGGAGGCTTCTGCCTGGTTCATGGGGTTGGACAAAACACCTACGCACTCGGTGGTATCGGTGCTGACAGAGAAGTTTGCATCGATACGGTCTGTAAAGAGCTGCGCATCCGAATAATCGTTTACCGGATAGTTCCACCAGATACACGGCTTGCGGCCGGTACGGGCGGCAAAATTCTCACAAGAGCTGTTGTTGATCGGGCCGCACACGGCGTCACCAGTGAAGCAGATTACAACATCTTCATGTACATTGGACTGTTTAAATGCTTCCATACACTGGTTCTGCATATCAGCATAACCCAAACCATAAGTATACCAAGTCGGGGTGTAGAAGAGCGGCTTCACCGTGTCCTCTTCTTTTGCCTCCCGGCGTGTTGTAGGTCGCATACAGACGCTTTTGTACCTGATCGATCAGATACGGCTGCGTGTACTTCTGTTGCAGGCCTTCGCCGATGGTAATATCGTCCATAAAATACCGAACTCGCGCACGCCGAGTTCATACAGGCTGTCGAACTTCGGCATCAAGCGGTTGGTGATTTCCTGATCGACCGTCGCATTGCTGCTCATATCGAGCCTTCTCTGCATAGCAGGGTGAGCAACCCATACGAAGTCGATGTTGCACTTTTTGATTCCTTTGTCACCGCACGGATGTCATCCTGTGTCAAGACGCCGCGTTTCTCTCATCCTCGGGAACCGTTGTGGGATATTCCTCGTCCCACAGGCCAAAGTGATACGGATCGCCCTTAGGTCCATAGACAAAGATGTTCATCTTGTACTTCTTGGCAAACTCAAACCAATCGAGACGGGCCTCTACACTCCACGGATAACCGTAGAATCCTTCGACCATGCCGCGGTACTGCTTTGTTTGCGTAGTCCTCAAACAGGACAGTGGTATACTTCCCGCCCATGGACTGTGTGAGCACCTGCTCCAGGGTTGCGATGGAATAGAACGCTGCATCGTCATCTCTGCCCAACAGCAGGACGTTGTTGCTGGCATCCAATTGAACAAGTTCCATATCGAACTTATTCTCGCCTTCGGTAAAGACGTCGCGTGGAACGTTATTGGCGGTTGCGTATGTATCTGCCGCTTCACCGGAACCGTTGATACCGATGAACACGTTGGTCTTTCCTTCTACAGCGGCGTCGCTGTAGCTGTAGGTCAGACCAGCTTCTGTGAGCACCTCTTCCAAACGCGCTTTTGGTCACTTCACTGATCCCAGATTCCATAACGACATTGACCTCTTACGAGATGGTCATATTGCTGTCGCTCAATGTCATCTTCTGCGGAACCGGGTATACCTGGTATTCTACCTGACGGTCGGCCTCGCTGCGCCCGTTGGCAGTAAAGGAGACTTGTTTGGAACAAGCACCAAAGACAACCGGCGCGGTCAATGTGACGTCCGTGCTCTCCTCCGGCGCTGTTACAGTGACCTTGCCGGTCTCTGCATCGATCGCCAGGAGATCGCTGTCACAGGTCCAAGAGATCTGTACACCTTCGTCGTTTGCCACCGGTACGGTAAAGTCATGGTTGACAACCGATGGAACTGTGATGTCCTCGATGGCGCTATCCACCATCTCTTCATCGGTAAAATTGTAGATCTCGAACTCATAAATCGAAACGCCATCCCAGGTATCCGCCGGGGCCTGGGTGCAATACAGGCGGACATACCGGCCTGTCACCGGTGCATCAAGGTGATGACTTCGTTGCGCCCCTGGCCGTCTGTGGTGGCATATGCATCGGTGTAATCAACACCATTATCCGAAACTTGGATCTGGTAGCCGGATGCATATGCGGCCTCCCAGAAGATCTTAAACTGGCGGAAGGTCATAACCTGCCCCAGGTCTACTTGCAACCATTTAGGCGGATTCGCACGCAGGCCGTCGTGCGACCAGCGGGTCCCCATATCGCCGTCGACTGCATTCTGCGGATAGTAGCTTGTCCCGGACTCTGTACCGCTGGCGGACACAGTCTTATTCAGCGCCAAATTCGTGCCGTTGGCCGGCTGTTCACCGGGTTCGCCTGGATCAGGTTCTTCACCAACGCCCCAAACTGCCACTTCAAACAAAGAGACAGAAGCCCAATTGACGTTGGTTTCTCCGGTTCCGTTGGCGGAATACCCGTCAACATAGACGCGGAAATAGCGTGCCGTTTTGGCGTCTTCAAACAGGATGGTCTCCTGCAACTCGGTAATGCGGGAGTCCGAGGAATAGACCGTTTCCCAATCCGTTGCACCATCCGAAATTTGCAGGCTGTAGCTGTCGATGTTCAGGCGTTCCCATTCAAGAACTGCCTTATTAAACGTTTTTTCTTCGCCGAAATCGAGCTGGAGCCAGCGGGCCTCCTGCGTATCGGATTTGTCCGCGGCCCAGCGGGACTGATTGGATTTTGGCGTCGTATCGCGGTCTACGATTCCATCGATCGCCTTATTGGCGGTCAAGGTGGTGTTTGGCTCGACGCTGGAAGCAGTTACTGTTGCACTGCGGGCAAAGTTGACTGCTTCCTCCTTTGCTGCTGCAAAAGCAGCGGAACTCAGGCTGCTAAAGAGCAGGGTAAACGCCAAGAGCATGGACAGCAGCCTGCTGCCATTCTTTTTTTCATTCGTACATCTCCTTCTTTCCAAACGGTTTTTATACGGGCTTCCCATCTGAAAGATTTGTAAATTCTCCCCTCCTTTTCTGAAAAAGCACAGAATTTATAGGATATAATGCATTCATATTATATTTTTGTTTCGTTTTAAAGTCAATTTTTAGAAATATTGCATAACAGATTATCATATCAAAACTTTGGGAATTTTCTCCACTACGCTTTTTTAGAAAAAATCCAAAAATCGGTTTAATCTTTTTTTGCTTTCTTATTCAATAATCACTGATTCTGCCTTTGAATAATTTGTTCTGTAGCTGTAGGCTTTTTAATTATGTTGTATAAATCATAATTCATTCCAAGTTTTTCCGTGATTTTTATTCATAAATTATTTGTGTGAATCTGTAATTGTGCAAAAAAAATCCATTATTTGTATATTCTGACTCGATTATTTCTTTACACTCATATCAATGGTAATCCCTGCATACCCTGTTGAAAGGTTGGAGGAATCCTATAGGAGGGAAAACGGATGGTCATTCACATTGTAGAGGCAGGCGAGACGGTGTATTCCATTGCACAGGAGTATGGTGTCCCTGTCAGCCAGATTGTAGCGAATAACGGGCTACAGGAACCATTTTCACTGGCGCTGGGAGAAGCATTGGCCATTCTATTCCCAGAACAAGTACATACTGTCGCGCCCGGTGAAACGCTCTCTTATCTATCGCGCGTATATAACGTCTCTCTCTTACAGCTTTTGCGCAATAATCCTTCCATTGCTGAAAACCCCACTCTTTTTATCCGGAACAAACCGTAGTAATCCGCTATCCAGCCCCTGCTATGGGGAAGCTCGTAGTCAATGGATATACTTATCCCTCCATTCGACAATCGCTGTTGAGGCAGATTGCTCCATTTCTCACCTATTTGACGATCTTCTCTTATGGGATTACCCCGGCTGGTCGTCTTATCAATCTCAACGATCAAGCAGTGCTTTCTACCATACAGCCGTATGGAGTGTCTCCCTTGCTTTTGCTGACCGCTATGGACCAGAACGGACAGTTTAGCAATCTACTTTGCCAGTCAGGTGTTCAATAATCCGACGGCACGGCAGATGCTCGTTCAGGAAATCTCCCGGATGATTGAGCTAAAGGGCTATCGCGGGTCGACCTGGATTTTGAATATGTTTTGCCGCAGGATACGGAAACCTATGTCCATTTTGTGCGGGAATTGTCCACAGCCTTAAACCCCATGGGATATGTGGTTTTTTGTCGCATTGGCCCCAAGAGCTCCAGCGATCAACAGGGAACTCTATATGAAGGACATGACTATGCCGGTATGGGGTGGGCCGCCAACGCTGCATTGGTCATGACATATGAATGGGGTATGCTTATGGTCCGCCGATGGCAGTAGCCCTATTCAAAATGTGCGCCGTGTCTTGGACTATGCGGTGACACAAATCGACTCCAACAAGATACTTTTGGGGATTCCAAACTATGGTTACGACTGGCCCCTTGCCCTATGTAAAGGGTTCGACCAAAGCGCGATCGATTTCCAATGTGGAGGCCGTTCAGTTGGCTGTTCGGACTGGGGCAACCATCCAATACGATGAGACAGCGCAATCCCCTGGTTTTCTTATATGGATGCACAGGGGCAAGCACATGAGGTGTGGTTTGAGGATGCACGCAGTATTCGTGCAAAACTCTTGCTTCCAAAGGAGTATGGACTCAAAGGCGTAGGATATTGGAATCTCATGTGGGAGTTCCCACAAACTGGTCGGTTTTTAAATTCCATGTATGATGTAAGGGCCGGACATCGATTTATGAGTGGATTTCCGGAAAAGTTTGCATCGTATAATCGTATGCTCGAGCATTGCCTCCTGTATCTCCAACTGTACAATAGTCATTTGTACCCAGACCTTTAAAAATATGGCCCAGCAGAGATTTCCGCGTTTACATTTGGAAACCACCTGCTGGGCCATATCGGTGGAACGTCTCTGCCTATATCCTACTTGTCCGGCCTCTTATTTCTCTTATAAGAAACAGACCGAATGATATACATACACACTGGGAAAGTTACCGATTCGAAGTATTGCACTTTTTGGAAGTGCCTGTTTCTATCTTTCCGATATACCGATCAGAGACATCCCATATTCTTTTTTGCTCTTACGAACTCTTATACTTCCATTATCATGCAATGTAGTTTCACATCCTGACCCGGCAGGGTGGTGTAACCGCCTGTGCTCTGGCACGGTGGACCACAGCGCCTTTCGGCCTGCAATCTTTTGCTTCCTTTTGGAAATTCCCATACATTTTATCTTTCACTTACATCCCAAATACACAAAGTCTCAAAGCCACAGAATCCCCGCTCTGGTTTCCCGGAGCGGGGATTCTGCTCTTTGCGAAAGGGGCTCCCTTCGCTCAATTTACTAAGATGTCCGCCAAGGATGGCTGGGCCATGCTCCTGTGGACGCACAGCGTCTTTCGCGCCTACGGCGTTTCCTACGTAAGCTTTCTGTTATCGGCTGCCGGGTACTTGATCGAATAGTACACGTTTATACCTTACACAAATTTCCCGGCGTTCAGCCAATGGTTACCGTGCAATGCAGTTTCGCATCCTGACCCGGCCGTGTCGCGTAAACGCCTGTGCTCTGGCACGGTGGACGCACAGCGTCTTCCGCGCCTGCGGCGTCCCCTACGCAAGCTTTCTGCTATCGGCTGCCGGGTGTTTGATCGAATATGTACACGTTTATACCTTACACAAATTGCCCGGCGTTCAGCCAATGGTTACCGTGCAATGTAGTTTCGCATTCTGGCCCGGAAGTGTGGTGTAAACGCCTGTGCTCTGGCCCGGTGTGCCAACTGCATACACTCTGTAGTAGTAGTCATTGCCGATCTGGGACACAAACTGCGTCTTCAGAACGCTTCCATTGCCCACTGTGAAGCTCGGCACCAGTCCATTTCCATTGACCACGGTCATCTTGAAGGTGTACATGCTTCCTCTGTTCAGCGTGATGGCATTTGCCGCATCGCTGCGCACACTTGCCGCTGCACTCTGGCTTGCAGAAACCACACCCGCTGCTCCATATGTGTTGCTTACATTTCTCGATGTGGAGCCGCTCTTCTTCGCTATCGTCGTCTTTGTCTCCAGGTTCTGGATGCTTGCTTCCAGTGCTTCTACTGCACTCTTGACCTCTTCTTCGGTCGCTGCTTCATTGTTCAACACAACCTTTGCGTTGCTCAATGCCTTCTGCATCGCTGCCACGCTCTTTGCTGTGTACTTGCTGGTGTTCACTGCCTCTGCTTTTCCAATCAGGTCTTTCAAAGCGTCCTTGTTCGGATCATACGCAGTGCTGTAATCGCATTGAGCAGTGTTTCAGCCTTCTCGTCCACTGCCTCCTGGGTTGCATTGTCATTTTCCAACAGAGTTTCTGCATCGCCCAGGATGGTTTTTAAAGGTAGCCCATGTTTCATCCTGATGTACTTCGAAGCATTTTCTACAATCTCTTTGCCTTCTGCTACCAAAGCTTCCAGATCCGTCATGTCTGCACGGAAGACCAGTTTGTCAAGCGCTTCATACAGTGCTTCTGCCGCTGCCTGGATGTCTGCTTCCAGTACTTCCTCGTCGTCCATCAGGTCCTCTGCCGCCTTGTAGGCGTCGTCAAGCGCCTGTACGCTCTCCGGCGTGAAGTTCTCTCGATTGATGCTCTCTGCAATCTCCATCGGGATTTCCAGCTGGCTCTTGTCCCCTGCTGCAAAGCTCAGATACTGCAATGCCTCGATCAGCTCAAAAATCGCGTTGTTGATCTCGTCCTGGCTTGCGGTCTTCTTTTCTTCGATCGCTTTCGCTGCCTGCAACGCATTCTCGTACTTCTTCTGTACCGACGGGACTGCCGCCTCTACCTGCGCTTTCACGCTCTCGCTCTCTGCGATTGTGATCACTTCGCGCAGATTTTCCTTATCCACGATCGTGAAGCCCAGTTCAATCGTGGTGTCTGCATTCGGCATTGCCAGGCTGTATACATACTCATTGGCATCAAACGCCTCTACAGGCTCGCCATTGACTGTCACGCCTGCGATCTCTCTTCCTTCGACTCTCGGCTCAAAGGTCAGGTCGAGATTCGTGTTTGCCATTACGACGTCTTTATATGCGCCGATCAGGTTTGCAATCGTCTGCTCTTCCCCATCGATTGACAGCTTCACCGTTGTCGGGTAGCTTACTGTCAGGGTATGTTCGCTCGGAATCACCGGTTCGTCGGGAATATCCTCCGAGTTCGGCGTGGTCATCGCTGCATAGAGGATATTCTTTGCAACTCCTATCGCCATCTGGCTGGCATCTTCCGGAAGCGCTTCTGCATCCGCGATGGCACGTTCCAGGCGTTCCAAACTGGCTTGTGTGAAGTTTGTGGTATCCGTTGCCTTGGCCTGCGCCAGAATTTCTGCTAGCTTCTCACAGTCATCCGCTGTATCTGCCCGATCATTTGTAGTAATCACAATCTCTTCCGAGGTCATTACCGGCGTTGTTCCATTCATTCCCATGAATTTGACATAGTAAGTGCCGTTTTCCGGGACGGAAAAGGCTGTTTTGTCTGCTGAGAAAATGCCGGACCCTTATAGCCATTAAAGAAGAAATCTACAAACTCATCTGTATATACTCCGGATTCCGTACCTACCAGCGCCTTAAAGCTGGTCGCATTGGAAGTCTTGGGATAATTTACACGAACGACGTTATAGGAAGAATCCGCTGTTACTTCTTTGACTTCTACTGTCTGCGTTTCTAATTCCTCGATCTCTTTGTCCGTCAGAGGACGAACCGTCACATGGTTTACTTCAAACGCGCGGTTGTATCCGCGCAGACCAATTTTTCCGGTTTGGGCGTAGTATCGGTCAAGTTGGCTACCTGTTTGTCATCGATATAGAACAACATTCGGTCGTGGTGAACCAAAACCTTTAAGGTATGTGGAATGCTGGTATCCAGTTCATAGTTTTCATTTCGCAAACTGGTCCATCCGTTGCTCGCCTTTCCAATTTCGAAATTGGTTCCGCTGATGCCAAAAATAGTACCCGTAATAATTGTCTGCACCAGGACCTTCATTTGTTGTACGGAAAATGATTCCCGAATTTCCACCACCATCCAGCAGTTTGAGGTTCACTTCATAGGCAAAGTCACTCAAGTGTCGTCGCCCGCTGTCGCTTTGATATCCGTGCTGGAACCCAGGCTCATCTTTCCATCTTCAATCTGAATACGGTCAGCATCGCCCACCTTCGTCCATCGTGCATTTGATTCCTCCATGTTGGAGAAATCGTCCACCAAGTTGGCCTCTACATAGGGCGGCCAATCAGAGGGACCTTCTTCGCCTGTTTCAAATACGGTGAGATCATCCTCTTCCACCGGGCGAACCGTTGTATTATACACGGTAAACGCCTCATTATAGAACGCAGACCGATGGTACCATTTGCAAAACGATCATCTTCAAAGGTAGTAAGCAATTCATCGTTTAGATAAACGGCAACTTGATTCCCATATACGACAACTTTAATCGATAGGTCTCACCGGGCTGAATGTCTGCGCGGATCGGTTTCAAATCATGCCATGCGCCGTCCGCATAGCCAATCATTACACCAGGGCCATTGTATGCCTCACCGGTTTCCGGCAAATTCTTGACATCCAATCGGCCGATTCCTACAAAGTACCCTGGTAATTGTCCGGCCCCTCTCCAATGTTTGTTCCACGAAGGATCAAACCACAGTTGTTGTTATTCGCCAAGTCTACGGATAGTTCCGCCTCTGCGACAAAGTCTACCCACTTATCCGCATCGGCGAGGTTCAAGACAGCCTTGACATCCGGATCTTTTTCAAATCGGATCTCGGTCTTGGAGCCGTCTGCGCTGGCGCGCAGAGAAACTTTCCCCGTTTGGATCGTAGAGTTTCCAATCCTGCTCCATATAGTTGAGGGAATTAAAGCCGTTGTAAACCGCTGTAGGTACATTCGGATTGGGCTTTAATCCACATTCGCTGGCCGGTTCGAAGGCCATTTCTGCACTTTCCTCCTCTTGCCCCATAATGGGCGCAATCACTTTGACGTAATAGGTTTCGTCTGTATCCAGACCAGTGAGAGTAGCTGTGTTGGAGTTGAATCCGCGTACCGTATGGGTATAAACACCGGACTCCGTTCCATATACCACACGGTAAGGAGTTTCCTGGGGATCGAGGTTCGTGACCAATTTTATGCTATCGCCGGAACGACGGGTGCTATTGATCTGTATCTCTGTAATCGAGCGCTCTACTGGGACAACCTCAATCTCATCGACCGTAACTCCATCCGTAAAACGGATATTATTATATTGTTCTGCATCAAAACGGAAACCGCCGGAAAGCAAGTTTTTAAGGTCTGTAATGGTGGCAGAACCCGTCGAGAGATCGATCTCCTGCGTGTATTTACCATTGATTACAACTGATCCCACGCCATTTCCCCGGACATGCAACGTATAATTGTTTGCAGCAGGAACGATGACATTATCAAACTCCTGATAGGTCACTCCATTGTCCTTTACTATCTCCGCATCACGCTCTGCTGTACGAACCACCGTCTCCTGTGCCTCTCCGATCTTTGGAAAATGAGTGATGCGCAAACGGCCGCAACCGTAGGGGATCAACTGATGTCCTCAACCAAGCTCTCATCGTAAGGGTAGGACCAAAGGGCTGCGGTCCGGCAATATTTCCATCAGCTGCCACTCCGGTATAATCTGCCCCTTTGCCTTGAGTACAATTGGCGCGTTCTCTGTACTAAACGGTTGAAGCGGTACTTCATCCAATTTTTCAATTGTAAAGCTGGATGCTGGATCGTCTTCATCCACAATCAGACCATAGTTCCAACGGCTGGCGGGGAATACCTCGCGCAGGGGAGACTGTTCCTGATGTTCCACCTTCAGCTCGCGCGCATCGTTGCTATCATAGGTACGCCAGTCCTCTTCGATCTTAAGTCCGTAGATCAGGGGACCTTTTTCGACAGCGATGGAATCATTATACCAAGTGGATGTTTCAATCTCACTTGGGAAGTTCAGGTCAATCTCATCCCCTGCCTGCCAATCGCGCTGGATGGTGTAGTATTCGCCGGTAACAACGCCTTCCTGCTCTTCCCCATTGACAGAGACTTCTGGGGCGTCGCACCACTCCGGGATGCGCAGTTTCAATTCAAATTCTGCTGTTTCACCGCTGTAGCTCAAATGAACGGCATCTTCAAATGGATAGTTGGTTTCCTGTACAAAGGTTGCCGTTTTCCCATCGGCCACTTTCGCTGTCACGCGATTCGGTCCATAGGCTACCAGCGCCAGACCGTTGTCCGCTGTTGCCATCCACATGTTCTGGACAAACTTAGGCCAACCCATATGACAGTTAGCGAAACAACAGTCAAAACCAAGCGGTGCGCCAAACGCAGAGCTGTCCCCATGGTCACAGTCAAACTCATGGTTGCCAAGCGTTGCCATCACCTGATTTTGCAGTACATAATAGGTATGGCCAGAGAGATCCGGCGTATAGGCTGCCGGAAGCGCATTGTAAGCCAACTGCTCTATGCGGTCACCAAGCCAAGCTTCACCCAAAATTTTCTGAGCAATCTCTGTGGAAAGCAAGCCCTCCACAATACCACAAGTTTCTGACCCGCGGTAGAACGATTGTCGCGGGCTGCTTCGTCCGAGTTCGGCAGTCCGTCGATGCGCCCATGGTCCAAACTCATATTAAAAATACCGTTTCGCAGGGCAGTCCGGTACTTTTCACTTTGGTCATACTGATAATAAACCGGCGGAGTTTTCATTCCCTGGCTGGTGTTGACCACATGCTGGCGCACGGTCGTATTGTTGTACTGATCTTCCCAGTTGGTTGTCTGCTGTAGCAGGAGTTCTCCCAGGTCCAACAACCAGGCACTAGCCTCCGGATTGGCCGGGTCATAGACATGGTTGTACAGCCAAAACACACTATCAATATTGTCACCGCCACGGGCGTCCGCCCAGTTGCTCAAAGGCCGGTGCGGCAACTCTGACGCTTGATAACGGAAATATTTTTCCATAAAGGGAATCACACGCTCATCCGGCGTTCCTGCGGCCTCAGTTGCCTCATAGTAGTCACGAATCGCCATCAAAAACAGGCATGCGGGACCACCAGCTATTCTCATTGGCCGGGCCAAAATATCCATCGTCACGCTGATTTTCAATGGACCAATCAATCCACTTTTGCGCCTCTGCTTTAAGCCCATCATCGTCGAGCGTATACGCCAATGCGACTAAGCGCGCGTAAATAATAGGGGCCTCTCTCCCAATTTTCTCCATTCGGCGCGCCTAACCAAGCGCTGGTCTCCTCGTTGTAGTCATTAAATAGGGACATATTTCCCGTGAGATTATCCTCTGCAATAAGAGCTGATTTTCCAGCCAACCACGCGCCTTAACTGCGCCAAGCGGTAGTTGAATCAGAGGTCTCCATCAGCCTCCCTGATTGGCCAGGTAGTTGACGTTTCCCCGGCGTGTAGGCTCCTCCGCTGCTGCGGCAGGCAAAGCCACGCTACATAGCAACGATACTGACAACACACAAGGGCTATACGCCGCCAAAGAGTTCCTGTGCGTTTCATAAATTCACCCTTTCATTTTCAGGCAATCAACTGCCTATTTTAGACTAAGTATAGCAGAAGCTTCAACGAATGTATTTACATTTTTTCAACTACTATATCCTTTTTTTAAGATTATTCGATAGAAATACACACTTTTATAGAACTTATGTCGAAAGATGTAATCATTCAAACGCTTTGAACCGATTTGCTACTGGGTGGGTGCTCGAAAATCCGGTTTCCTGTTAAACGGCCATACCCCTCTTGCGATAAGTTCGTTCTTTTTTGTTCGCCTATATGGTTTCACATTCTCTTTTTAAACGCATCCATTGACATTCATTCTTACGGAACTATCCAAAGGGCTTTAACGATACATATGGTTTTCCCTTTACATCGACAGATTCGATGGCATCCCCTCGAAAAAGTCCCTTTAAAAAGTGGGTGATCCATTTTCATAATATAATTTTTTGTGTCCGACCTCGCCCACACTCCATACTCCTAATAGGAAGATCCCTGGAGTTTCTTTCCATGATTTTTTTCGTATATGGAATCCGATCACTGGCGTATCTAGAAAATCAATAATCATTCGGGTCTACACTTCTCCCGCTTGCGTGGGTTGTAGTAGCTCTTTCAGTAGGGTAGAGGTCCATAACCGTGCGCCGGTTTTTAAAGATGATTTTTCATTTTTCTTGGCCACACTCTTGTGAAATTCCGTATGTTCATATTTTTGTCTGGTACCCTTACGGACAGAAATGCAAAACAAACCACCTTACAAAAAGCACCGGCAATCCTTACTGCCTATTCCACCACCCCTGCTAACGCCTCTCTCCCCTTTCAAATTATATCCCACAAAAACGAAGCCCCTGCACCCGGATTACTCGGTACAGGGGCTTTTGTCTGATATGGAGGACCTGCTGTAAAGAGGATTGCCTCCTCAACTTCTGTTAGGGAATCTTTCTCCTTACAGATTTTCATGGATTCGCTAAAAGTTTTTTCACCCTCATCACAAAAGGTTCTCCCCTACTCTTTCGATTTCTGCCTGGGATAACGCGACCTACGGTCACCGTACAATGCGGTTTTGCATCCTGGCCCGGCAAGGTGGTGTAAACGCCTGTGCTCTGACCCGGTGGACGCACAGCGTCTTCGTTCCGCCTGCGGCGTCTCCTGCGCAAGCTTTCTGCTATCAGCTGCCGGGTGCTTGATCGAATATGTACACGTTTATACCTTTTACACAAATTGCCCGGCGTTCAGCCAACGGTCACCGTACAATGCAGTTTCGCATCCTGGCCCGGAAGTGTGGTGTAAACACCTATGCTCTGGCCGGTGGACGCACAGCGTCTTCCGCGCCTGCGGCGTCTCCCTACGCAAAGCTTTCTGCTATCGGCTGCCGGGTGCTTGATCGAATATGTACACGTTTATACCTTACATAAATTGCCCGGCGTTCAGCCAATGGTTACCGTGCAATGCAGTTTCGCATCCTGACCCGGCAGGGTGGTGTAAACGCCTGTGCTCTGGCCCGGCGGACCACAGCGTCTTCCGCGCCTGCGGCGTCTCCTACGCTAGCTTTCTGCTATCGGCTGCCGGGTACTTGATCGAATATGTACACGTTTATACCTTACACAAATTGCCCGGCGTTCATCCAATGGCTACCTCGCAATGCAGCTTCGCATTCTGGCCCGGCCGTGTCGTGTAAACACCTGTGCTCTGGCCCGGTGGACGCACAGCGTCTTCCGCGCCTGCGGCGTCTCCTACACAAGCTTTCTGCTATCGGCTGCCGGGTACTTGATCGAATAGTACACGTTTATACCTTACCACAGGCCCGGAAGTGTGGTGTAAACGCCTGTGCTCTGGCACGGTGGACGCACAGCGTCTTTCACCCTGCAATCTTTTTTGTTTCCTTTTGGAAATCCTCATACATTTTATCTTTCGCTTACATCCCAAGTACACAAAGTCTCAACGCAGTAAACCCCGCCCCGGTTTCCCGGGCAGGGGATTCTGCCTTTGCGAAAGGGGCTCCCCTTCGCTCAATTTACTAAGATGTCCGCCAAGGATGGCTGGGCCATGCTCCTGTGGACGCACAGCGTCTTCCGCGCCTACGGCGTCTCCTACGCATCTTTCTGCTATCGGCTGCCGGATGCTTGATCGAATATGTACACGTTTATACCTTACACAAATTGCCCGGCGTTCAGCCAATGGTTACCGTGCAATGTAGTTTCGCATTCGGGCCCGACAGGGTAGTGTAAACGCCTGTGCTCTGGCCCGGTGGACGCCAGCGTCTTTCGCGCCTGCGGCGTCTCCTACGCAAGCTTTCTGCTATCGGCTGCCAGGTGTTTGATCGAATAGTACACGTTTATACCTTACACAGGCCCGGAAGTGTGGTGTAAACACCTGTGCTTTTGGCCTGGCGGACCACAGAGCCTTTCGGCCTGCAATCTTTTGCTTTCTTTTGGAAATTCCCATACATTTTATCTTTCGCTTGCATCCCAAGTACACAAAGTCTCAAAGCCGTAGAATCCCGCCCGGTTTCCCGGAGCGGGATTCTGCTCTTGCGAAAGGGACTCCCTTCGCTCAATTTACTAAGATACTCGCCAAGGATGGCTGGGCCATGCTCCTGTGGACGCACAGCGTCTTCCGCGCCTGCGGCGTCTCCTACACAAGCTTTCTGCTATCGGCTGCCGGGTGCTTGATCGAATATGTACACGTTTATACCTTACACAAATTGCCCGGCGTTCAGCCAATGGTTACCGTGCAATGCAGCTTCGCATTCTGGCCCGGCAATGTTGTATAAACACCTGTGCTCTGGCCCGGTGTGCCAACTGCATAAACTCTGTAGTAGTAGTCATTGCCGATCTGGGACACAAACTGCGTCTTCAGAACGCTTCCGTTGCCCACTGTGAAGCTCGGCGCCAGTCTGTTTCCATTGACTACGGTCATCTTGAAGGTGTACACGCTTCCTCTGTTCAGCGTGATGGCATTTGCCGCATCGCTGCGCACACTTGCCACTGCACTCTGGCTTGCGGAAACCACACCCGCTGCTCCATATGTGTTGCTTACATTTCTCGATGTGGAGCCGCTCTTCTTCGCTGTCGTCGTCTTTGTCTCCAGGTTCTGGATGCTTGCTTCCAGTGCTTCTACGGCACTCTTGACCTCTTCTTCGGTCGCTGCTTCATTGTTCAACACAACCTTTGCGTTGCTCAATGCCTTCTGCATCGCTGCCACGCTCTTTGCTGTGTACTTGCTGGTGTTCACTGCCTCTGCTTTTCCAATCAGGTCTTTCAGAGCGTCCTTGTTCGGGATCATACGCAGTGCTGTAATCGCATTGAGCAGTTCTTCGGCCTTCTCGTCCACTGCCTCCTGGGTTGCATTGGCATTTTCCAACAGAGTTTCTGCATCGCCCAGGATGGTTTTAAAGGTAGCCCATGTTTCGTCCTGGATGTACTTCGAAGCATTCTCTACAATTTTCTTGCCTTCTGCTACCAAAGCTTCCAGATCCGTCCTATCTGCACGGAAGACCAGGTTGTCAAGCGCTTCATACAGCGCTTCTGCCGCTGCCTGGATGTCTGCTTCCAGTACTTCCTCGTCGTCCATCAGGTCCTCTGCCGCCTTGTAGGCGTCGTCCAGCGCCTGTACGCTCTCCGGCGTGAAGTTCTCTCGATTGATCTGCTTTGCAATCTCCATCGGGATTTCCAGCTGGCTCTTGTCCCCTGCTGCAAAGCTCAGATACTGCAATGCCTCGATCAGCTCAAACATCGCGTTGTTGATTTCATCCTGGCTTGCGGTCTTCTTTTCTTCGATCGCTTTCGCTGCCTGCAGCGCTTCCTTGTACTTCTTCTGTACCGACGGGACTGCCGCCTCTACCTGCGCTTTCACGTTCTCGCTCTCTGCGATTGTGATCACTTCGCGCAGATTTTCTTTATCCACGATTGTGAAGCCCAGTTCAATCGTGGTGTCTGCATTTGGCATTGCCAGGCTGTATACATACTCATTGACATCAAACGCCTCTACAGGCTCGCCATTGACTGTCACGCCTGCGATCTCTCTGCCTTCGGCTCTCGGCTCAAAGGTCAGGTCGAGATTCGTGTTTGCCATCACGACGTCTTTATATGCGCCGGTCAGATTTGCAATCGTCTGCTCTTCCCCATCGATCGACAGCTTCACCGTCGTCGGATAGCTTACCGTCAGGGTATGTTCTGCTGCCGGAGCGTCAATTAACTCAAACTTCAACCAGTTGAGATTGGAACCACTCTCTGTCCACGCAAGCTTTAACGTATGTTCGCCTGCTTCAAGTTGGATCTCCTGTGCGGGCAAAGTCGTCCAGTTCTGCCATGCGCCGGTGTTCACTGCTTCAAAGGTTGCAACCTTTTTGCCATCAACCAAGACATCAAATGCGCCGGCACCGGCCTGAGAGGAAATACGTGCAGAGAGGTTATATTTGCCCGTTGTCCCAACGTTGATACGGTATTCCGCCCAAGCGCCTGCGTCACAGTAACCAAGATTTTTGCCACCATCCTCGTCGGATGTTCCTTCTGCCTTTACAGTCTCAGACCACAGGATATTTTCTGCTGCTTTGAAGGTGGTATCTGCACCGATGTCTACAGTGATCGGATCTGCAATCTTGTCGTGGAAGGTGTTGACTTTCATGACAAGATTCATGAGCCTTTCCGCACTTCTCAGCAATTCGTCTCGAGTAATAAAGCCTTTTTCAAATGCATTTTTCAGTGTCTCCGGAGAACCAGTGGGCATTTTCACATCGTTGCCTGCCTTCAACTCAAACGCATGGTTGGAGTTATTTCCCCAGTCGGTTTCAACCAGACCTTCATAGCCCCATTCTCCACGCAGAATGTCTGTCAGGAGCTCTTCGCTTTCCGCTGTTTCGACACCATTGATGAGATTGTAAGAGGACATGATTGTCCACGGATCAGCCTCTTTTACAGCAATTTCAAAACCCTTGAGATAAATTTCGCGAAGCGCACGTTCGCTCACTCTGGAATCACTGCTGGAGCGGTTTGTCTCTTTATTGTTCGCCGCAAAATGCTTCAGAGAGATGGCGACGCCTTCGGACTGGCAGCCTGTTGTGAGCGATGCAGCCATCTTGCCTGCGAGCAACGGATCTTCGGAATAGTACTCAAAGTTACGCCCACAGAGCGGATCTCTGTGGATATTCATACCGGGCGCGAGCCAAATGTCAATTCCATTATTATGTGCTTCTACCGCAGCTGCCTTACCGACTTTTTCCACATGATCAACATCCCAAGTGCAAGCCTGCAATGTACCGATCGGCCATGCGGTGCAGTTGACGCCGATGCGGACACCCTGCGGGCCATCCGCTGTCATGATATTCGGAATCCCGTATTCCATCAGGTTGCCCATACCACCGGTGTTCGCAACGCCTGTATTCGGCTGACCGCCCATCATATCGATAAGCTGTTCATTCGTAATCTGCGCAAGGAAGTCGTCCATCGTTGCGCGTCCCTCATAGACATCCAAGAGCATAATCTTTTCGGCCGGGTCCGCATTGCTTACATTGGCGGCGAGAGCACGTGCACGCATCGGAGTGGATGCCGAAGCTGTATCCGCCTTATTGAAAGTGATATAGTCGATATTCGGATATTTGTTGGTCTCGCTGCACCGAAGCGTTACAATATTATTGCCCTCTTCCAGTGCTACTGTAACCGGTCCAACATCCTCGAAATTGTACCACTCGCCTTCTCCGTCGCCGTCGCCGGTCTGCGGACGGTAAGGATGTCGTTTTCTACGACAGTATCGCCCACTTCGACGCCTACATTCCAGTCAAAGCCTTCGCGTCCATTTGCCACATTGAACATCAGGTTGTAATCGCCAGCCTGTTCAACGTACAGATTATAGGAAACCCAGTTGCCCGCGTAATTCATATATGCAAGACATGTTCCATCCTCACCGTTGACAGTGAAGGACTCTTCTCTGACCGGGGTATCCGAAGTACTTCCCGTGTTATCGTAGTCCTCCGCTTCGATCTGTGTCGATACTGTTGAGGAAATAACTTTTCAAAAGGTTCGTCGGGAATTTCGGTTTCTGTATGCTTCTCAAAGGTAAAGTAATCAATGTTCGGATATTTATCCTTTTCAGAACAAGTAAATGTTAGGGACACACTCTCCCTCAGGCAATGTAATGGAGATGGGGCCAACATCCACGAAATTATACCACTGGTTACCATCCACACTGGTTGTATTGACGCGGATAATGTCCTTCTCTACAGGTTTGTCATTTATATCAGCGCCTACATTCCAGTCAAAGCTTGCATACCCGTTGGCAACATGGAAGGTCAAATCATATTTACCGGCTTCTTCGACGTCCAGGTAGTACGAAATCCAGTTGTCTACATGGTTCATATATGCCACACATACACCGGACTCCTCTCCTACAGTGAAGTTTTCGGTTCTGACATAGTTTGCGGAATCCGATCCGCCGGAGAAATCGTAACTCTCTGCTTCGATCTTGGTGGATTCGGTTGCAGAAACAGGCTTATAGTAGGAAATTTCTTCCTCACTCTTTTCAAAAACCATGTAATCGTAGTTCGGGTTGTTACCGTTCGCTTCAAACCGCAGAATGTGTTTCCCCTCTGGCAGATTGACATAAAATGGTTCGGCGTCTGCAAAGTTGTACCATTCACTCTTTCCATTGCCATCACCGGTTTGCGGAGCGTTGAAATTGATACCCGGTTGTAGTTCGCCATCAACCGAAACCTTGAAGCAGTTGCTCAGATCCGCATTTCCATTCGCATACCGCATCGTGACCTTATAGGTGCCGGCTGTTTCAACCGTTACTTCATATTCGACGAATTTGCCTGCTGCGTTCATCATTGCAATACAGCTCATTCGCTCAAAGTCATCATTATAGAAATTTTCAATGCTCACATCACCATCTATAAAGGCCTCACTCTGTACGACCGTCTGGCCCTCCGCCTTGATCGTATGATGTGGATCAAAAGCCGGTGGTGTTTCGATCTCTTGATAGGTTCCGTCCGCTAAAAGCCTCTTTGGCAGCTGTACCGGCGCCAACTTTTCTGAGAGCTGTTCTGTTACGATTGTTTCATCGAGGGTATATGTATCGCGTACACCTTGTTCCCCCGCATCTTTGATGCAATTTCCGACGTAAATGTCGTAGTTGCCCGCTTCCATCACATAGGCGGATTTATGTCCTGTCACACCCGTATCATCATAGCTCGACATGTCGGAGATCTTAAAGGACATTTCCAGCGTTTCAGATTCGCCTGGGTCCAGCAGGTCTGTCTTATCAAATGCCGCCAGTTCCTTCGCGGGTTTTCCAAGCTTTGGATCGCCTTCATTCTTGCCCATCTGCGGCGCGCTAAAATACACCTGTACGACCTCTTTGCCAGCCACATCACCAGTATTTTTGACCGTTGCTGTAACGTTGGCAGTACCATCTGTAGTATCACCGTCAAAGGATATGTCAACATCTGAAATTTCAAAGTCTGTATAGGACAGACCATAACCAAATGGATAGTTGACCTTCTCATAATTCGGATCAAAGGTTTCAAAATACCGATATCCTACGAAGATGTCCTCTGTGTAGTTTACATAATTGCTTGACTCATTAAAGGTCTCAGAACTTGGATAATCATTATATGATTTTGCCCAAGTATCGACCAGCTTACCAGAGGGGTTCACATCACCTACAAGAATATCTGCAGTAGCAAGACCGCCCTCCATGCCAGCTTGCCAGCCGACCAGCACAGAATCAATCCCGTCAATTTCCTTGATCCAACTGGTATCCATGACTGCACCGACATTCAACACAACGACAACCTTGTCAAATTTTGCGCCTACACGGGTGATGAGTTCTTTTTCCGCGTCAGTCAGATAGTAATCCGCCTCCGAGCGGTCACTACCCTCTGAGGAATACCGGCCGACCGTCACGATTGCGGTCCCAGCTTCCTGTGCTGCGGCGTCAAGCATCTCATCCGTGACGTTAATCTGTGCGTCATCTTTAATACCATTTGTCGAAACCTGTTCCGTATAGAAATCGACGAGGGGTTGGTAGAGGGAAATCTTTCCTTCTTCGGCTTTCATTTGCATCCCTTGAAGGATATTGCGGGTATAATCCACATTTGTTGCACCGGACCCGCCGCCACCGCGCGTATAGTCGATCATGGCGCGTCCAAACATCGCTACCGTTTCACCCTTTGGCAGTGGTAGCGCGCTGTTATTGTTCTCGAGCAAAACCATACCATCAGCAGCGATCTGCCTGGAGAGCTCAATGTTTCCTTCGACAGCCTCAGCACCGGCGGTGATGCTCATTGCAGGAATTGTCGTTGCGACCATAGCGGTCGACAAGACCGCCGCAAGGATTCTTTTTACTTACGCCTTTTCTTTTTCGACTCATTTTGATCTCCATCTCCTTTTCAAAAAATTCCTCATAACCTGTGCGAATCTGACGTATCATTCTCCTCCTTCCATAAGTTTCGTACGAAGATCTCTCCTCCAACGATTCATGGCACTTCGTACAGCACATCTTTTGGTATTCCAACATATTATTGCATCGAACGAACAGATTCGCTCTATGTACAATACTAATATAATTTATTTACAAAGTCAATATGTATAGGTGTTTTAAACAAAATATTTTCCATACTTTAACAAAACCAGATACCTCTCTTTTACGATACCGATCCACCCTGTAGGGTCGTGAAACTGTAGAGATGTTTATCGTATGATCATAAATATAATAGCAACCTTTCCTGGCGAATCCGAATCGTTTAAAAATTTATTTATCCTTATAGCAGAGAAAAATTTGCCGAAATTTTAATTCTTATTTCCCAGTCCCGCGACAGGAAAGTGCCGAGGCCCACTTCCTTCTCATGATTTTTTTCGCATATGGAATCCGATCACTGGCGTATCTAGAAAATCAATAATCATTCGGGTCTACACTTCTCCCGCTTGCGTGGGTTGTAGTAGCTCTTTCAGTAGAGTAGAGGTCCATAACCGTGCGGCGGTTTTTAAAGATATTTTTCATTTTTCCTTAGCCACACTCTTGTGAAATTCCGGATGTTCATATTTTTGTCTGGTACCCTTACGGACAGAAATGCAAAACAGGGCCACCTAGAAACGCACCGGCAATCCTTGTTGCCTATTCCCCCCTGCTAACGCCTCTCCCCTTTTCAAATTATATCCCACAAAACGAAGTCCCTGCACCGGATTACTCGGTATAGGGGTCTTTGTCTGATATGGACCTGCTGTAAAGAGGATTGCCTCCTCAACTTCTGTTATGGGAATCTTTCTCCTTACAGATTTTCACGGATTCGCCAAAAGTTTTTTCACCCTCATCACAAGAGGTTCTCCCCCTACTCTTTCGATTTCTGCCTGAGATAACGTTGTCCGGCCTATGGTTATCGTACAACGCGGGCATTACATTCTGAAAGATCTGGTAATGTCGTATAGATACTCCTATTCCATCCCAATTCGTGCGTACTTTCGCCCGGCGATGTATAACGTCTCGTTCCCCTACAATGTGTCCTTTGGAAATTTTCTACTGTTGGCCGCCAGGCATGTAACGCCTGCATATCTACGTCTTTTTCTACACTAGTGTTTTGCTGTTGACCGTCCAACTTTTGCCCGATACGGACGGATGTCTTTCCAAAGCTATCCAATATCCAGCCAATCACCCGGACAAATAGAGTCTTTCATACCTGAGGCTTTCCCTATATACAAGACCCCTGCTATTGGCCGCCGGGCATGTAGCACCTCCATACCTTTTACGCAAACATTCTACCATCGGTCATCCAACTCTTGCCAAATACGGACGATTGTCTTCCCCAATCTACCCAGCATGCAGCTAATCGTCCTGACGCACAACGTCTTTCTCATCTAAGGTGTTTCCTAGGGTAGTTTCCTTCTATTGGTTGTTGAACATGTAGTTCTTTCATACCTACGTCGTTTTTTATGCAAGTGCTCTACTATTAACTGTCGAACTCATGCCAAAGACGGACAGATATCTGCCCCAAGCTATCCGGTATTCAGCCAACCGCCTGGGCAAATAGTGTCTTTTACTCCTAAGATTTTTCCTATGGAAGTTTCCTCCTCTAAGCCGTCGAGTACGGTACGTAGTACCTTTATGCCTATGGCATTTTGCAGAATTTTTACCAAATACAGACGGATGTCTTCCCCAAGTTATCCAGTGTGCGGCCAATCGCCCGAACGCACAACGTCTTTCACACCTAAGGTGTTTCCTAGAGTAGTTTCCCGTTAGTGACTGCTAGGTCTTACTTTGGATATAAGCTGCTTCCACTCTTTGTACAACACGATTCCAGTATTTATCGATTATTCCCGATTCCCCCTGTAGAAGCACCTTCTATCCCATTCCCAAGAGTTTACCGCATCCATCCAACCATACGAGCAATGGCGATACCATAACGCCACCATACGATACATCCCTATCCCTGAGATACGTCCGTAGCATCCGACTTGGATTTGGGTTCCATACCAGGAACATTAGCGCTAAATCTGACAACTCACGAACGCTGTCGGTAGGCGGATATGCTTCCCATTCTGGAGCATTGCCTCCCGTATCTTCCACTGCACAATAGTCGGATTTGTACCCAGACCTTGCAAAAACGATGGCCCAGCAGGGATTTCCGCGTTTACATTTGGAAACCACCTGCTGGGCCATATCGGTGGAACGTCTCTGCCTGCACCTTCCTACATGTCCGGTCTCTTATTTCTATGATAAGAAACAGACCGAATGATATACATACACACTGGGAAAGTTACCGATTCGAAGTATTGCACTTTTGTAAGTGCCTGCTTCTATCTTTCCGATATACCGATCAGAGACATCCCATATTCTTTTTGCTCTTACGAACTCTTATACTTCCGTTACCATGCAATGCAGTTTCACATCCTGACCCGGCCGGTGGTGGTGTAAACGCCTACGGCGTCTCCTACGCAAACCTGCTATCGGCTGCCGGGTGGACGAATATGCGCCTTTTGACCCTGCAATGGTTCGTGCAATTTTGCTTTCCTTTTGGAAATTCCCATACATTTATCTTTCAGCTGCCGGGTGCTTGATGGAATATGTACACGTTTATCCCAAATTGCAAAGTTCAAATGGTTACCGTGCAATGCCCGCTCTGGTTTCCCGGGTGGGGGTTTTGCCTGACCTACGGAAGGGCTCTCCCCTTCGCTCAATCTACTAAGATACTCGGCCAGGATGGCTGGGCCATGCTCGCTGTGGACGGCAGGGTGGTGTAAACAGCGTCTTCCGCGCCTGCGGCGTCTCCTATGCAAGCTTTCTGCTATCGGCTGCCGGGTACTTGATCGAATATGTACACGTTTATACCTTACACAAATTGTCCGGCGTTCAGCCAATGGTTACCGTACAATGCAGTTTCGCATCCTGGCCCGGAATGGTGTAAACACCTATGCTCTGGCCCGGCGGACCACAGCGTCTTTCACCCTGCAATCTTTTGCTTCCTTTTGGAAATCCCCATACATTTTATCTTTCGCTTACATCCCAAGTACACAAAGTCTCAAAGCCGCAAAACCCCCACTCCGGGAAACCGGAGCGGGGATTCTGCTTTTTGCGAAAGGGGCTCCCTTCGCTCAATTTACTAAGATGTCCGCCAAGGATGGCTGGGCCATGCTCCTGTGGGTACACAGCGCCTTTCGAACCTTCGGCGTTTCCTGCAAAAGCGTGCCTCCGTCAACGGTTGCCCAATGGAATGGCTTGTGTCTTTTGCGCTCTCCAGCATTTAACCAATGGTTGCCGTGCAATGCAGTTTCACATTCTGACCCGGCAGGGTGGTGTAAACGCCGTGCTCCGGCCCAGTGGACGCACAGCGTCTTCCGCGCCTGCGGCGTCTCCTGGCAAGCTTTCTGCTATCGGCTGCCGGGTGCTTGATCGAATATGTACACGTTTATACCTTGCATAAATTGCCCGGCGTTCAGCCAATGGTTACCGTGCAATGCAGCTTCGCATTCTGGCACGTAAACGCCTGTGCTCTGGCCCGGTGTGCCAACTGCATAAACTCTGTAGTAGTAGTCATTGCCAATCTGGGACACAAACTGCGTCTTCAGAACGCTTCCGTTGCCCACTGTAAAGCTCGGCACCAGTCCGTTTCCATTGACCACGGTCATCTTGAAGGTGTACACGCTTCCTCTGTTCAGCGTGATGGCATTTGCCGCATCACTGCGCACGCTTGTCGCTGCACTCTGGCTTGCGGAAACTACACCCGCTGCTCCATATGTGTTGCTTACATTTCTCGATGTGGAGCCGCTCTTCTTCGTTGCCGTCGTCTTTGCCTCCAGGTTCTGGATGCTTGCTTCCAGTGCTTCTACTGCACTCTTGACCTCTTCTTCGGTCGCTGCCTCATTGTTCAACACAACCTTTGCGTTGCTCAATGCCTTCTGCATCGCTGCCACGCTCTTTGCTGTGTACTTGCTGGTGTTCACTGCCTCTGCTTTTCCAATCAGGTCTTTCAGAGCGTCCTTGTTCGGGATCATACGCAGTGCTGTAATCGCATTGAGCAGTGTTTCAGCCTTCTCGTCCACTGCCTCCTGGGTTGCATTGTCATTTTCCAACAGAGTTTCTGCATCGCCTAGGATGGTTTTAAAAGGTAGCCCATGTTTCATCCTGGATGTACTTCGAAGCATTCTCTACAATTTTCTTGCCTTCTGTTACCAAAGCTTCCAGATCCGTCATGTCTGCACGGAAGACCAGTTTGTCAAGCGCTTCATACAGTGCTTCTGCCGCTGCCTGGATGTCTGCTTCCAGTACTTCCTCGTCGTCCATCAGGTCCTCTGCCGCCTTGTATGCGTCGTCCAGTGCCTGTACGCTCTCCGGCGTGAAGTTCTCTCGATTGATGCTCTGCAATCTCCATCGGGATTTCCAGCTGGCTCTTGTCGCCCGCTGTAAAGCTCAGATACTGCAATGCCTCGATCAGCTCAAACATCGCATTGTTGATTTCATCCTGGCTTGCGGTCTTCTTTTCTTCGATCGCTTTCGCTGCCTGCAACGCATTCTCGTACTTCTTCTGTACCGACGGACTGCCGCCTCTACCTGCGCTTTCACGTTCTCGCTCTCTGCGATTGTGATCACTTCGCGCAGATTTTCCTTATCCACGATCGTGAAGCCCAGTTCAATCGTGGTGTCTGCATTCGGCATTGCTAGGCTGTATACATACTCATTGACATCAAACGCCTCTACCGGCTCGCCATTGACTGTCACGCCTGCGATCTCTCTTCCTTCGACTCTCGGCTCAAAGGTCAGGTCGAGATTCGTGTTTGCCATCACGACGTCTTTATATGCGCCGGTCAGGTTTGCAATCATCTGCACCGATGTCTAAGCAGTGATCGGATCTGCAATCTTGTCGCAGGTGTTGACTCATGACAAGATTCATGAGCCTTTCCGCACTTCTCAGCAATTCGTCTCGAGTAATAAAGCCTTTTCAAATGCATTTTTCAGTGTCTCCGAGAACCAGGGCATTTTCACATCGTTGCTCCGCCTTCAACTCAACGCATGGTTGGAGTTATTTCCAGTCGGTTTCAACCAGACCTTCATAGCCCCATTCCACGCAGAATGTCTGTCAGAGCTCTTCGCTTTCCGCTGTTTCGACACCATTGAGAGATTGTGGTGAGGACATGATTGTCCACGGATCAGCCTCTTTACAGCAATTTCAAAACCCTTGAGATAAATTTCGCGAAGCGCACGTTCGCTCACTCTGAATCACTGCTGGAGCGGTTTGTCTCTTTATTGTTCGCCGCAAAATGCTTCAGAGAGATGGCGACGCCTTCGACTGGCAGCCTGTTGTGAGCGATGCAGCCATCTTGCCTGCGAGCAACGGATCTTCGGAATAGTACTCGTGTTACGCCCGCAGAGCGGATCTCGTGGATATTCATACCGGGCGCGAGCCAAATGTCAATTCCATTATTATGTGCTTCTACCGCAGCTGCCTCACCGACTTTTTCCCACAAGATCAACATCCCAAGTGCAAGCCTGCAATGTACCGATCGGCCATGCGGTGCAGTTGACGCCGATGCGGATTACCCTGCGGGCCATCCGCTGTCATGATATTCGAATCCCGTATTCCATCAGGTTGCCCATATACCACCGGTGTTCGTAACGTCAGCCCGGCTGACCGCCCATCATATCGATAAGCTGTTCATTCGTAATCTGCGCAA